>JACLAD010004336.1_pt1 | contig 14265 bp, 14 predicted proteins | sample 8027901 | NCBI WGS metagenome assembly JACLAD01 (sample SAMN15725071, study PRJNA655200) | protist metagenome | isolation source: fluorescence activated cell sorting (FACS) single amplified genomes of... | place: Spain: Blaines Bay Microbial Observatory, Mediterranean Sea | collected 2016-07-05 | reverse complement strand
GTACATTTAAGATCTAGCAGCATCATACTCTTGTAATCTCTTGGCCAATTCTTTCTTCTGTCCCTGAATACTCAGATTTCTGGCTTTAAGATGTTCCTTTAGTTCAGGAGGGTTCATTTTTTTGATATCCATCGCTTTGAGAATAGGTGGGCCATCACTACTCTCAGAGACTGTAGCTGTTGCGGCTGCTTTCTTTTTTTGTGCTACTTCCTTCGAAAGAGCACCACTTGATTTCACCTCCTCTACTTGCTTGCTTTTACCAGCTTTCTTGCCGGCTTTCTCCTTTGCATTGCCTCCATTATCGCTGTCACTGTCGCTATCCGAATCCGAATCACTGTCAGAAGAGCCTTGATTACCATCACTATCTAAACCATTAGTCGTCCAACCAGGAGCACGACCTGTCTCTGCTCTTTTAGCTGCTGCTGCTTCACGTCTTGCTCTAACTTCTGCCAATCTGGCAAGCTCCTTTTTGGCCTCTACAGTCTCACCTGCTCGATGGCGCGCCATATGTGCTTCTTTGCGTTTCTCTGCTTCTATAGCTTCCCTTTCTTTACGATTCATACCAGCCGTCTCAGCATCTGGATCAGGCAATGCATTACCCAAATTTTTCAAATCTTTTAATTTCATCATTTTAGGCTGTTGAGGCTGTGATTTGTTAGGATTAGCCTTAGTTTTCATAGCAGCACCAAGTCCAGTACTACCAGCTTTATCACCACCACCACCACCAGAAGACGATCCGGCGAAGGTAAATACACCTTCTGCTGACTCTTTCTCTCCCTCAACCTCGTCTCCGCTTGATAGTTCTTCCTCGCCTTCTTCTTCGTCATCACTACTAGAGGCCGCACCTTTCTCAGCACGACGCTGTTTACGAGCAGCTTGGTTCTGCGTGATTTCATTATTGCGAAGCGCTAATTCGTCCTCATTGGCAATATACAGCTTGCCACGACCACCCCCACCACGTCCACCGCGTTTAGACTTGCCTCCACGTCCCATCTTCGTTATCTCTTCTACTAATTTGCCGTCAAATGTGCTGCGGAAGTGATTGGCCGGGTCGATTCAAGATTTCTCGCGAAAAGCGTTGTGGTTAGAGAGCACGGCACTGGCAGTTCACCTGAGTACAAAACGTCGGGACCTTTCTCTATCTTTACTCGTTTGTGCAGCTCGAATCTTGATTTTCTGAAGCGACAAGTGGCGAGAAATGGGTTTTCGCTTGTTGAGGGCCAAGAGAGTAGTCGGGCATCTAGTTCGAGTCGAGGCAGCAATAGTACTGGTACGATGATGATGACACTAGAAGACCGAAAGCGTGCTCTGATCAACAAATTATATAATCCCTAGACCAACGTCCAGAAATATGTCCCTCCCAGTAGAACCGCGAGACTAGGACAACAACCAGATAAAGCTGGATCTGAAGAAAGATCACGGACTTCGGTCGATATATTGGCTATGGAAGAGAGAAGGAGAAGGTTGACACAGTCTCGGCGATTCAGTGATAAGCCTAGTGCAGCTGATACGGCTGTTGGCAAAGCGACGACCAATCCGCTGCGTAGTGACGGTAGTGGCAGTAATGAAGGAGGTGATGATAGCAGTACAGGTGCGCCGGGGCTGCACAATACGCTGTAGAGGAAAAGAAGGAAGCCTGATGTGCTTGATGAGACTAGCATTGAATGAAGAAAGAGTAGCAATGGTGTAGATATCAAGAGTGTTGCTGTAATGTAGAGGGACATGATATTAAAGGGGTAACTGTGGAGGTGGAGATGTAAATAGAGCACTTGTTGCAGTGGTGCTTTAGTAGTGTGATGTAAATTTTAACCTCATATCCTAATTCTGTACGTCAGACCTCTCAACGCACTCAAACAGCCCCTTGTTCTTTTTCGGCGCGCTGCTGCCGACCCGAGAAGTCACTTTCTGCCACAGTTGGCATTAACTCTGGCGGAAACTCGTAGACAGACTCAAATCAACTTATTTTCTTGATTTATTGGCTATCAGACGCAATTGAAGATCCAAGACGATGAAATTAATGTCCCAAATAGTAATGGTAGATAGACATATGGCCATTTAAAGTGAAGTGCCGCTTGATATGAAGAAATAGACGAGTAAAGGATGGAACTAGCGCGTGCAGAGGCAGCATTGAAGAAACCTCCCAACTATGGCGAGATCTTGTTCAAGAAGTTCCAGGATCCTGCCTACGATATGCGTAAAACACGTCCTCCAAAACCAATTGTGATGGATCATTTACAATTACAACCCGTCGTAACAGGCCCCTTAGATGGCACACTAGCATTGTCTTCGCTGAATGAAGAAGAGCAATGTGAATTCTTCAGTCATTACCCCAAATGCGAATCTCTCATATTACGGGGATGGGAAGAAATTAGTGATAATGTATTAAGATGTATTTCATTTACCATGGGTGAACAATTGAAGGAGATAGATTTTTCATATAGTAATGTGCGTTTGATTGATCTCGAGATCTTATTGCCACGTTTTCGAAGACTAAAGAGGTGCAATTTCAGTCATTGTCCTCTTTTAAATGGAGCTTGTATGAATATCTTAGCTAGATTGACACCTGATATTGAAGAGTTACTACTAGGTGTGTGGTACATCCCTTCTGACTCTATTTCATTTCTTTGTCATTACTCTCGTATTTTACTATTTATAGCATAGCATGATAATGATAACTGTACTAATGTCCGCATTTCTCCCTAACCCTAACCTTAACCTTAACCCTATGTTCTTTTCAAACCATATCATGTATTGGAATATGATATGCTATCTACCATAACCCTATCTTTAACCCTAACCCACAATATTATCCATATGCTAGATCATTGTATACTTTTTGAATCCGAACCTCTGATGTGGCTAGCAGGACTGATGGGTTTCCAAGGACCAAAGTTGTCTCAGTTGACAGTTCTAGATTTAAGTTCTACTCCAGTAGATGATAAAGGTCTCACTGCCGTATCTACATGCAATCGAAAATTGAGATATTTGAATTTGAATGATTGTGATCGTTTAACGGATAGCAGCTTGACTAAATTGATCAAAATTAATAAAAACTTGTTATTGATATCCTTACGAAATGTCCATTTGTTGACTGATAAAACAGTTTGTTGTATTGCTAATAATTGCAGTGAGATAAAATCGTTAAATTTGTCGCAATGCAATCAAGTTGGGAATAAGGGTATTCTCGCTATTGCCAATAAATGTTCCAAACTACAGGCATTGAATATTTCTGGTTTGAATAAATTGGATGAGTCTCCTCTATGTTCATTAACGAACACATGCTTAGGGTTACAAATGTTGAATGTCACTGGTATTAGTGCAATTACTGTAAATGGGTTGAATGCATTGATTGAAGGTAAGCCATACTACGCTCCACCATCATCATCATCACCACCACCATCATCATCACCACCACCATCATCATCACCATCTTCTTCTTCTTCTTCTTCTTCTTCTTCTTCGGTATATATACTATGCTTCATTATGGTAGCCCTTAAAAGGCCAAGTGAAATGCAGAAGATCTACCTACGACTATGTCTCCATGTATTCAATCATGCGAAGCGCATTATTCACACTCACACCCCAACACTAACCCCACATCTACTCTCTTTATCATAAATTGATTCACTCTAACCCGAACCCTAACCCTACCTCATTCTCCATCTTGTTATCATCATGATTTCACCTTTTCATTATCAAAAAAGGTATGAATCAAGTGGCATTAGCGCAATCGTTTGTAGGTATTCGACCAGTAGATAATCATGTAGAAAAGAGACTCCAAGGACATCTAGATATGATTAAAGATGATGCTATATTACATATTAAAAAAGAGAAAAAAAAAGATCGAGCAAAACGAGCAATGAAAGAGAAAGCATTACATGAGTTTACAATAAAATGTGCTGATACAATCAAACGATATATGTATACCTATAAACTTCGTATGGGATTTTATCGTATGTGGCAACAACGTTTAAAAAGAGAAGGAAGTATTACATTGCAACGTGTATGGAGAGGCATCATGGGTCGAAACAGGTTTAATATTTTAATGGCGAAATGGAAGGCGTTCTTAAGTAAGACGCCGTATGCTATCAAGATTCAGAAGAGTGTCAGAGGACATCATGTGCGTGTAAATTATCCACTAGTGAGCCAAGCAATAAGGGACATGTATGCACAAAGATGCCGTGAAGCAGAAGCAGCTGTATCTGTTCGCTTCCAAGCCAATGCACGTCGATTTTTAGCATTCAAACGTGTGGAAGCATGGAGAGAAGTATGTGATCGTCGTGATATTGATGAGGCCAATGCAATTTTGATCATGCAAATGCTGGGTCGAAGATACAATGCTAAGAGATTACTATTCAAATTGAGGTTCGAGAAACTAAGGAGGGATCAATTAGGTGCGTCGAGCTTCTACCGGTCAATGTCAATAGGAGTGGCGATGTTTGGGTGGGACAGAGTTCTGTCAGACTATTATTATATGATGATGAGATGATTTAACCTTCTCTCTCTCTCTCTCTCTCTCTCTTTCTCGACCCCCTTCCCCCTCCCTCCGATCACCATCATCAAATCATCATAGAATACAATGCCGCTTGTAAGATCCAATCTTGGTATAACTCTGAGATCAATCGCTACTTATCCAAACTATCCGGCAAAGAATTACAAGCGGCTATGAACAAGACATGGAAATCTACTCTATTATTACAGAAAGCATATCGTGGATATCGGGGTCGAGAATATGTCAACAGAATTAGAATTGAGACAGCGTTGCGACACTATGCTGCTATTAAAATTCAGAAAGTGTTTCGAAGTGCGAGGATTTTATATTGGAAGGATATGCGTCTCAATGTCATCGCAGCTTATGCACTTGATAGACAATATATCGAACGTCGTGAGTCTGTTGCTGCTGCACGATTGAGATATAGAGCGTATGTTTTAGAAAATCGTCGTGATAGTGCTTCAGCAAGTGATGATCCACCTGATCAGGATGCTGATGCCGTATGGGTCAAACATAAGGACAAGAAAGCTAATAAACCCTATTGGGTAAATGAAGCGACACAAGAAGTGACCTATGATGAGCCTGTCACTTTATTTAACAGAGAGCTATCTATGTTGAATATGAGAGTGCGTGTGTATTGGATTGTACAGCAAATGTGGTATGAAGGCACAATAACAGATTTTCATAAGCGGAAAGTACGTCATCGAATTGATTATGATGATGGTGATCATGAATGGATCAATATATTAGAAGAGAATGAGCGTATACAAATCCAATTGGAAGATGGTAGCTGGATTATGGCATTGATGTACAAAGCTCCTGGTGATATAGAAGAAGGTGATAAAGTGAATCGAAAAAGAAATGAAGAAGAGTTCAAGAAACAAGCCTTAACCGATGCTACTCAATGGAAATTGATCCAGGAGGATTTATCTGCGGATGGTCAAGTCATCTACATCTCGACCCGGTCGGGAGAGATCCGGGTGGGAACCATTGATGGTATGTACTATATCTTCTTCTAGTCATGTTTCCAATCTCTCTCTCTCTCTCTCTCTCTCTCTCTCTGACTGACTCTTATGATATGTGTGGACTATACTAACATCACCACCATCTCTCTTGTCATCAATATGGCCATTACTATTATATCTACCTTTTCGCTTTTTGCATCATTTATCCATTATAGCTACCAATTGGGTCGTACATAGTGATAATTTTGGATACCCATGTTTCTATAATTTACAAACAGATGAAACCGTTTATGAAGATCCTCGCTTCATTCATGATACTGATAAAGATCATATCGCTGAAAGAGAATACATCATGGCAGAAGCTAGATATGCATTATACTTTTGTAAAGAATATTGGGAAACATATAAAGCAGCTTTGGATGCTGATGATAAAAGAGCTCAACATCGATGTCTACTGCAAGTCAGCAACAGTCCGAAGGTGAAACATCTAGCATCTTTTCTTCTTCGTGCACGTACATATACAGCTGTAGTATCAGTGATAGATAAGCCTTTAAATAAAGTAGACTTACAGGATATAGAATTGATGGAATTTATTATGGAACGTATGAAGGAGATGTTGAATGAAGCCGATGTAATCAAGAAGACGAATAACGCAAACAAGCATAAATGGGTCAAGTACTTGGAAAAGAAGCATAGTGGCAAGCAACATTTTTGTGCGAAATGTGGGGAAGAGACCCAACGTCATTGGGACTATTGTGAGAATTGCGGTAAGCGGCAAATTATCATGTAGGAGAGAGAGAGAGAGAGAGAGAGAGAGAGAGAGAGAGAGAGAGAGAGAGAGCATATTTATATAATGATGATGATAGGTGTAATCAGTTGCTCATAATGAAAGACGGAATGTAGATCGTAGCTCCAACTATGGTTGATTCATGGCCAATTTACAGTGCTTTCCATTATATCTATCTATCCATCTATCTATCTATCTATCTACTCCCGAAATGCAGTCCATCCCTCCATCTACTTCCTCTTGCTTCTTTTACCACTATCCGTATTGCTTTCAAGACTTTGTAAGGCATCTGCCGCCTTACGAGCTTTTTTACCCCGTGTCATAGCAGGTGAAGCTTTCCCTACAGGTGCTTTATTCACAGTCTGCGCATTACTCTTGCTCTTCACATCTTTTTCAATATGCTTCACAGTACTCTTCGTCTTGCTTTTACTGCTTGTTGTCTTCTCCTCATGGTCATTACTCCCACAAGTCTTGTTCAATGCATTTTGTAAAACTTTTCCTCCAGCACACGTATCTACAGCTTGTTTGAACATTTTACTATATTTCGATGTTTTCATATGCTTTTCCATCATTGCTAAACAATCAGTCACAGTAGCCATATGGGCTAAGATAAATGTAGAGCGATTTGTCTTTAACCAGCGTTGTAGCAAATCTTCTTCACACAATGCCTGGTAAAGTGATACAGCAAATGTTGTCCTTGGAGGATCTTTCTCATCACCATTGGTTGTCCAGAGTGACGTGTCAAGCTCGGAACTACTGGTTTGTAAAGAAGCTTCTCGAGAAAATATTCCTTTGAGACAGGAGCCTACAATGGGGTCCTCAGCTATGGGCAACTGCTCCTGCTCCTGCTCTTTCTCCTCATTGTTCGTACCAGTATTGATGACATCATCACCATCAGAAGCATCGGCGACCGTTTGTAACAACTCCTTCTCCTTAGGGGTGACCTTAATAGTACCCTCCTCCTCCCCTTCTTCTTCCTCATCACTACTATCATCACTATCACTACCTCGTTCCATAGATTTATTAATAGGATTTATTTCATCATCATCTTCTTCTTCTTCTTCTTCTAAATGTTCAGGGGCGCGTCCGATCAAAGCTCCCACGGCACCTTGCCAGACTTGTTCATGATTGAACACAAAACAAACTTCTTCTAATATTTTACACCCATATCTTGATCGCAATAATAATTCACTATATTGAGAGATGACTGTTAATAATGGGTTCTTAAGAAATGTTAAATATTCTTTACGTCGTAATGAAGCAGGTTTCTTACTTGTAATAGGAGTAGTAGCAAAGAATACTTCTTCATCAGGTTCAAGATGTCTAATAGTAGGATTTAACAATCTTAATAAAAATTTGTATCCATATCTATTCATTGCAATATTGATTAAAGGAGGATACCGGTCCGAGATGTCACTCCCAGTGGCTGATAATTTCATAATAGGAGTAGTACGTTTGAGATCATCTAATAAGGTTTTTTGAATGGAAACTGTATCATCAGTGACGTCAACAAGTCTCAGGATAGCCAAATGAGCTGAATCATGTTGTAAAGACTCTAAAGTGTTTCCTTTGAGGTTCTGGTATCGAAAAAGTAGGTATGAGGATGAGGATAAGGGTTAGGGTTAGAGTTATACATTATTTGGAGCATATGCAAGGGTGGTGAAGGGGGAAATGGAAGGGGTGCGGTCCGGATGTCTCAGCTAGTGGTGCATGTGGGTATGTTTTCATTTACAAACAATGTATCAGAGAGGTCTGGCATGACCTCCTATGGACATACTGTCGTCACTGACAACCGAGATCCGCACCCTCTTTAAGTATAGAGTGATAATGGTGATAATAATAATAATACGGTAGTAGGGGAGTGACATTCACAGTCAAATGCACGGTCCCATGCATGGGACCATTAGTTTAGTAGTAACAATTCTACTTACTTTCATCAATCGCTTTCTTTCTTTAGCGTTTGCTTCATTGATTAATACCATCATTGTCTTGGCACCATTTTTAGTCACCAACAATTTACTACCAGAATCGATCAATTGGGACATTATATCTGCTATTCGAGCCTGTATGGATTCTTTCTCACTACTACTACTACTACTAGTACTAGAAGAAGAAGAGTTCTGTCGAATTAACTGAGACATATATTCCCATATGATATCATGCACATACCGGAATTCAAGTAAACCTTTGTCTACAAAACGTTGAATCAGATCTCGAACAGAGTCTAAAATTAGCTCTTTTTTACTTTTGATAGCATTGCTATGAGTACCATCGCTTGTACTTGTATTGGTAGTAATAGATGAAGATTGATTATGAACAATCACATCTGCTAAGGTCTTGGGAACTTCCGTCATTAGTAAGGTGAAGGGTTTACCATAGAATTCACTTTTGAGTTTTCGAGATAGCTTAACAGGATAGAGTGCAAAGAGTGTTTCAATGGTTCTAGAGCCGATGACATTAGTAGCCAATTGTATAACGTGACCTTTAAATGCAGCCACAATTGATTTCTGCTCTTCTCCGGATGTACCTGTAGTGGGGGTAAAGTGAGAGAAACCGCAAATAGTGAAATAGTGTGGAGAATGTGGTTGCAGAGAGAGAGAGGAGGAAGAAGAAGAAGAAGAAAAAAAAAAGAAGTTAGTGTGACCATTGTTTTGTCATGTACATGAGTACAGTAACAAGAGAGAGAGCAGAGAACGTACAATAAGTCAATGCTTTAAGAACCACGAAATGTCCATAAGGCGTTTTACTCATCTCTATGATTCGCGGCAAGATCTCTTTTAAGATGACTGTTCTTTGTTCAACACTTCCAAATTGCAATAGACATTGTGTAATGCGGCTAGCGTCATGTCTTAATGTGACTTGTAAAGTATGACCTGTCATCTGTTTCAGCATTTTAGATAATAGCAGTTGACGAGTCTCTTCTGATGTACTGCGATCACGGACAGTGTTCCAGCTACTTTTCAAATCTTCGACAAGTTGAAAATTAGGCTTAAGTGCGGCACGCTCTTTCTTGTTTAGCACTTTACCAGAGGAAGGTTTATCTCCATCTTCCTTCGATTTCTTCACACTATACTTGGCCCACGACTTCTGGTAACTTGCTTTCTTGCCATTACTTCCACTTGAACCATTCTTCTTGACTTTGTTAGCCGAAGCAGGACGAGCAGGCTTCTTGCCTTCGATGGACGATTTTGCACTCAAGGCCTCAGACTTGGCTGATTTGATCGCAAATTTCTTCGCTTTGTTGACAGAGTCCTTATGAGCTTTCTTTTGAATGGCCTTTTTGCCTTTACCAGATGAACCGCCCGCCATTGGACGTCCTTTGGGTTGTTTGGCGAAGTGTGAAAAGAGTGACTAAGCGGGTCGGACGACGACGAAGAGGAGGTCGAATACGAATATGGCACAATATGATGGAATGGTGGTTTCTGTATGTATGTAATTTAGTGCAACTCTGCTTGTCTATTATTATTTATTATTCAAGTGCACAATGCCTCCATAATAATGTCTCACATACTCTACATACTCTCTCCCCCCCATCTCTCTCTCTCTCTCTCTTTCTCTCTCTCTCCCTATATCCCTATATCCCCTATATTATTCTCCATAGAACTCATCCTAATGCTTTAAATATGAGTATCGTGTTTTACTCTATCCTCCAATTTTGATCATACTTCTATTACTAGCATTGACTAGCTGTTCTGGACTAGCATGTCCTCCAAGTTGACGATATTTACTATGCACAGATGACTGTATATATTCCCTCAATAGCATTCTGTTCCCATTATCATTATCATTATCATTATTATCAACATTAGCATCCTTTGGTTGTGTGCATGGAGTACGTATTGCCTCCAATAGATTCATCTCGCCATCCCCAAATAAGCAATTCTTCATCTTGCCATCAGCTGTAACGCGTAATCGATTGCAAGTATTACAAAACGGCTTCGTCATTGTTGTGATAAATCCAATACGGCCTTGGTATCCGTTGATACGATACCATTTGGTGGTATCATTAGCATTGTCTCCATTCTGATTAGGATGATGAATATTGTCACTATGTGTACTACTATTATTATCAGCATCTCTACCAGCATCTAGTACACTCAGTCCATGTCCATATACTAAGAGATCTAACACTTCATTGTATCCTAAACAAGCCTGGGATTGCCAACCATTACCCGCGAAGGGCATTAATTCAATGAATCGCACATCAATGGGCATGTCTTTGGTTAACTGTACGAAGTCGACAATCTCATCATCATTCACTCCTTTGATTAACACGATATTCAGCTTCACATGCACTTCAGGCAAACCATCTTGTGTATTCGGCCTTCCATAATGATCCACTACATGATTAATATTAGTCAATACTTTCTTCAAATTATTAGATGGTCTTCTGGAAATTTTACTGAATTTGGTAGGACATAGACTATCCAAACTGATGTTCACACTATTCAACCCTGCTGCAACTAAATCATCAATTTGTCGATGTAACAGGAGTCCATTGGTAGTCATACCGATGTGAATCTTTTTCTTCTCATTCGTTTCGTTTGTTCTTGAATCAACTTTCCCAATAGATAAAGATGAGGCATATTGTACCAATGGCAGTAATTCTTTTGATACAGTAGGTTCTCCACCTGTAAATCGCAACTTGTCGACTCCATAATCTTCAATAAATGTTCGTAAGATCAATTTCCGTTCTTCAAGTGTAGGAATTAGAGGAGTCGGAGTGAGTTCTACTCCTTCGGGGGGCATACAATAAGTACATCGGAAATTGCATCGTTCTGTCAATGAGACGCGTAGATAGTTATGCACACGACCAAATCGATCCATGAGAGGTTGTGGGTAGGATAACGATGGAGATGGAGACAGATCGGACATGTTATCCATAGAAGGCAGGTCCAGCTGAGGCATAGTGCTCTTCAATCGGCCTAGTCCAAGTAATGGACATACCCGACGTATCAGCGAGTTCGCAATCATCACGTAGATCAGCTGTACGACGCTTCGCTACAGGACAAGCTTAGTCAGCTAGAATTCACAGACTCACTTGCAGCGCAAGTGACTAATCCGTCTTTCTTCCTCTTAATTAGATAACGACCAGGTAAACAGCACAGCTGATAGATACAGTACCCGTGCTCTTACCAAGTAGCGAGGGGGTGCTGCTGACTACTGGCCACAAGGTTGAAATGAAACGTGAGCGCAATTAATCCAGGGTCGGATTCCGGGGTGGCGAGTGCCCGCCAAGGGTGAGGGTTCTGAGGGTCTGCGGGACTGCGAGTTGCTCGGGCCCCTACAGCATTATTGATAATCCATTTGTCGACGATTAGGACTCCATGGCTTCCTCTGAAACATCAGTCCATACTAAGAATTCGACTAAACCATCCCGTAGTCCTCTACACCCCACGATGGACCTGGAAATGGCAGCTACCTCCATCGGAAATGTCGGAAATGACTATGATTATGGCATTTCAGAAGAGCAATTGAATTTGCTTGGTCATGAAGAGATTCTTGATCGAGTACGACCTGAGTACAACGAGGATGGTCTAATTAATAAGCGATTCCTTGTGACTAAGATGGCAATAACTGAGGCGCAAGCTGAGTTGCAGAAAAAGGAGCAATTGGTCATCGGAGGAGGAAGTAATTTGGCGTCTGTGAGTGCGCAAGCAGGTCAATTGGAGAAAGTGAAAGCGGTAATACCACATCCCTCAAAGACCGCTTCGCTATATAGTACTCAGATAAACAGGATTCTAGATATTGACAAACAGTGTCATGATTTGAATACCAGAGATATCAAGTTTTTGATATCTCGACAGGATGCCATCAAATTTTTGAGCGGACTGGGATACGAAGTAATGCACTCTTTTGAAACTTGTGGACTAGTGAACTTGCCTGTGTGCGATTAGACTCATATTGGTAGCGGCATCTGCATTCTCACTAGCCGTAAATCTGAACATGATGTGACAACTAGATACGCTCTACATTTTTATCACTTCCACCGACGTGCAGTTCTGCAGAGCGAACTTTCTTTCCGGTTTGATAAGATGACAGCATTTTGCTGTGGCTCCAGTATTGGCCCTGTCAATGAAAGTTTTGTTGAAGATACGAAAGATTCCAACTCGCGTCTCATAGATGCCATTTATGGAAGCATAGACATTACTGATGTTCTTGCTTGTACAAATTTTTCTCGAGTCACAACAGAGGTGACTACAACTGCGCACGGTCAAACTGCCGTGGAGATGAAGCAAGCCCCTCCTCCCCCAACTTGTTGTGCATGTTGTAAGGATATGAATTGCTGCCCAAAGTGTAAGTGCTGCACCGTCGAAGGAGTGAATGAGTTCTCAGCGTTGGCATTTAGTGCTCGTCATGAGATCGATTTGAATGCATTGATTCAGGAAAAAATGATCCGTACGGAGGAGGACATCTGGTATAAGTCTTCGAATCGTTTTACAGCGAAGGAAGTAGATGTGAAAGGTGATATTGAAACTGCACGACATCAAAAAAGTTACAAAGGTCTCGAGATAACGTATATTGACCAATCAAGTGGTCAGAGGTGTAGTGGGATCTCCTTGATTCCAGTGTTCAGTGACGGAACAGATGCACTTAAAATTACTGCTCTTCTACAAAGTTTAATACACAACGACGGCGGAGGTAACGGCGATGGTACTCACGAACAAGCGTATCCATGGAGTAAACGAGACCCGTTCAAGGTTCTTGGGCTCGATCGAGAATCCATGGCTAAACCACAAGTATTCGATATGATTCTGAAGGCTTCCCAATTATTTACATCATTGAAAGATATCTACAGATCATGTGTCTACCTCCAACTTTTGTTGGCTGTGATCGCTTTTGCCTTGGCAATAGCCGGGCTCGCTGCTATAGGTGACACTTATAAAGAGGAAGTTAACTTATTATTATTAGTTAACGTATTGCCTTTCTTTGGCTCGCAATATATCATGTATCGTCGCGTGAAATGGATCTTGGCGGGAATGAAAAATGCCAACAAGAAACAGACCTTCTATCATGACATCTATCTGGGTATTTCTGCTTTTGTTGGAGCAATCATACTTTTTGTTGTAGCTGGTGAGATTGATGAGCTTATCTGTAGCTGTACTTATTATGCGTACAGTTATTGCCCTGAACAGAACTTCTCTTATCCAAGTACCCCAGGGTATTCTACTGGATTTGCGCCTCCCGCGCCTACAAGCGGTCCATTCGGATTAAGGTCCTACAATGATTCAGGTGTAACCCAAGATGTAAGCAAAGATCCTCTCGTAGCACTTCAGAGGCACCTTACGGAAACGGATTGCTCAAACGCGATAACGCCAACGGGTGAATTAATTGGAAGTGGCGTCATGCTTCTTTTTATTTCTATTCTGTATTTCGTCCAAGCTTATGACCTTTCTTCAGCTTTGGAAAAAGAATCCGATGTGTAAGTGGAAAGATCAGATAAAACTGAAAAGATTATATTAACCGATATTACAAACAATAATGATTCAAAGTAGAAATAACTACTAGTGCAGTAGAAACATTAATAGAATTGATAAATTCGCGAAGATTCAAAAATTATTTCAAAATGCTATTAAAATATTAAAATACTATCATTCTCAAAATTGGACCAACTTTATTTACATCTTTAAAATATTGAAATTGAATGTGTAGTTTATCCTGTAGACTGCGCTTGGTAGTTATTATAATAATCATACACCAATGTGACCTGAAACTGAGTATTTTTACTGTGGATGCAAAAAATTGGAACTCATTATGCATCTATCCCTCTTCATCCCTCTTCATCTTCATGATCTTGGTCCAAGTCGATACAGTTTATTTGGAGAAATGATTACTCATTACACTCGTATTGCGAATGTCCTGTGTAACAAATATCAGAAGATCAGTAGTCCATTGATATTGCAACTATCTGATGGTGATGGTTACGAAAGTGATGATGATGATGATGATGATGATCAGAAGGCTTCAGTACCTTAAGTACTGCGAGTGGTGGTGATAATGGTGTTACTCAATGTACTGAG
>JACLAD010009312.1_pt1 | contig 14291 bp, 14 predicted proteins | sample 8027901 | NCBI WGS metagenome assembly JACLAD01 (sample SAMN15725071, study PRJNA655200) | protist metagenome | isolation source: fluorescence activated cell sorting (FACS) single amplified genomes of... | place: Spain: Blaines Bay Microbial Observatory, Mediterranean Sea | collected 2016-07-05 | reverse complement strand
CTGGGCGAGCTACTTCAATATCGACTACGAAGACAGGTGCCTGTGGGGAGATGGCCTCACCCAGGAAGAACTGGAGAGCCTACGCTACTACCTAGACTTCAGGGCCGAGAATCTCGCCAGACTCGGCAGGCACAAGCGCTCCGGCGTGCACATCATTGATAAAAATAAGCTACTGGCGACCTTTGAGACCGCCAAGCCCTCCACGGTCGCAGCTCGAGCTTGGGCTGCTCAGGAGTACCTAACCTTCCTTGTGGAATATGGCACCGCCGTGCTGACGAATTGGTGTGTGGTTCCTGACGAACTCATCGAACGGCGTCGTCTGCTGACAAAGAAGGCCGAGAGGGTGAAGACATCCACTGGCAAGGTGCGGGTCATTCCAGCACCACCTGGATCAATTGCAGCCGCGCTGCCAGTTCCAAAGCTCGGCAACCGCAAAATGGGAACACCAACCGATATGGACGATATTAACCGCTTCGCCGAATGGCTGATAAACGAGCATGTTCCAGAAGAAACGTGGGGTCCAAATCGCCGGGTCTGCCTACGAAACCAAGCAATTCTCATGCTGACCCTAGATACCGGCTTAAGGAGGGGCGAAGTCCTGCAGTTGAAGGTGAAGGACATCAACCAGAGAAAGAAGACGGTTAGTGTCGTTAGGCGCCACAGCGACCCAGAAGACCCCAGAGCGCGGAAGCCTGTGGCCAAGACGCAGGCTAGAGTTCTTCCTATTAATACAAACGTCTTCGACGTCCTGCGCGATTGGATCAATGAGCGCAAGGAGATCATGTTCGACGTCGACGAGCTTGGTCGAGACTTCAATGACTACCTTTTCGTTAACGTCGCCCGCGACCCAGGCGTATTCGGCAACCCGATGTCGGATCGAACCATCCAGAAGATCATGGACGCAACCACGGAAGCGGCCGGGGTAAAAATCAGGTTCCACGACCTGCGCCATAAGGCCATCTCAATGCTGGCGGAGGTAGCATCCGACAATAACCTGAACGATGAAGAGACTAGGCGGACCCTCCTCGAGTTCGGCGGTTGGAACCTCAAATCCAAAATGCCGGATCACTATGCGCGCGGTACCAACGTGAAGATCGCTCAGGAAGAACACAAAAAGTGGCTGGAGGAGCGTGGCTTCCGCTATGTCACCAAGGGGCCAGAGAGCAATGATTGATCCAAGCGCCCTGAACTGTGAGCTTATCCTCCCTAGCCAGCAGCGGACGGCGTCGGGAGAACGGTTTGATACCGCAGACGACATCTGGACGCTGTCTCTGAGTGGCGGACGCAGGCGAACTTTCGACTTCTCCGCTTTCCGGACGGAAACATCTTCCGAGTTGATAGAAAGCTGGAAGGCCGTGACCGCAAACTTGGCCAAATATGCCTCAGTAAGTGTCGCCACCACCAGCTACGATGCCTTCAAGGGCTTGCTCTTACATACAATCTCGAAATACGGCAGAATTGACGAGATCGATGTTATCCATGCATCGAGTTACATGGAAGATAGCGAACGACGCGACGCATTGAAGGCAGACCTTCGTAGCTTTGTTCGGAAGTGGCGGAACCAAGGACTTCCCGGCATAAGCGAAGGGGCTTTTGACTGTGTCGAAGACTTTGCAACGCGTTCGGAAAAAGCATCTTTCATCGACATCCTGACGCTCGATCCAGAGCGCGGCCCCTTCATCGACACAGAGAACCAGATTATCGACGAAGCCCTACTTGGCGCCTTTCAATCTGGAAATATACGAAACGACCATTTCTGCATATGCATGCTTTTCCGGCTCTATGGTCAAAGACCACAGCAGATTGCCGATCTGAAGGTCGGAGACGTTCGGACATCGAAGCACCATGGAATGGAACGGGCAACGGTCACATTCCCTTTTGCTAAACAGATAAACGGGGCACCATCCCTGGCGCCCCTTCGCCCTACTCCCAAGTCCCTCCAGTTTGCACTGGAGGTCCAAATAGATAGGGTCGTGGAGGGCCTTCCCAGGTCGGAGTGGAACCAGCAGCCCTTATTCCCAACAAAGCTGCACGTCACACAACTAGGCAAATATGTTAGTGAAAGGACTGATCCCGGATTTGAGGGGCACTACACGTCAGGCTATATAGGCGGTGATGTTTACAAAAAGACCATGAACTCTTTCGGCCTGATATCCCCACGAACCGGCCGCCCTATGGCCTTCACTCCGCGCCGCGAACGACACACGGTTGGAACTCATTTGGCCATCAGAGGACTGACTGCAAGCCAGATTGCTTCAACCCTACAGCATGCCGATCCCCGAAGCTGCGAAGCCTATATCCAACTAGGAACCCAACATCACCAGTTGATGCACAGCAAACTCGACGGCGAGTTCAGCTACTTCGCTGCTCAGTTTTTTGGAGAGCTAGTTAAGTCGGAATATCTGAACGATTTCCCAGATAGCGCGATCATCGACACGCCGGAGCAAAACAGCTTCCAGGAGGTTGGTGCCTGCGCCGCCGGAGGATGCTCCGCACTGGAGACTGACTCAGCTCCCTTCGCCTGCTTCACCTGTGACAGGTTCAAGCTTTCAGTAGATGCGCCATTGGAGGACCTACTCCAACTTGTACTGCGTCGATACGAAGTCGCGCGATCCCATAACGACAAGGAGGTAATGTCGAGCGTTGCGAGGCACGTTCAATCTATCGCTGCCGCACTTCGACAGGTCCGCGAATACACTAAGTCGGCAGTGGAGAGTATCCAGTGAATATCCATACACCATTCGAAAAACAGAGCGAAAGAGCTCTACTGCATAGCTATATCTCCGAAGCGCGGAAGCTACCGATGTTCAGGGACGGAAGCATCCAGTTTGACGATATGCGCTGGAACATCAGGGGTCATGTCAAGCTAAGCAGCAGCAAGAAAGGAGCTGCCCTATCCTTTATTTCGCTGTCTGAAACCAGATCTCATGGGAGCATCGAGCCATTACCCAACCCCTTAGGCAACACCATAAAAGCCTACATCGCTCACTCCATACATGGAAACGGAAGTAACCTGAAGAGCCTGTCGACCTACGTCGAGAGGGTTCGTTCATTTAAGCATCTATCTAGATTCCTGGTGTCGGAAGAATATGCCACTGACCTACTCGAGGTCAGCGCCGACCTAGTGCAACAGTCCATGTTGCTCGCCCCGAATGCGACAGCAATGCAGATTTCGGTCGTAATAAGGGAGCTGAATTCCCATGGAATCGCAATGCACCTTTCTGGACTGGACTTCAGTTCAGAGCAACCCTCGCATAGGCGCGCGGGGGAAATAGAAGGCAAAAGGAAGCTACTTCTCACCCATGAAGAAGCTCTATGCATCGCCAAATCATTTCACCTGGCGACAGAACCCCTAGACCAACTCACCACGTCAATGATGGCACTCCTTATGTGTTCGCCGTCAAGGTCCGGAGAATTATGGAGATTGCCGGACAATTTAGAGGTTGTTACTGACCCCGCCGGGCCGGAATATGATGCTGATGCAGATATCTTCGCAGAAGCCAAAAATTACAGATACGGATTGCGCTGGTTCCCTGAGAAGGGAGGAAAGCCTACTATAAAGTTCGTTCCAGCTCCGATGGTTCCCGTCGCCAAAGAAGCCATTGCCCGCCTCAAGAAGCTTTCGGGTGGCGCTAGAGAAACGGCGAAATGGATCATTGATAACCCCGGCTCAATGCCGTTGCCTCCGCACCTGCATCACATAAGGGACAAGGGGACGCTAACCCGAAGCGAACTCGTTGATTTATTAGGCCTCATCAACGAGAACGGGGGCTTCACCAATGAAACCAAGAAGTTCCCCTCGCTAAGAAATCCCATTGTACAAGCGAGCAGATACAATGAAGGAGTTTACGACTTCGCCGCCCTAGAGAAGGACTGGTGGAGCTATTTTCTTAAAATCAACCCTGACTGGCCCTACGTGGTTATCGACGACGATATTGGATACCGGCTACGTGCCGACGAAGCCTTATTTATTTGCTATCTTCGGCAGTATGCGGGAAACGACCATGGGCAAAGACTCCATACGGTAACAACGCCAGACCCCAACTTGCTGCATTCATCTCTAATAGCCGGGCATCAAAGAAATATTTTCGAGAGGCTCGGCATCAAGCTGGAGAGCGGCTCATACCCCAACATCACTACCCACAAGCTCCGACGGTGGCTCAACACCATTGCCCAGCGTGCTGGAATACCCCAATCGTTGATAGCAGAATGGTCCGGCAGGAAAAACATAATGCAAAACGCTGATTACGACTACAGGACGCCGGAGGAAGTACTTGAGGAGCTGCGCAAGAACTCCGGTCGAGAGTTCGACCTCCCCTCGGTAGAGGTGGCTGACCCCAGGCAGGAAGAGTTCCTTGACGGCCTCAGAAGAACGAACTTCAACTCGACACCCTTTGGCTATTGCGTGGGAGACCTCTTCGAGGAGCCTTGCCCATCGGCCATGTCCTGCCTGTCCTGCAGTCGACTGGTGTGCGTAAAAGGCGCCAACCTGAAGCTTAAGACGCTCAAGGAAGATCTCGCTCGCCGCGAGGAGGCATTGCGTCATCTAGAGGAGCGCGCCGCGTCTGGTAAGAAGGTCAATCCTAGGCGATTGCAGGCCGCCAGGGATCACGTCGAACACGGAAGGCAACTCATTGCCACGCTGTCCGATCCCTTGGTCGAAGATGGCACTCTCATTCGGAACAGCGATAACCCAGATCTTGCGGATTTCAGCTATGGCCAGCGCGTAACGTCGCTTCGTGCTGAGCAGCAGATCTCCGAAGATCGGAAGGAGCTGGATGATGGCGAAGACACCGAAGACTAAGCCCAAGTCCCGACACATGACCGATGAAGACATCATTCAGGTCACCAGCATCATCTCAGGTTTCCGCAAGGCCCCCACCTGGGCGAAGGTCGCGGAGCGTGTGCGCAAGGCGGGACTACCGTTCTCCGTGGAGGCGCTTCGTCGCAAGCCTGAGATCCAAGCGGCTTTCAGGGACAAAGTCGACTCGCTCCAACCTACCGTCGTCGAAGAACCCGAGGAGGCGCTGACCGAAGAGGAAACCAAGGGGCTTACCGAGTTGGTGGCAGAGCTTCGTGCCGAGGTTTCTGAACTCAGGCTCGCGCTTGAGACGGTTTACGCGAATGCCAAAAGCTTCAATTTCCCAATCGAAAGGCTGCATCGCCCCCTGAAATACATCCACCGTGGCCGGACCGAGGAGCGCGATTGACGATGACGACGCTTCCCAAGAGATCCGGTGCCCAGAAGGCTGTCGAAAACCTCGAAGCCTTCGACGCTTGGATCGCTGAGCGGCGGAAGCTTGGCGACCATGGCGATTACGTCCGTGGCGGGAAGCTGAACCGGTCGGAGATCGCGGTCGAGTGCGGCTTCGCCCGGTCGGTCTTCACCCAGAACCCACAGGTGAAAGCCCGCCTCGCTGAGCTGGATGCTGAGTGGGGCAAGGGCGATGAGGGGTCTGAACCCAATGAAGCCTTCGCAGCCGTGGATGCCTCGCGCGAACGGGCGCTCCTGAAGGCGAAGCAGTCCGAGCAGTCCAATTCGAAGCTTGCCGAGCGGGTCATGGAGTTGGAGGCCGAGAACCGGCGCTTGCGCCACGAGCTGGCCGGCGTCGAGCGCCACCGTGCCGCCCTGCATGCCTTCGAGGAGGGCGCGGCCGCCCTCGGGGCGCTCGATGACTGAGATCGTGCAGATCACCAAGCTCCGATCCAATGGGGACTTCTCGGCGAAGGTGGTCTGTCCGGATGGCCGGCTGGCCGATGACGCGGTTGCGCTCCGGCTGCCCGACACGTTCAGAAACTCAGTCCAGAATGCCGCCGTTCTGGAGGTTACAGGGCCGCGCGAAAGCAGGCATTTCACGGTTCAGGGGCATACGCACCACGAGGACGTCATCCGCGTCCAGAAAGCGCGCTTCATCCACCTTTCCACGCGTCTGATCGAGGCGTGGCTTGAGGCCAACATCGGCGGCGTCGGCCGGGTCAAAGCCAGCCGCATCGCCCGACATCCCGAGCTGCAAAGCCTCATCGAAGCCAAGGATCTCAGCGGTCTTGCGGCTGTCTGCGGCAACGAGACCATCGCCGGGCAGGTCATTGCGCGGTTCCCTAGCGGCGCGCTGCTCGACGCCCTCAACTGGCTTGCCGCACGGGAGTTGCCCCCGAGGATCGCCCTGCGCCTCTTCAACATCTGGGGCGATTGCACGCTGGAGCGCATGCAGGCGGACCCGTTCGTCCTGATGGAGTTCGACGTTCCGTTCGATCGCTGTGCGGCGATTGCGGCGGATCTGGGCTTCGGCAGCGACCACGATCTCTACCGCGCGGCTCTGGCCCGACATCTGGTCGATGGCTTCTGCCGCCGTAGCGGCTCCACAGCGATGCCTCTGGAGGCGTTTGAGGCCCACGCGGCCCGCAGGGGTGCAGAGGCCCCTCGTGGGCTTCTACGGGCCGCAGGAGACCGCTCACAGCTTACCCTCGTGAAGGGGGCGCTGCAGGGCCGTGGCCCCTTCCTCCTCGAGACGGAGATCGCACACCGGCTCCTGGTGGCGCTGGACCGCCCTAATGGCGCGGGATCGCTCCTGGCCCACTGGGAGAAGGACATTGACCAGGATACCATCACAGCCGCCCTTGCGGCCTTCGAGAGGGGCCTTCCGTTTGGCCTGACCGACGACCAGCGCGCCGCGATCATCGGCCCAGTCCGGTCCAAGGTGGCCTGCCTGTCTGGTGGTGCTGGCACCGGCAAAACCACCATCCTCAAAGCAATCTTGGCCGTGCTCGGTGCTGTCTCCTTGGTCGAGACCCGGCTCTTGGCCCTATCCGGCCGGGCCGCACAGCGCATGGCCGAAAGCACTGGCCGCCCGGCCTCCACGATCGCCAAGTTCCTGCAGGATCAAAAGCGCGAGAAGCAGCCGCTCGAACACCTCGTCGTGGTCATCGATGAGGCATCGATGGTGGACGTCTACACGTTCCACAAGCTGCTCGCCGCACTGCCTGAAGCCACCCGGTTCATCTTCGTGGGCGATGACCACCAGTTGCCGCCCGTGGGTGGCGGGCTGCTGTTCCATGTCCTGATGACCATCAAGCAGATCCCCGGCTTCAAGCTGAAGTCCGTGCAGCGGCAGGCCGAGGACAGCGGTATCCACCAGCTCGCCACCGCCATCCGCACTGGCGACGCCAGCGTCTCCATCCCATCGTATCTGGATGACCCTGACGCCGATTGCAGTTTTCTGGAAACCGATGATCCCGAAGCGATCCGCGACCTCTACTACGACAGCGGCGGTCCCGGCCAAGCCATCGTTCTATGCCCAACGCAGCAAGGCGTTACGGGCGTCCGGGCGATCAACAACGAGATCCAGAAGTTCAACGGCTGCGAGCGTCCGGCCGTGCGCTATCTCGACCCGAACCGGGGGCTGATCACCTACGTCAACGCCCAGGGGAACCGCTTCCACTACGGCGACGAGATCCTGATCACGAAAAACTCCTACGACGTCGACGTTCGGAACGGCGATCTCGGCTTCATCTCGGAGGTATTCGACGAGCCGCAAGCGCCCTTGGATGGCGAGGGCGCGCTCGCCTTCGGCCTGCTGAACGTGAACGGCAAGCAGCTCCGGATCACCGACGATCTGCTTGATAAGATGGCGCTCGGCCATGCCGTCACGATCCACAAAGCCCAAGGCTCACAGTGGCCTGCCGCCATTCTGGCCCTCGGCCGCGCTGGCTCGCGGATGCTGGACCTGACGCTGCTCTACACTGCCGTGACCCGGCCGAGTCAGAAGCTGGTTATCGCTGCGCCAAGCTGGGATCTGGTCGAGAGCGGCATCTCAAGAGGTTCTGTCGCCCTTAACCGCGTGACGAACCTGCGCCATCACCTGCTAGCGGCGTCGGGGGAAGATCGACTTGGCTGAAATGATAACGGCGGACCCTGAGAGATCCACCGCTTCAAAGATCACGGCCATCGCCGTCCCCGGCTGTACCGCAAGAGCGGTAGCCAACTGATAATACCCCTCTAATTTCAGATATCTAGATATATCCCAAGGGAGGTGCCACAGCCCAATTTCGCCAGATCTTTAATTATCCCCTTGGGCAGAAACAGTTTCGTTAGCCGCCTGCGGCTCGCCGAAGAAGCCATGCTGCGAGAATCATACCTTTCGATGCGACCATGCTGGCATCGTCCGCAGAAAGGGGTTCTTCTGATCCTACAACGTGCCCGTGACCGGTGCCCGCAAGGTTGCGAAGTTCGTTTGCCGCTAAGATCGTCCTTTTCGCCCCTTCGGCAATCTGGCGGACTTTCTTCTCGGACTCGGAGGACGGAGGATTGGCACTTGCGAAACCGAGGTGGGTAAAGCACGTGTTCGTTAGCTCCGCAAACTTAAGCTTCTTGACCCCCTGAAATCCAGCGTCATCTAGGATCGTCCTCATCGTGGCTTCGAGAAGATCCTTTGTCGCACCGATGGCTAGGTATGGGTCGCCCGGGAGAGCCGCTTCTACGCGTGAAGTATAATCGCCGAGATCCACGATCGAGTTGGTAGCGCCAACCTCTGCGAGACTGTGAGATAGGGCGGAAACGAGCGGGTCGGTCTCGCCATTCCATGCAGCTAGTAGATCATCATCCAGCTTGCGCTGGACAGCGGGCATTTCAACCAAGTGCACGATAGCAGGTACGTTGGCGCTGCACAGGTGCTCAAGCAGATCGAGAACCCGCCCCTCGTAACCACTATCCCCCCAGTGCGCGCTCCGGAGAAACCTAGGATGCTCTAGATGTTCCATCCCGGATGATCACATAAGCCCTCGGCGATCTGCGCTGTTCATGGCAAGATCGGTTCTGAGGGATATCCCGGGCAGGGCACGATCATGCTGATCCATCTTCACAAGCAAGCCACGACGACGCCCAGGATACGGGCCCTGATCCAGGCGAGCACGGAGCCTGCGCCAGTTCTGGCGGAGCGCTTCGGCATCACGGAGCAAACCGTCTACAAATGGCGCAAGCGCGACAGCGTCGAGGATCGCAGCCACACACCGCATCGGCTGCAGACGACGTTGACGCCCGCGCAGGAAGCCGTCGCGGTGGCCTTGCGCAAGACGCTGTTGGTCTCGCTCGATGACTTGCTGGCGGTGGTGCGGGAGTTTCTCAATCCGAATGCATCACGCTCGGGCCTCGACCGCTGCCTGCGTCGGCATGGCGTGGGCAACCTGCGCGATCTGAAGGCTGAGATTCCCCGGCCGAAACACAGCGCCTTCAAGGCCTATGAGCCCGGCTACATCCACATCGACGTGAAATACCTGCCCCAGATGGCGGATGAATCATCGCGGCGCTACCTCTTCGTGGCCATCGACCGGGCGACCCGATGGGTCTTCATTCGCATCTTCAGCGCAAGAACTGCAGCCAACGCGCGCCGCTTCCTGCGGGATCTGGAGCGCGCATGCCCCCTCCGCATCCGCACTATTCTCACCGACAATGGTAGGGAGTTCACCGACCGCCTGTTCGGCCTGCGCAAGCGCGCCGCGACGGGGGCGCATGAGTTCGACACGCTCTGCGAGGCCCTCGACATCGAGCACCGTCTGACACCGCCGAAGTCACCGCAGACCAACGGCATGGTGGAACGGTTCAACGGACGCATCGAGGAAGTGCTGCAAAGCCACCACTTCAGGTCAGGCGAGGAACTGGAGGCAACGCTTTACCGCTATGTCTGGCTCTACAACCAGCAGCTTCCTCAATCAGCCTTGGGCAGCAAGACGCCTTTGCAGGCGATGAAAGACTGGCACAATCTCAAGCCGAAGCTGTTCAAGAAACAGCCATACTACCTGCCGGGATGTGACATCTAGAATCTCTTCGTCCAACCCAAACCGGATGGCGAATTTCTTCCAATCGCTCTCGTTCATCACGGCAGCGACGACTTCCGCTAGTTCCACCTTGAACCGCCTGAAGAGATCGAGGTCGTCGGTGATCCCATCCGGGAGTCTAGGGCGAAATTTCTTCTTCATGCGTCACCTTCTTGGATATACCAAACCGTCGCCGACACTCGATATACCATCGGCCGTAAGACGCCGAACATCTCGGCGAAGTCTGAGATACAGTACTTCTTCGCCTCGTGCAGCCACTCCGGATCGTCCTTGATACCGACTCCGAGAAGCTAGCGGCCTCAGGTAGCTTCACCCTTTGGAAGAGTGGGCATCCTCGCCCAACTCTCCGACACAGGTTGCGGCTGCCTCAAAATGATAACGGCGGACCCCGAGAGATCCGCCGCTTCAAAGCTCACGGTCATCGCCGTCCCCGGCTGTACCGTGAGACTACGTTAGCGGGCTAAGAATCGCCCTGCAACTTCAAAGATCTGGAAATATCCTAGGGGGAGGTGCCGCTCGCGGCACCGGGGGGCAACGCCCCCCTCTCTTACTGAAAATGCCAGTCCCTTGGGGCTGCTTCCATCTCGAGCTACCATCAATCACGGGAGGTCCAGTTCCATGACGAACGACCCTGACAAGCAGCGCCAGTGGGCGGACGCCGCGCGTCGTGGTCTTGATGCCGAAGCTGAACGGCTGCGGCGCGAAGGGCCCACGCTTCATCGGCACCAGGCGGTATCCAAAACTTTCGGGGAGGCACTGGCGCTGCCGGGCGCAGAAGACATCGAGTTTGATCCGCCGAGGATAGACGACGCGGCACCGCGACTCAGCTACGTGACCGAAGAAGGCGAGGCAGAGGAACTCGATGAGCAGTTCTTTCGGGACGCAGAGCGTGGGCGCCCCTGATGCTGGTCACTGACTGGACCTCTAACTACGGCCCTGATTTCGACACCCAAGTGTTCGCTATCGGCGATGTTCACGGCCAAGCCGATGCATTGGAGCGCCTGCTCGATCACACCTACAGCATCCCGCGCGCCGCCCGCCGCGAGATCATCTTCCTCGGCGATCTGGGTGATCGTGGCCCGGAGAGCTTGCGGGCCTTCAAGCTAGCTTGGGACGCATCTGCTCGCGCCGATGAGCGCCACATCCTCCCCGGCAACCACGAGCTCATGATGCTAGGTGCCTTCGACAACCTGCCGGGCATCCTGCAGATGTGGTATCACAACGGCGGCCGACAGACGCTCATGTGCGTCGATCCCGGCGAGGATCTCCACGAGAAGAAGGCCCTTGCGGCGCTGCGAGAAGCCCTGCCGGCGGGGCTAGAGGATCTGCTGCGTCATGGGCCTACGCACCTCATTCGAGAGCGCGTGCTGTTCGTGCATGCCGGCCTCCACCTAGAGATGGAGGCCGAAGAGTTCCTCGGGCAGGACCGCTTCGACTTCGAGAACGACGCGCACTGGGCATGGATCAGGCAGCCGTTTTTGGGGTGGGAGAGCGGGTGGCAAGCGCAGGGCATCGACCTTGTCGTGCATGGTCACACGCCAGCTACGACACGGCCGCTCGCCACGGCCGATGAAGCCGCCGAGCTGCTAGACGTGGCGGCGGCCCATCACGCTATCTGTCTGGATGCGGGCGCGATGAGGCGGCCACAAGTGGTGGCCGTGGAGTTCGCCCGTGACAGGCACCGGCTACATGTCGTGCCCGCCAATGACACGTTGTCATGCCGCAGCGGCGAGACGTGATGGCCTGCGTACTCAATGCTTAAGAAGCGCCTCCACATTCTCAGGGGTCATGTCAGCCGCGAAGATCATGTCGACATCGATCCCGGCCCGAGTGGCTTCCGCCGCCGCCAGTCGACGCACCTTCGCCCGCTGATCCGCAGGCAGGTCGTCCATTATCATGATGTCCAGATCAGATCGCTCTCTCACGTCCCCCTTCGCCATGGATCCGAACAGTCGGTGCTCGATGCCTCGAGCCTCCAGACCAGCATGGATCGCGCCCCATGCGGCTCGCAATGCATGCTGGCGGCGACGCCGCCGATCTTCACGTATGGCCTCGAAACGGGTCATCTCTCTCCTCTGAACTAGCCATCGGCGCCTTCCCTGGGTGGATACATCATCCGCTCCACAGCTCGCCGGTCCTCCTGGTAAAGCGCGAACATGTTGTCCGAGAGTGTGAGAACCCAACCAATATTGCGGCTGCGGCCTTCTTTGCCCGTCGCCATGCACCTGCAGACCGACTGCTCTTCGCACCAGTCCGATAAATCAGCGACCCGATCGCTGCCGTAGGTGTTAACCCGCAGCGTGCCGAATTTTTCCTTGATGTCTTGGATGCGCGCCGGCTCTTCCTCGGCGGCCCATTTGCATAGGCGATCCACCAAGACCATGCCGATGCGCAGCCACCCTCTCGGCAGGGCCTGCACGGCACTGGCGCCGTCGACGCCGGCGGCCTCCAGACGAGCCTCCAAGTCATCGAGGATGGCGGCCCGCTTTGACGGGTGGGGTGCACCGTAGGGCAGCAGTTCGGATGGCTCGTGGCGGCGGTTGCCGTGCTTCCAGTCGCCGCCAGCGGCAGTCCAGAGGCGGTCCTCCAGCTTCGGATCGGGGCTTTCTCCCGGCCCGAGAGTGAGAGTCAGCCGCGCCTTCTCATCGTCCGGCCGGTGGATGGTCCAGGACCACCGCATGGTGTGGTCAGCGCAGGCAGGATCGAAGTCGTCGTAGGAGATGTGGTCGTTCATGTGCAGGTTCCTTGCATCGCATTGATTGGCAAGGGCACCCTCGGCCGAGCGGAATCGATCTCGATGTCAGGAGAGCAGACCATTCACGCCAAGCGGCGCCCCAGGCGGGGGCGTCAGCGTATCGAGACACAAATGCTGAGCCACGTGGTCATGGCACGAGCATCTGACGTTAAGGTAAGTCTAGTCAATATGACGCATAACCAAACTCTGCTCAGCACGATCAACGATATGATTTTGTCCCTGGAGTGCTCCTGCGGGCATAGAGCTTCGATCCGTATTGCCGAGTTGCTGCCCAAGATGCCGGAGGAAACCTCAGTTCAGGACGTGATTGATCGCGCCAAGTGCCGGGTATGTGGGGCGTACGGCTCTGGTACCGTCCTCTACGCTCGGATCGTCTACGAGAACCTTTCCGACGACCGCAGGTGAGCTCCGCGTCATACATCCAGACGCACGCCTTCCCGGGCGACAGCGTAGCTGATCGTGTTGGGGACGTCGGTCGCGCCGGCGAAGTCGCTGGCTCTGACAGTGAAGAGATCCGCGTGTGCCTTGCTCTGCCTTCGCAGCCTGAAGGCAGCGCGAGGGCTGTCGATGTATTCAGGCGCGTCGTCAGGGATCACTGCCAAGATATCGAAGTCGCTTCGATCGTGGTTATCACCGCGCGCGCGGCTTCCGAAGAGCCAGACCTCCATGGCGAGCATCTCGGTTTTGCAGAGCTCGACGAGGTGTCTGACCTCCTTGGGCACATCCATGATGGCTGGGTAGCTCAGGGCCAAACGCGACCCTGGGATGCCTTTGGCCTCGATGCATGCCGCTTCGACGGCGATCGCATCGGAGTTCTCGCGAAACCAGGCAGCGGCACGCTTCAGGGAGCTATCTTCCTCGCCGTCGGCAGAGCCTCCAGACATCGTGTAGCTCCTCTCCTGGGCACCAAATCCCCGATAGAAATCAATCCCGCTTATCCACGAGAAAAAGCAGCGAGTGAGCGAAGCGCCTGAAGAGGGACTTTGTTGCACATCTCGGTGAGGGGATTCACTGAGCGCGTCCTGAGGGTTAGGTCGAGGGTATGCCAAAGCCTTTCCCGACCCGCTACCGCACGACGAACTGGACCGACTACAATGCGGCGCTGCGCAAGCGGGGCTCGCTGTCGGTCTGGTTCGATCCCGAGATGGTTTGGCACGCCGACAAGACCGGCAAGCGTGGCCGACCCGAGACCTTCTCGGACGTTGCGATCCAGACATGCCTCACCTTGAAAGTGCTCTTCGGTCTCCCGCTCCGGCAGACGGTCGGGCTGGTCGAGAGCTTGATTCAGATGGCGCGGCTTGATTGGCCGGTTCCGGACTATTCGACGCTGTGCCGCCGGCAGGCGCGGATCGCGGTGCAGGTCCCCTATCGCACATCGGGACAGCCGCTGAACCTGTTGATCGACAGCACCGGCATCAAGTTCCGGGGTGATGGTGAGTGGCAAGCCCGCAAGCATGGCCCGTCGCGTCGGAGGCAATGGCGTAAGGTTCATATCGCCATGGACGCTGGCACCGGGGATGTGCGCGCGGTCGAGTTCACCTCGAGCCGCCAAGGTGACAGCCCGCTGCTGCCGGATCTACTGGCGCAGATCCCTCCGGAGGAGACGATCGGCATGGTCACTGCGGATGGCGCTTACGATACGCGCCGCTGCCATGGCGCCATTATCGATCGAGGCGCTGATGCTGTCATACCGATCCGTCGCAAT
>JACLAD010009620.1_pt1 | contig 14297 bp, 8 predicted proteins | sample 8027901 | NCBI WGS metagenome assembly JACLAD01 (sample SAMN15725071, study PRJNA655200) | protist metagenome | isolation source: fluorescence activated cell sorting (FACS) single amplified genomes of... | place: Spain: Blaines Bay Microbial Observatory, Mediterranean Sea | collected 2016-07-05 | reverse complement strand
CTTTTTTATTCGTTTGTGGTGGGGTCTCTGGTATGTGCGTAGCTCATACTGGTATGGATGTACTTTTTCATGATACGTTTTATGTAATAGGCCATTTCCATGTAATGTTTGCTAGTTGTGCCATGATAGGTATTTTTGCCGCATTTTATTTCTATTTCCCAGCAATTTATGGAGTAAAATATAGTAGAGTATATGCTTACTTACACTACGTATACTATATATTAGGACAAATAATAAGTTTAACTCCAATGATTTGACTGGGTTACTGTGGTATGCCTAGACGTGTTTTAGACTACCCAGCTTCTCTAGGTGGTTGACACGCTATATCCTCAGCAGGTCACTTATTAAGTGTTACTGCTATTTTATTTTTTTTTATAATGATTTATGATAGTATACGTCAAGCAAAGCCAGCAATTAGAAATAATTTTGGGGCAGGAAGACTAAATACAAGGCTTAATTTTTATTTTTTTGAAATTAATAGACTTTCTTTTATACAGCAAAAGTCATTTTATTCAAAAAGACATTACCATTATAACTCTTATAAATCTCAAAAAGATTTCCTACTTTACATAAATACTTTAGATACTACATTATTTTCTTACCAGTTTTATTACGAAAATAAAAATGTCTAAAAATCAATTCGTATAATTTATTTAAATGAACTTTAGTAATTTGAAATATTTCAATTTATACACAATAGATAACTTAACTGCAGGGATACATAATAATAATGTACTCTTAGACATAACAGCTTTGGAAGACTTATACATAGAAAGCTATAATAACTCCATGGATTTACTAACTTCCATTAATGAAATGATGCTTAATAGTTCAATACAAAACGATTTTAACCATAACCAGTTAGCTAACTTAAGCTTTTTTAAAAAAGATATTTTTGTTGATAACACCTTTTTTTTGGGTAAAATGTCAAATATTATACCTACTTTTAATAATGAAAATAGTTTATATAAGTTTTCTCCACAAATACAGGACTTGACCTCAGAACTAGAAGTTATATCAACTGAACATAAAGACGAGAGTACCTTAGAATACACCAGAACCATACCAGATGGTAAGTTATACTACCCTGAACCTTTTATAGCCTCACCATCATTTTTACATGAAGAAATATGATTTATACACATACTACATTATAATTACTGATTATGATTTTTTTTCATTACATTAATAATGTTCTATTTTATTACATTTATTCACGTAGTAAGGTGGTGTAACTTACGTATGAGACCTAAACGCGAGACAAGGGGAGTAAGTAGATCTAAGTGTGCAGACCTCATTACAGCTTGTGTACCAGTATCATGGGCTTTATCTATTATAATCTCAGAAACTGTAGACGCCACTGACTATTATGATGGGTTCGGTACCGGTGAAGTAGTAATAGGTATAAGGGCTTATCAATGAGGTTGGGAATACTTTTACCCCAAAAATATAGACCTTAATTATAATGTGAGGCCTTCATATTCATCTTTCATGGGTAATTCTATAAAATATTCAAATACTAATTTTGAAAAATTAGAAGCGAATTCTATATGAAAATTCTACCAAAAAAAGAATAAGACTTCGCAAGTTAATACCCCGGCGTACATTATATTATCACCTAATGATAAATTATCATCTATGAACTCTATAGATTTTTCTAGCATAGGTAACTCTATTTCTAATGATTCCAACGCATTTACTAAAATTCATAGGTTATCCAAAATCTCAAACAGTAACATAAAAACTAGTTTATATAATGATAACTTAGTTTTAAGTAAGATAAATAACTTATATATATCTTATAACACTTTAAACAATAGTTCTTACCAGTATGGGTCTAACCGTCAACATAACTATTCCTCATTAAATTCTTTCTTACCCTCTTTTAATGCATTAGTGGATAATAATAGTTTTAAAAAGTTCTTTAACTACTCGTTAAATACTAACACTAAACAAGGTGATATAGTATTAAGTAATAAAACCCTTGATAATAAAACTTATGAGTTTAACATGCAAAATAATAGTATGAACCATGTAATTTTAAATTTTACCAAAAATCTAGATTCTAAGTATTCTGATTATTTTTTCACAAAATTTTTACTTAACTTTAATTTTTTCAAGAATATGAACTCCACGTTAGACGGTAAAAATAATGATAACCCATTGTTAGGTTATTACGGTTTTAAGAAAAAAAAAATCCTAAATTTTAAAAAACCTCTACATTTTTCTGCACATGATGATTTAACTTCAAAAATAAATCATAATTTTTTTACATGAAATATTTTCAATTTTTCTAAAAATTATAGATTTATTGACTTAAGATCTAATAACTTGCAGTTTCTAAGTCCAGATAAAAATACTAGGTTGACCTTAAACAAAAATTTAAGTTCTACAAACTTTGAATTTGGTACGCAACCAAACACAGTAACTTTAATAAATAACACTTTAAATATACAACATAATAGTAGTGATATTTTCCTAAATTCCTCAAACAAATGATCAAACAGTGACGTTTTAAGTAAAACATTAGATAACAAAAGTTTCTTTTCTACGTCGTATAATCCAGTCTCGTCTACAAGTTCCTTTTGAAATAGCATTAGTTACGACAAAATTGACAAGTATTCAGCATTAGATACGCCATCAATCATGAGAAGTAAAGAAGAGGTATCTCCTGAATATTTGTTTAATACTTACTGACACTCTTACTATAGAAATATAAATATGAATAATAATTACTCTAAGATATTAAGTAACATTTCCAATCTTAAAAAATCTTACATACCACTTATCTCGGAATATTCTGAATATGACTTTAAGAATTGACAAGCCTTAGAGTGCTTAGAGGACGCTATTTGAGAATCTTCGCATTCTTCATTTATTCAGGACGAATATACAGACATTAAATTTAATTCTATATTAAGGTCTCCTTATAGTGATACTCAGTTATCTTATAACATTATTGATAGGACTAATGAAAACTCTGAATTTAAGTTTAAAACTAAAACTTGTTATAAGTCTTTAACCAGTAAATTATTTGATTTAGCAAGTATTCCTATGTACTCTGAAGACATATTTCTAAGTCCTTCTAAAACCAATTTATTAAATTTTGATTACTTTAATAATGAGTCCTCTTTCGATAATTTAGACGATAACTATGAGAATATTAAAAATACCAAACTGTTATATTTTAAATTAAATAAAAATATCACTCTCCCATCACTAAATTATGTTGCACCAGTGTCGTTTTCTCAAGTTTTAGATTCTTTCAGACCTGACTTTGACGAGAATAATTGAGATGTTGACTACGAAAACGGTCTGGATAATTCTTTTTTCCTGAAAAGGGATTTTAATGCTAATTTAACAAATTCTCTGAAACTAAGAAGTACTGCAAAAAATTCTATAGTAACTTATAATGCTATACAAAAGGTGTATAAAGCTCGTTTCGACGAATTAAGGTCTAACATTAATTTCCCTGATTTTACAAACTCCTTTTCTTCATACCCATTCCTAATAGAGTCTAAAACACCTTATGAAAGTATTTTAAAAAAAAATAAAGAGTCTTATTACAACGTTAATTTCTACAATAAGTCTTTTATAAATAACTATTCTGATATATTAGGTGTTTTCTTTTCCTTAAATACTAATTTCACAGACATACCTTTTTTGTTATCTCTAAAAAGTGATGCAGCTAGGTATTTATGATTTGACTGACAATCAAGGTGATCCTCAATAGAGGTACAACCTTCGTCAATAGCTAAATACTCGCTAGCAGGATTACCATATTCCTCTAAAAAATTTGAATATACTAGTAATCTCGGTGACGAATTAACTGACTCTGAAAATTATTTAACTAAGATATCTAGAGCCCGTAAAAATTATATGCCTAATTGATCTTACTCAACTTACTTTTTCTCTAAAATAACTAATTGATTTTTTTATAAAAATATGTATTTTTTATTTGAAGAATTAGACACCAGAAATACTAAGGTTTTATTAAAGTCTTCACGACTTTATTGAAAAGGACGTTCATTTAATATTTTTAAAAAGAACTTAGTACAAACACCTTCATATTCAAATTTAAATAGAGGCAACACTATTACATGAAGTCCTCTAAAAGGTGTAGCATCCTATTACTATTCAACTTCTATATTAACCGATATTTTAACTAAAAGAGAATATTTATATAGATGCTTTTTTAGGAACAAAACCAATTCCTATAATATACCAAAGTCACTCACAGTTTCTTCAAATAATAACCTTATTACTGAGATAAAGTCAGCTTACCCCTTTATTGACCCAACTACATATGGATCAGAGGTTACGAGGGAACTTTTGTATAAAAATACAAACTTTTTAAGGTATGTTTTTTTAAAGGACTTTTTAAAAATTTCTAATTCTATTTTTCATTATATACCTTTAAACTTCAATTTACTGAATAACTATTTTATTCATTTATTTGGTTACGTTGAGAATTACGGTAAAATAGAAGGTAATAATGACTTATATAAATCTCAATATAGACCGATGCGTAAGGGTATTACTAACATGATTAGGTTACAAGCAACCAATGCTATAGCAATGCCAACAGAAATCAGATTGCATATCCTAGCTTCATCTAAAGACGTTATCCATTCGTGGGCTATACCATCAGCTGGTATAAAAATAGATTGTGTACCTGGTTACTCGTCGCATAGAGTAGCTATTTTTTTACAACATGGGATATTTTGAGGACAATGTATGGAAATATGTGGCCGTTACCATCATTGAATGCCTATTATAGTATACTTTATGAAGCGTGATTTATTCTTTTTGTGGTGTACACATTTTATGCATTATTCAGATATTGACCAATCTTTTAATATGACAGATAAACAATTAAACGATTATCTGAGACTAGTTTCTTTTGATAGCTCTACCTGAGTAAATGAACTAAATAAAATTTTAGAATAATTTTAACTATTAGATTTAAATAGTTACTAATTTATGCATGGAAACGTAAACTATAAGCCTGACTACATTCAATCCGACTATAACGATAGTTTATTATTTGAGAATGTCTATAAAGACAACTTTTTTCCTTTTAATTACGAAGTATATGACATTGAACATTTGCTACATAGCATTAGTAGTTCTAGGTTCAAAGTTTTTTTCAAAAATTTAAGTGTTGACACCCCAACAACGCTTAATAAAATAAAGTCATTAAGGCGGCTTAGGGGTTTAACTGACACATCTAGACTTTCTTTATACTTATCTAAATCAGGTAAAAAAAATTCTGCTATGAATAATATAATGTTAGGTCTTTTTAAAGTAGTGCAATTTTTGAAAATAAGTAATTACACTAAACCTTTACTACCCGACTGGCGTTTTATCTATATAACACTGTCTAATATTGGTTTCAGTAAAAACCATTCTTTTCAACTTTCAGAAAATTCTTTTTTTAAAAAAAATAACCTCTTGAAAGAGGAAAATTTAACAATAACTGACTTACTATACCAAAATTTTAAAGAATTCAATTTATTATTTTCTTTTTACGTATATAAAGTTGATAAGCAGATATACAAAAATAGTAGAGGCAAGTCAGGTAAGTATACTTTTGTGTGGAAGTACGTACCTTTTTATAAGAGAAAATTTTTAATTATGCATTGGTTGGCTAAAGAGATTAGAATATCCCCAGGAAAAACACTACAAGATAGAGTTAACTCTATCTTGTTTAATTTTATTGTCAATATGAATTCAACTTGAATATGGAAAATAAAAAGATTTTCCTTAAATTATGTTTACTTTAATTTGCGGCGTACTTTAGGTGAGACATGCAGAACAGTTATGCGGTAATATTTAAATTATGTATTGAGCAGTTATTATTAAAAAGTATGTTCATTTTTACAAAATAATATTATCCTATATCTCAATAGAATTTTTTTTCAAATCATTATTTTACGTTTTTTTGTTTGCTAATGCTATATATTTGTCTACTATAACTTCTTTTTTTATATAAAATCTATTTTTTATAAATTATCGGTGATTTTGAAGTATTCTTAGCAGTCGTATCATCCTTTTTATTATCTACAATAGTTTATAATGTGATTACTATAATGTCTTTTAAAGATGTGCTAAGACGGGTTGGTTTCACTAAAAACTCCAGACGTGACTTTTACGAATGTGGTTTTAGACCACAATCGCAACGTATTATAAAAGTGTCAATTCAATTCTTGCTTATTTGTGTGTTTTTCCTTTTGTACGACATAGAATTAGTATTTTTATTCCCTTTCGTATCTGGGTTCTCCTTTTCAGGAGCTTACGATACTTTTTTAATAATTTTATTTTTTTTTATTTTATTCAAAAGCCTAAATATTGACTATGAAAGGCACGCACTATTTTGGCAAGAATAACCTTATATAAAGTGTTAGAAGGTAGAAATTTTAGAAGAGTACTATGAGGGTATCACCCAACTTTCCAAAACATTGATATTATTACAACCTGAACTTGAAATCTTATTTCTATATCATCCCTAATTTTTTCGTATTTAAATTTTTTCGTAAATAGACTTTTATTACCTTTTTCAAGTGTAACATCTATTATCGGTTTTATGCTACTTATTACAATGACCATGCAAGTTTTATCAGGTTTTTTTTTAGCTTGGTATTATATACCTGAACCGGGATTAGTAATCGAATTAAGAGAAGAAATGTTTAATGACACTAGATATGGTGCTGAAGTATATTACATGCACGTAAGGGGAGTAGATACTTTAATGGTTTTATCTTACGTACACATATTAAAAAAAATTTTCTTAAAAAATTATGTTACCTCTGAGTCAGATGGTTGATTATTGGGTGGTTATGCATTTTTTTTTTTCCATATTATAATTTTCTTTGGTATTTCCTTAAGTGCAAATCATTTAAGTGATTTAACTTTAACTATTGGTGCAAATATTTTTCATTCTTTATTAAATAACGCATATAAAACCCATTATATAATATTTACTAATAAACATTTAAATACTGACCAACTAACCAGGTTTATGATATTTCATTATTTTACACCATTTTATTATTTTTATTTAGTAAAATTACATGTTTTATTTTGTCACGAATCTTGGGATACAGATAGTGGGGAAAATATTTATGAAGATAGATCAGGTACTTATGTATCTTGATTTTATGATGCCTTCTTAAAAGAAATTCAAGATGCATGATATTGAGTTTTATACATTTATGTTTATTTTTTTTTACACCATTTCAATGGAAGTACTGTAAACTATTTTTTTTTTGAAAGATGAAATATTGCAGAACTTGATGAAATTCGTTTTTATGGTGTTGCACCACATTGATATTTCCGTCCTTATATGGGTATTTTAGTTATTTCACCAACACATTATGAAGGTTTAATGTGAATGGGTTTATTTTTAGGTTTAATTGCAGGTTTACCTTTTGTATATAACATTTATAATCCGATGAGCAGATACGTAGCAACTATTCCTATGCAAAATTCTATTTTACAAACTACAACATTTATCGTCTTTATGATGTCTTTATATTGCGCTAATAGTATGTTACCTTGTGGTAGATATTACTATGAACCTGAAGGTGGTTACGTAGGAAACCCATGAGTTAAGTTTTCTTACCAGTACATGTATTTATACTTAGGTTGAATACTACACCACCTGGATTTAATAGACCATTATATATTCAGTTTTAGTCAAACTTTAGTTAGGAAGATAAAAGCTGTTAAGCTACACCTAGCTTTCAAAAAAGATGATAAAAAAACTAATTTTGAAAATGATGATAAAAAAGATAACAAAATTGAATAAGTAAGTATTTACTTAAGTTTGCTTTTTTCAGGGATACTCTTTATTATTATTATAATGGTGAGTTTATGTGTATTTACTTATAGATTTAATGTTAACGAACTTTTTGATAAAATAATACTGCTTAAATATGTACATGAAAACATATTTTTAATGTTTTATATTTCTTTGTTATACTTCAAAAAAAAAATTATAAAGAACTTTAATTTTTTACCTAAATATTATTCACGTAACGAAAATTTATGATTAGACGGTTTTTTATTTGATTTCTTGCAAAAGAAATCAGCCGACTTGTGAATAAGAAAATTTGTTATCTACACAGGCTTTATATTTAGTGAAAGATTAGTGTTTGACTCTGTAATAAGACTATACCTAGACAATATTTTATGACCCTCACATTACTTCGGTTTTTTAGAAACAAATAATATACTTGAAATGTTGTTAGTAAATATTTACTTTTATTTCCTTTTGTTTGTAGTATTAGTTTTACTATACTTATGCTTTATATAAAAGATAACATTATATATATTTTACAATTTTATTCACGAGTTTGCCTTACTGATATCACTAACATGTATTTTAATAGTACTTTTTGTAGTTCTCACTGAACGTAAGATGCTTGCTTTTGCTCAAAGAAGGATGGGTCCAACTATAATGGGCCGTAATGGTGCATTTCAAATATTCGCTGATTTATTTAAAATGCTTTCTAAAGAAATTTTCCTTATCCCTAGGCCGACAACCGTTGCTGCGCCAATCTTCCTTTCGTTACTATTTTCTACCCAACTAGCTTTTAGTTTAAATTTCATATGAGGCCCAAGTATGTTTATTGTTGAAAGTGTTGACTCTATGATATTATATCATCTAATTTTAATTCTTTTTTCAAATATCTTCTTTTCTATAGTAGGGTTGCTAAGTCATTCTAGATATGCTATAATAGCAACTATAAGAGGCTTGGTCCACGTTATATCTTTAGACATTTTTATAACAATTCTGTACTCAATACTTGTACTTAGCTCACAGTCTGCTAATTTTCATGATTTTGTAATAAATCAATATAATTACTGATACTTTTTACTCTACGCACCAGCAGCATCTAGCTTTATTATAGTTCTATTCTTAGAATCAAAAAGAGCCCCATTCGACCATTCAGAAACAGAGTCTGAGGTTGTTGCAGGTTATGCCACTGAGTACAATGGTGGTATGTTATTAATGTTTTTTTTATGTGAATATTTACACCTAATAATTTCATCTTTACACTTTTGCTTATTTTTTATGGGAGGTTGGTTAAGTATTAATTACTTTATGCTACTATATCCTTTTTGCACACCGTACAACGACTTATTAATATATTTTTTATAATAATAAGTTTTAGTGTTATTTTTTATTAGATATAACTCTTATTCCATATTAATAATACTTTACTTTTTACTTTTTAACAGTATTTTTTTAGACAAATTTAATTTAAGTTCAGTACTCTTGGACTTTTTTTTTAGAATGCCTATAAATTCTTTTTCATATCTCGAGGTTTGTTTTTTTTGAACTAATTTGTGGTACCTATTTACGTTATATTCATGTGTATTATTAATCTACTCATTTATAAAAACTAGAGTTTTAAATCCATTAATTTTCTTAGTATTTTTACTATATTTTTTTACAACTTATGTTATATACGCTGAGTTTTTTCATAATAACGTCTTTACAGCTGACATTATGCTATACAACGAAGGTTCTAATATTTTACTTAAAAATAGTGTTAATAAGATCCACCCATTACTACTGTATAGCTCGTCCATAATATTTTTCAATAGTGTTTTTCTATTATTCCATGTTTTTAACAAAAATCCTTTATTTCAAGATTTTTTTGAAATAAATCGTTTTTTTTATAAACTAAAGACTTTTTTGATTAAGATACTAATAGCTTTGTACCTTGGTAGTTGGTGAGCTTTGCAAGAAGGTTCTTGAGGTGGTTGATGAAATTGAGATGCTTCCGAATTTTTTGCACTAATTATATTATATTGTATAGTTAAAAGTTTTCACGAGAACATTATCCCTAAAAATTTGTTTATTTTTCTTTTAAACTCACAGAAATACTTGTCACATATATTTGTTTTTTTTTCAATGCTCCAATTAAACTTTGACACTATATCACATAATTTCGGCTTTAGAGGTACAAAATTTTTGAACATAGAAACACTTTTACTACTATGTCTATTTTTTTTTATTTGATGCAACATTTCTATTGTTATGAGTCACCTAAGTTTTATAAAGTTCTTTTTTAAAAAATTACGATTAACAATTAGTGATTTTTTTATTTTGCACTGTACCATAATTTTCATTAGTCTTGTTATTATAATACCTTTAATTCTAGTTTTATTAAAATCCATACTAAACCTCAGGATCATATTAAGGTTGTTTACGATCTTTAATTTGTTGTGTTCATTATTTTTAATAATTTTCTTAATCACATCTTCATATAATTATGAACTTCACTTAGCATTTATAACTGCGTTAAAGAACGATTTCTTAATGCTATTTTTCTTAGGTCTTAGTAGAAGCATAACTAAATTTTATATACATTTTATAATGTTATTATTGTTAATAACTAACCTACTTTATAAGTACATGCTTATAAATACTTTGACATTTACAAATTTTCAGGAGATGCATACATGGTCTAGTTACATAGTAATTAACTCACATAATCTAAACCTCAATATAGACTCCTTTTCAGACTCAACTAGTTTTGAAAATAAGTCTTTTTTGTTTATAACTAGTTCGAATTATATACAGCAGCAGTATTTTATAAACACCTATATATGACATTTTTTTACTAGTACAATAGATACTCTCCCCACCGTTTTAAACACATTAACTCACGCAACCATCATACTATTTTTTGCCTTTTTTAAAAGGTTAAAAAAATTTTATTAGTAATTATATTTAGAAAAGTAGTTACAAACTTATGCGTTTAAGGTAAATCATTGCACTAAACTGGTTATAATATAATTACGTTTTACAATTTAATACTCTCCTCAAAAAGTAAGACTAGTTGGTTAGTCAGTTATAATTTTAACTCACGAGTTCGAGTCCCGTTACTTTTTTATTGAAAATATATTATGTCAGAATTTATACGTATTTTACCCTTTTAATATTCGAACACGTAAATACACCGCTTTAGTTAAATATTATAAGTTACCACTAGTATTAAATTTACTATATTGGAAACTGTTATCTTTATTCCCATACATTAAGGATTTCAGAGTTTCCTCCAAAAATCGTTTGAGGAGAATTTATTTAGACTTAAATATATGGTGATTTTTTAAAAATTTGTATTTTATAAATAGGGGTAACCTAACTAGTAATTTTAACATAAGCGTAATTTATTGGACACTTAATAATGGGTATCACAATTTACCTAAAATTCAAGGTTTGCATACCACGTATTTAAAACCTAAATCTATTACTAATTATCTCAAAGAGGTTAGAATATTTCTTACTTCCTTAAATAAAAAAACTTTTAATAGAATAACATTGTTAATAATTTTTCTCTTATTAAAGCCATTTTCCACTTTTTTAAATTATATAAATATTAGTTACTCATTTTTATCTTTATGTAAAAGTTCTAACTTATTAATTTTTTATAATGCATTTTATTTTAAGGTATTTAATTATTAAATTTTTTTTTGAAATATATTATATGATATTTTTGTTTAACCTATTTTCTTTCCCACCTATTTTTTTAATTATACATTGCTTAAATATATTTATTTTTAAACGTTGATTAGGTGCCGTAGGTACATTTTACGCATCAATACTTACGTTCTCGATTGTTTTGTTACTTTCTTTAAATGAACTTTATTTCGTAGTGTTAACAGGTACTTATTCTTTTGTTGACTTTGGTAGATGATTTTTTTGCTTAGACCTCATAGATTCTCACTTAATTTTTTGCGCAGATACATTGGCTTTAATTTCGTCATCTCTAGTTTTAACGTTAACTATGTTTGCTTTATATTTTGGTGTAGAATATATGTATAGAGAAGCTTTCATAAATAGGTTATTATATTTATTAAACTTATTTGCCACAAGTGTAGTTTTTTTATTTTATTGTTATGACTACTTTTTGATTCTATTTTCATGGGAATGTATTGGGTTATTCTCATTTTTACTTGTCAACTTTTATTCTACTAGAATATATACTATAAAAGCAGCTATGAAAACATTTGTTTTTTCACGAATAAGTGATATGTTTATGTTTTGTTCTTTCATAATGACTATAAATATTTTCTGTTCAACGGATTTATCTTTAATATTTATGCAAGTCCCTTTCATGTCTTTTCATTATTTATTTTTTGGTAATACAGCTATACATTTTATAACCTTTTTTTCGTTTTGCCTGGTAACCTCTGGTGGTATTAAAGCTGCTCAATTTTTTTCACATGTGTGACTCCCAGATGCGATGGAGGCTCCTACACCTGCGTCAGCACTTATACACTCATCTACTCTAGTAGTCGCGGGTATTTTCCTAGTAATACGTTTTTCAATTTTATTTGAGTTTACTACATTTACAAATTATTATTTAGCACTCTTGGGGGCATTAACATTATCTTTCGGTGCTATAACAGCTACATTCCAAAGTGACATTAAAAAATTAGTAGCATATTCTACCATAAGTCAAATTGGTTATCTAGTTTGTGGTTGTGGATTCTGTTGCTACGAAGAAGTTCTACTATATCTAATAGTACATGCTCTAAACAAAGCCTTTTTATTTGTTTTAGTAGGTTATATTGTTCATTTTTTTAGCGGCAACACTGACATGCGTCAGATGGGTGGAGCTTATATGTATTCTTTTGACTTATGTGTTTTACTATTTGGTGTCTGTTTTAATCTTGCTGGTTTACCTTATAGTGCTGGATTTTTAGGTAAAGAGTTTTTACTTTTTCAAGTACTTAGAGATGATTTTATATCTTTTGTGGTTAGAGGCTGCTGGTTAGTTAGTTTTTTTTTTACACCAATTTATATGTTTATACTCAACTTCATTGTTATGTTTGGTACTAAAAAAGGTTCTATTTCAGTCTACAAATCAGCCTGATCTTCTTTGTTACTTTACCAAGTTTTTTTAATCTTTTATGACTTTAAGCAAACCTCTTTACCTAATTTATCAAAAATATATTTGTATAAATACCAGCACACTATTATAACATCTAGAACTACGTCTTACTTTTTACTTTTATTTTGGTTATTCTTTTTCTTTTTCGGAGAATCTCTTTTGTTAATATTATTTAATTATATGACGCTTGTAGATGCTGTAACATCCCATTCATTTTTTATTATTAAACAACATGTTATTTTTTTAACTAAAAGTCTTTCTGTAGGCTTGGTAACTAAAATAAACTTTTATATTTATTTTTTGACTGCAAACTCGTTTTTATATTTAGTAAACTTAAATTTTTCTGTAAATTATAATTTTTTTAAAAAGGTGTCTTTTATTACTATTTCACCCCTTTTCATATTTCTATTTTTTTTATTTTAAAATTATGGTAGGCATAACTCAATTGGCAGAGTGCCAGATTGTGGCTCTGGAAGTTCCCGGTCCGAGTCCGGGTGTTTACCTTAACTGTGGTCTCTAGTAAGCGCAACAAAAAAAGACCTCTCAAACTACACACTTACCTCGTTATTTTTTTTCTTATCCTTCTTCTGTAATAAAGTATACTTCAACACTAAAACCTTAATTAGACTAAAAAGTTGTGTTTTCTTTTTAGAGAGTTTAAATTTACAATTTAGATATTACAAGAATTTAAATTATGTACCACGTATAACTCAAGAGTCTATATCAACCAGCGTTTTTAAATATAACGATGCGTTTGCCCAATTAAACTACAAGCGCTCTTTAATAATGTCTTTTTTGTATGTTAATACCTTATTACCGACCCCTTTACTTGAGGCTCATTTTTCCTTTAATTCTTTGTACTATTTTAACAAACAAGCTAATGTAGGTACTTTTAATATTAGGAAACTATTTAATGTATGGTTTAACATCCTAGAATTTATGAAAAATATATTTTTTTATAAAATAAGTTATTTATTTTTCTCTTCTAATTACTTCAGATATGAAAGTTTATCATTAAACTGGCATAATACTAAACTTCTAAAAAACTTATGAAGATACACGCACCCATTTTTATTTTTCTTAAACAATAAAACTACACTAAATAACGATTTATACTTTAGATCTTTACATAAAAGTGTTGCTAAAGTATGTTTTTTAGTAGATATACAATACCACAGGGGAACCATACACTATATGCATAAGTACAAATTTGTTACCATAGGTCCTGTACCAATTTCTTCTAATTTTTATACACTTACGTTATCTCTCCCTGTATCTAATAATTTATTTTTCTCAAACCTATATTTTGTACGTTTAATACTGAAAATAAATCGAATAGTTCATTCACTAAAGTTAAGTTAATTTATACGTTTTTAAACGACT
>JACLAD010015404.1_pt1 | contig 14310 bp, 13 predicted proteins | sample 8027901 | NCBI WGS metagenome assembly JACLAD01 (sample SAMN15725071, study PRJNA655200) | protist metagenome | isolation source: fluorescence activated cell sorting (FACS) single amplified genomes of... | place: Spain: Blaines Bay Microbial Observatory, Mediterranean Sea | collected 2016-07-05 | reverse complement strand
GAAACCGCAGACACCTTGGCGGCCATCCGAATGGCCAAGGAGCAAGGTGCCCACGTCTTCGGCATCTGCAATGTCGTGGGGTCCAGCATTTCCAGGGAAGCCCACAGCGGCGCCTACACCCACGCTGGACCTGAAATCGGAGTGGCCTCCACCAAGGCCTTCACGGCCCAATTGACGGTTCTGGCCCTCGTGGCCATGCGCGTGGGCCAACTCCGCGACAGCCTCGACCCGCAGCGTCTCAATCGCCTCATGGTGGAGCTCAACGAGATCCCGGAAAAGGTCGAGGCCATCCTCGCCAAGGAGCCCGCCATCCGGGACATCGCGTCAGCCTACAAAGGGGCGACCAACGCCCTGTTCCTGGGACGGGGATACAACTTCCCAGTGGCACTGGAAGGCGCACTCAAACTCAAGGAAATCAGCTACATCCACGCCGAAGGGTATCCCGCGGCGGAGATGAAGCACGGCCCCATTGCCTTAATCGATGAAAACATGCCCGTCTTCATCGTGGCCACACAGGATGCCCACTACGAAAAAGTCCTCTCCAACATTCAGGAGGTCAAGGCCCGCGGCGGTCACATCATCGCACTCGTGACCCGAGGAGACACAGAAGTCGCCCGCATTGCGGACCACGTGATTGAAGTGCACCGTTCTGACGACGCATTGGTTCCGATGCTGAGCACCGTTCCCTTCCAACTGCTCAGCTACCACATCGCCGTCATGCTCGACCGCAACGTGGATCAGCCGCGCAACCTCGCCAAGAGCGTCACGGTCGAGTGATGCCGTCTGCCAGTTCGGCCAGCCGGTCCAGCATCTGCGTCAAATCCTCTGATTCCGTCAAGGGGTTCATCAGCGTGCAGCGCAACCACGCTTTCCCGCCAAATCGGGTCTGAACCACATATTGGGGACCCTCTTCCAAGTGCTTGCGCCGAAGCGTCTGGGTGAATTGGTCCTGTGCAACAGGTGTGGCATCTCGCACCGCATCCGGCAAGCAACGGAAGCACACGATGTTGGCCTCTGGCTTCATGGCCAACTCAAAGTCTGAGCGCCCTTGGATCTGATGGGCCAATTCGCGCCCGAGGCCGAACAAGCGGTCCACGAGGTGTCCCCAGATGTCTTCCCCGTGTTCTTCCAGCACAGCCGCTACCCGGGTGCTGAGCATGCGTTTGGTGCATTCAAACGTCCGCTTTCCAAAATTCCACCACTCTGGCTCCTCCGCATCGCTCCAGAGGTACTCCGCAGCTTGGGTGAACGGGAGGAAGCTGTGGTCGTGCCGGCCATAAAAGAGGCCCGTGCACAAGGCCGGGACCCCCATGATCTTGTGGAAGTCCATGGCCACGCTGTGCGCCCGCTCCATGCCGCTGACGAGGTGCCGGTGGGTCTCACTGAACACCGCCGGTGCGCCATGCGCCCCATCCACGTGGAACCAAAGCCCTTCCTTTTCGGCAAAGTCAGCCAGGAGATTCAGGTTGTCGTAGGCACCACTGCTCGTGGTACAAGCACTGCCCACCACCGCCACCACCCGTCGGCCCGCGGCCCGCAAGTCCGCCAAAGCACGCTCAAGGCCGTCCGCCGTGATGTGATGGTGGTCGTCCGTGTCCACCAGTCCCACGCCCGATTCTCCCCATCCCATGGTGCGGACAGCGCGGTCAACGCAGTAGTGGGCTTGTTCTGACACCAGCACAGCGCCTAGGCCATCGTCTCCATCCTGCCACGAGTCGTGCTCCGGTCCGCTGTGCCACCTGCGGGCAGCCAGCAAGGCCACCAAATTGGCCAGGGTACCGCCGTGACACATCACACCACCGCACCCCTCCGGCATGCCCATCCGGCGACCCAAACGCGACATGAGCACCTCCTCCATCGCAGAATTCGTCGGACCCATCTCGTAGATGGCCCCCCCGTTGTTGAGCAGGTCGGTGACCATGCCCACCAACGCGGCCTCCGGAAACGGCACCGCCACCTGGTGTCCCATGTAACGGGGGTCCTGCAAGCGGTTGGAGCGTGCGATCACCTCGCGCATCAGCGCGGGCAGTCCTTGCGGCTGGTCAAGTCGCGTCTGCCAATGGGCGCGCTCCACCTCGGGCTCCGTCCAAGGCATGGAGACCTCGTTGGATTGTGATTGGGCGCGCTGGAGATGGTGGACCAGATCATCCAAGACCTCTTGGCCCAACCGCGCGAACCGCTTTGGGTCGTATGCCGCGACTAACGCCGGGTGAATGGGCTTCAACATGCCTCGAAAATCCGCAGAAAATCCCCGGTTCACACAGCTTTGGGAAGCCGTGTCAACCCTTTTCAGGAAAAGCAGTCCACATTCTCATTTGTGGAAAAAGCGTGGATATGTCCAAATCGGTCCACGGAATTGCTTTTCTTGCGGCCGAAATCCATTTCTGAACCTACAAGATGAAGCACATCCTGTCTGCCCTCGCCCTGGTTGCCCTTTTCGCAGTCACGGCCAACGCCCAGAAGCAATTCGGTGGCGAGCACAACATCGAACTCCAGTTCACGCCGCTTGGTGACAGCCCCGTTGACGGCACCACCATCAAGTACCGGAACTTCACCGACGAAGAGTCCGCGTTCCGCTTGAGCGTGACCTTCAACAGCACCAACGACAAGTCCATCGGATTCCGTGAATTCGACTTCAACGGAGTTGGTCGTCCGGAGCCTTACTTCAGCACCATGCCAGACGGCACGATCATCGAAGGGGGTATTCCTGCCATCGCTGGCGCTTACGTGACCTCAGGTGACGACGAGATCCCGAGCCCGGACCTGTACGACACGTTCAGCCAGAGCACCTGGATGATCGCACCGGGTTACGAGAAGCACTTCGATGCTGGCGGTGACCGCCTCAGCCCATACGTCGGTTTCGAGATCGGCTACGGTGTGAGCAGCTCCTCCTTCGAGCAGGAGTTCTGGAGCGCAGACGACGAAAACCAAGTCGGTGACCAGGACCAGTACATCGTCTGGACCCAGACCATCAGCCAGAGCGCCAGCATGTTCAAGGTCGGCCTCGTGACCGGTTTCGACGCCTACATTACCGACTACCTCTACATGGGTGCGGAGTGCGGCCTCGGCTTCATGAGCTCCAAAGTCAATGACATGGAGATCGCCGCGACCGACAACGTAGCGTACAACCTCTTCTGGGGAACGCAGAACGCCGTCGACCCGAGCGACCTCACCGAAATGCCGGCTCCCATCCAGGGTAGCGTGGACCTCGTCGGTCATGCCTACAGCGGCCAACACCCGGCCAACATCAACGATCGTCCTTTCTGGACCGGTACGCAGCAGGGTGGCGCCCTCGGAACCCAGTTCCAGGCTCAGCTCCGCCTCGGCTACCTCTTCCAGTAATCGGAAGCCAACCTTATCCGGAAAGCCCTGCCCTCAACGGCGGGGCTTTTCTTTTGCTCGAAGTTGTCCCGGTGACCGAGCCGTAGCAACTTCACCCCATGAGCCTGCGCATTGAATTGGACCACGGTGGTCACACTTGGACGGCTTCTGGTTCTCCCTTGGACCTGAGTGTTCCCGTCAACCCCCATTCAGGACTGCCCAGAGCTTGGTACCAGGGACCTGCAACAGCTGAACCCGTGCGCTCCGAAGGTTGGACCGGATCGGTCGCCGAAGGGGGCAGCGTCAATTTCCGGGACATCACCTTCAACCCGCATGCTCACGGCACGCACACCGAGACCCGCGAGCACATCCGGGACGCCTTCCACCCCATCGATGCGCTGGCCCGTTCAGGCGCACTGCCCTTTTTGATGCCGGCCCTGCTGGTGGATGCGCAGCCTGAACAACGCAGCTCGGCCCACGGTGACGATTGGGTCGTTTCGATGGTCGCCTTGGAGTCCGCAGCTCCAGACGTGCAACGCTGGGCACCAAAAGCGCTCCTCCTTCGGTGCACCAACGGCGACGTGCAGCGCGACTGGAGCAACACCAACCCGCCTTACTTGGAGAACGGTTTTGGAGAACGACTCGTCGAACTCGGCATTGAGCACCTGCTCATCGATCTGCCCAGCGTTGACCGGGAAATCGACGGCGGCATTTTGAGGGCCCACAACGCCTTTTTCGGAGACGACCCGACCACCCGGCCCAACGCAACCATTTCAGAGCTCCTGTGCGTCCCTCAAGGCGCCTCCGCGGGCCCTGGCCTCCTTGCGTTACAAGTGTCGCCATTGGTCAACGATGCGGCCCCTTCCCGACCTCTTTGGTTTCCTTCGGTCGTTGAACCCCGTCCTTGATTCGAAAAAGCCTGGCCTCAAATCAAAACGAACTGAAGGAAGTCAGGCATCAAACAGGATTCGGAAAGCCGTGCCTGTAACGGAAATTGACTCGAATTCCACCCGCCATCCGTGGCGGTCACAAATCGCCTTGACGATGGCCAACCCCAAACCCGACCCACTTCCCCGGGTGGTGAATTGGGGCTCAAAAGCCCGCTCTGCGACTTCCTGAGGCATGCCCGGGCCGTCATCTTCCACTTCGATCATCTGCTCGGTCGCGCGGACCACCACCCGACTTCCCTTTTCCTCCACCGCCTGTTGCGCGTTGAGAATGAGGTTGCCGAGCATCCGGCGCAATTGATCCTCATCTGCCTCAATCGCCGCGTCAGATGCCATCTCCAGCACCAAGTCCTGACCCGCCCGTTGGTGCAAGCTGACCACCGATTCCAACACGGACCGAAGCGAAACACGGGCAACCTCGCCTTGCGGCAGGCGCGCCAATGTGCTGAACTCATCCGCGATGCGCACCAAAAGGTCGATCTGACCTTGCAGGGTCGCCGACAAGTCCACAATCTGTGAGCGCAATGCTTCTGCCTCCTGCGCCTCATCCATTGCCCGGCGCTCCAACTGCTGAATGCCCAGCTTCATGGGGGTCAATGGGTTCTTGATCTCGTGTGCCACCTGCATGGCCATCTCCCGCCATGCACTTTCCCGCTCCGTCTGAGCCAATGCCAATGCCGATGCCCGGGCCTTTTCCGCCATGCGGTTGTAGCGTTCCACCAATGTGGCAATCTCACCCGAACCCGAGGCCTCAAATCGCAGGGGCTCCACGCGTTCTTCCCGGCTCACGTCCATGCGTTCCATCAATGCGCCCAACCGCTCCAACGGGCGGGTGATGCTCTGGGTCAACAGCAGGGCCAGCCCCACCGCGACAACAAAAACCAACCCAAACACCCCGGCCAGACTCCACAGAAACGCATCGCGGCTGTCCCCCTCCAAACTCCGCGCCTCATAGCGCAGCGCCACCAACGCCACCGGCCGTTCGGCCTCATTGACCTGGTACCAATACGCGAGATAATCGCCATCCCCGACGGGCACCTCCAATCGTCCCGCACCTTGTGCCAAAGCGATGAGCACTTCCGGGTCCACCTCCGTGGGAAACCCGGTCAAACTGGGGGACTCCACGGAGGACGTGACGAACAGCGAGCCGTCCAGGCGGTACACGGCCAACGGCAAGCCCTGAACGGCTTCAATCTCCACAATGCGGTCCGCAAAGTCGCCCGGCATGACGGTCCAGCTCAACGACGTGGCCTCCACCGTCTCACCCACCACACCTCGCAACGCAAAGCCCAGGCTTTTGGCCACGGCCGCCTCCTTCCTGACCAAGCGGCCGGAATTGTACTCGGCGTCCAGCCGAGAGAAGCCAATGAGGGTCGCCGCTGCCACCAGGAAGATCCCCAGCGCAGTCACGGCGAGCATCGCCAGCAAGAGTTGTCGTCGTAAAGAGAGTCGGGACAAGAGTGTGGGGTCAGCCTTCCAGCGCTTCTGCGCCGCCCACAATCTCGAGAATTTCCGCGGTAATGGCCGCTTGACGGGCCTTGTTATAGCTCAACTTGAGATCGCGAAGCAATTCACCCGCGTTCTCCGTGGCTTTGTGCATGGCCGTCATCCGGGCGCCGTGCTCTGATGCATGGCTGTCCAACAGCGCCTTGTACAGCTGAATCTTCAGCGTATTCGGCACGATGTTCTCCGCAATCTCCTCGCGGCTGGGCTCGAAGATGTAATCCGCCGTCGTGGCCACGGTTTCAGCCGTGTCCACCACCGGGTTCTGCTCGATGGGCAGCATCTGCTCGCATTGGACATCCTGAACCGCAGCATTCACGAAGCGGTTGTAGAGGATCTCCACCCGGTCATACTTCCCGTTGCGGAAAGCCGCCATAATTTGCTCTGCGATGTCCGCCGTGTGCGCAAAGTCGAGGTTGTCGAAGATGCTATGCGGCGTCTCACCAAGGTCGAGTGTGGTGACGTTGTCCGTGCGGCGCAGGGCATCATTGGCTTTCTTACCCAAGCACAACACACCCACCTCCTTGTCCTTCAATTCGGACAACCGCTGGGTGGCCAGCTTAATGATGTTGTTGTTGAATGGGCCACACAATCCACGGTTGGACGTGATGGCCACCAGCAACACGCGCTTGACATCGCGCTCCTCAGCATACGGGTTCTCCGCACTGTCCAAGGAAGCACTCACATTGACCAGGATCTCCTGAAGCTTCTCAGCATACGGACGCATCTGGGTGATGGCATCCTGTGCACGGCGCAGCTTGGCTGCCGACACGAGCTTCATCGCCTGCGTGATCTGCCGGGTGGACCCGACAGAGGCGATGCGATTGCGTACTTCCTTGAGACCGGCCATGGTTGCTTAGCTGGCGAATTGCTGGCTCACCTCGGCTGCAGCAGCCTTCATGGTGGCTTGCGCCTCGTCGCTGTACTTGCCGGTCTTCAACTCGGCCATCATGTCAGCGTGCTTGGTGCGCAGGTAGTCCAGGTAAGCGGTTTCAAACTCCTTCACGCGGTTCACAGGAACGTCCTTGAGGAGGTTCTTGGTACCTGCGAAAATGATGGCCGTCTGCTCCTCCACCGGCATCGGGGAGTTGAGATTCTGCTTGAGAATTTCCACGTTGCGCATGCCCTTGTCGAGGACGGCTTTGGTGGCGCTGTCTAGGTCGGAGCCGAACTTAGCAAAGGCCTCGAGCTCGCGGTACTGGGCCTGGTCCAGCTTCAGCGTGCCGGAGACCTTCTTCATGGACTTGATCTGTGCCGAGCCACCCACTCGGCTCACGGAGATGCCGACGTTGATGGCCGGACGCACACCGGACAGGAAGAGGTTGCTCTCGAGGAAGATCTGGCCGTCCGTGATGGAAATCACGTTGGTCGGGATGTAGGCGGACACGTCACCAGCCTGCGTCTCGATGATCGGCAATGCCGTGAGGGATCCACCCCCTTTCACCATCGGGCGAATGCTCTCTGGCAAATCGTTCATGTCCTTCGCGATGCTGTCGTCCTTGATCACCTTGGCGGCGCGCTCGAGGAGGCGGCTGTGGAGGTAGAACACGTCTCCCGGGTAAGCCTCACGGCCCGGCGGGCGACGAAGGAGCAAGGACACCTCGCGGTAGGCCACAGCTTGCTTGGAGAGGTCGTCATAAACCGCCAATGCCGGGTTGCCCGTGTCACGGAAGAACTCACCGATGGCGGCTCCGGTGAACGGTGCGTAGAACTGAAGCGGGGCCGGGTCAGATGCCGTAGCGGCCACCACCACCGTGTAGGCCATGGCACCGGCCTCCTCCAGCGTCTGCACGATGCCCGCCACAGTGGAGCCCTTCTGGCCCACAGCGACGTAGATGCAGAACACGGGCTCGCCGCGGTCGTAGAATTCTTTCTGGTTGATGATCGTGTCGATCGCCACCGTCGTCTTACCGGTCTGGCGGTCGCCGATGATGAGCTCACGCTGGCCACGTCCAATCGGAATCATGGAGTCGATGGCCTTGATGCCCGTCTGCAGCGGCTCGTTCACCGGCTGACGGTAAATCACACCGGGCGCCTTGCGCTCCAGTGGCATTTCGTAGAGGTCCCCTTCGATGTGGCCCTTGCCGTCGATCGGCTCACCCAGGGTGTTGACTACGCGGCCCAACATGCCTTTGCCCACCTTGACCGAGGCAATCCGGTTGAGGCGCTTCACCGAGGAACCCTCCTTGAGTTCTCCGGAAGGCTCCAGCAATACGGCACCCACGTTGTCCTCCTCGAGGTTCAACGCGATGCCACGGACACCATTCTCGAACTCAATGAGCTCGCCGGCCTGCACATTGGACAGGCCGTAAATGCGGGCGATTCCGTCTCCGACCTGGAGCACGGTGCCGACCTCCTGCAGGTCAGCTTCGGTTTGGTTGCCGGCCAGCTGCTCACGCAGGATGGCGGATACTTCGGCGGGTTTGATCTGGGACATGAGGTGGGGATACGCTCAGTAAGCCGGTTCGTAGGGGTTGTTGGTGAGGTTGCGGTGCATGGTCCGAAGGGACTGGAACACCGAGGCGTCGATCATCCGGTCACCAACCCGCAGCTTGAAGCCGCCGATCAGGTGGGGATCGACCTTTTCCGACAATTCCACGCCTCCCTCGTGGATTTTGCCAATCAGGGTTTGAATTTCAGAGCGGCGGGCATCGTCCAACGGCACAGCCGTCGTGACTTCCGCCAACACGATACCGCGCTCCTCTCGCACCAGGGCGAGGAAAGCGTTGGCCATGTCTGCCAGCAAGCCGGCGCGGCCCTTGCGGGCCAATTGCGCCAGAAAAGCCGCCGTGAGGCTGTGCGCACCCGAGAACACGGAAGCCACGATGGCCTCCTTTTTCTCCGGGCGGACCACCGGGCTGGACAGCACCGCTGCCAATTCCCGGTTCTCACGCACCGCGTCAGACAAGACACGCATGTCTTGCTCGACAGCCTCCACCGCATTTTGCTCCTTGCTCAAGGAGAGCAGGGATTTTCCATAACGGCGGGCGACGGCTGTTGCTGACATCCGATCAGTTCAGTTTGGAGTCCGTGATCATCCGGCCGATGAGCTCCTGTTGGGAAGCCTCGTCCTTCAGTTCTTGACGCACCAGCTTCTCAGCTATGTCCAAGCTCAGCTTGGCCACTTCTGCCTTGAGCTCGGCCACGGCCGCGGCGCGCTCACCATCGATGGCCTGCTTGGCCTGGTCGATCATGCGCTCGCCCTCGTCCTTGGCTTGCTGCTTGGCGTCGGCCACGAGCTTGTCCGCCATGTCCCGCGCATCGCGGAGCATGCCGTCCCGCTCAGCACGGGCCTCCTGCAAGAGGCGCTCATTGTCCGCTTGAAGGTTCTCGATTTCCGCCCGGGCCTCCTTGGCCTTGTTGAGGGCGCCATCGATTTCCTCCTCGCGGTCCTTGAGACCTTGCAGAATGGGACCCCAGGCAAGACGGCGCAACAGGACCAACACCACCAAGAAGGAGATGGTGGACCAGAAGACCGTGCCTAAGGCTGTATTCAGCAGCGCTTCCATGGATCAACCAGGGCTTGCGCCCGAATCAGTTGGCGAGGAAGCAGACGATGATGGCGAACAGGGCAGCACCCTCGACGAGAGCAGCGGCCACAATCATATTCGCGCGAAGATCACCGCTGATTTCGGGTTGACGGGCCATCGATTCGAGGGCGCTGCCACCGATGCGGCCGATGCCGACACCAGCTCCAATTGCAGCGACACCTGCACCGATACCGGCGAGGCCCTTCGTGATGTTGGCGGCCTCCATGAGGATCATAGCGAGTTCCATGAGGAAAGGATTATGGGTTGTATTGGGTTGTGATCAATGATGGGCCTCCTGCGTCGCATCTCCGAAGTAGAGCGCGGCCAGAAGGGTGAAGACGTAAGCTTGAAGGAACGCCACCAGGAGTTCGATGAAGTACATGAAAATCATGAACGCCACCGAGAAGATGCCCGTTCCGACACCGGCGACGACATGTTGTCCGTAATCGCTGATGATGAAGACCAGGAAAGTCAAGGCCAAGATGATGATGTGACCCGCACCGATGTTGGCGGTGAGACGGATCATGAGGACGGTCGGCTTGAGCAGGATGCCCACAACCTCGACCGGAACGAGGATGAATTTGATGGGCAGCGGCACACCGGGAGGCCACAGGATGTGTCCCCAGTAGTGCTTGTTGCCGGACACCGTCGTGATGATGAACACGAACGTCGCCAGCGTCAGCGTCACGCCCACCGTGCCCGTCACATTGAACCCTCCGATGAAGGGAATCAGACCAAGCAGGTTGCAGAAGAAGATGAAGAAGAAGACCGTCAGCAGGAAAGGCAGGTAACGGCCCGCCTTCTTTTCTCCGATGCTCGGTACAGCCACCTCATCGCGGATGAAGAGAATGAGCGGCTCGAGGGCATTTTGCAATCCCTTCGGCGCTTGGCCCTTGCGCTTCTTGTACGCGGCGCCAACCCGAGGGAAGACCAGCAACATCAAGAAGATGACGACGAACATCCCGAAGACGCTCTTGCTGATGGAGAGGTCGTAGATCTGGGCGGCGTGACCACCGTGGTCTTCCGCGTGCAGGACCCCATTGCCATCGAGGTGATAGGTCAAGTGGGTCTTCTCGCTGTGGTAGGTGCCGCCACCGTGACCACCATGGGCAGTGTGGCCGTCTTCTGCCTCGCGTGCTTCGTGTCCAGCGTGGGCGGGGTCACCCATGCCATGGTCGCTCTCGTCGACGTGGTCCTCTCCGTGGTGCAGCAGGTGGACGCTGCTGAATACATCCAAACCATACCCTGGGACGTATGACAGGATGGGCAGGGGAATGTGCAATGCGCTGGGCCCATCTCCCCAAAGGTGGATGTCATGGGCGTCGGCGATGTGGTGAATGATAAATTCACCGGGGTTCGGTTTTCCACCCTCCGTTCCGGAAGCCTGCGCGATTCCGCAAAGGCCGAGGGCCAGGAACAGGCCGAGAAGGCCTTGGGTCAGTCGCTGTTTGCCCATGGAGGACAGGGTGAAATTCATCATCGCCGAAGCGAATTTGAGCGCGAAGATAGCCACCGGCCTCGTTCTGACCGACCACTTTTCACCCCAAAGGCACAGAACTATTCAGAGTCCAGCGTTGGTGGAATGTTGTGGCGCATAGATTCGGCCACCAAAACGGACGTGAAAGCCGCGTACAAGAGGTAGGTCGCGATGCCGAAATGCCGCGGATCCGGCGCGTCTGTCAAGACGTAAATCAGGATGCCCATGAGGACCAAGCCCATCTTGATGAGGGTCGCCATCATCACCTTGTTGACGAGCATCGCTGGTCGGGCACCCGGCTTGGGGCGGAGCATCCGCTCCAGCAACAGGTTGACCAGGGCCAGCGCCACAGCCACCCCTTGCAACGGAACGCGCACCGCATCCGTCAACAGCGGCTCTCCCAAGGTCGAGACGACCAACCATCCGGCCGCGAGAACCAGAGCATTCAACAGGTGGAATTTCATCGGTTCAAATCTCTCAGTACCACGGTCAGGGAAGCGGCCAGTCCCAACATGGCCCCCAGCACCGTCGCCCAAGCAACTCCGTGCCCCGCTCGGTCATCCCACCAGCTGCCCAACCAGGCGCCGCCACCGATGCCGGCCGCCAACGTGGCCGCCAAACCCATGTGGCGCATCGCACCTCTTCCGCCGTCAGGCTGTCTGCTGGAGGAGCCCTTCATCTTGGACCTGGGTCATCCGCGGCGCATCCACGGTCAGCTCGTTCTCCTCGCCGGAGTCCAGCTTGCACAACCCATCGATGCGGGCACCGGCTTCCACAGCCATCCGACCGTATCGAATTTCGCCCTCGACTTCAGCCGTCGCCTTCAGGCTCAGCAGCCCTGTCACCCGCAAGTGTCCCAGGATGCGGCCCTCGGATTCACAATCGGCACACTCTACCGTGCCCTCCACGAAGCCGGTCGACCCAATGACCAAACGGCCCGACGTGCAGATGTCGCCGACGAAGCGTCCATCGATGCGGATGCTGCTCTCACTGTGGATGGCACCCTCCACCACCGTCCCCTCGACGATCCGGTTGATGCCCTGCTCCATGCTCACGTTCGCGTTGCGGTTTCTGGCCATGTCAGCGTGAATTTCTGCGCTTATTCGTCAAGGTACGCCTGCTCGAAGAATTCGAAGTACCCGTCAATGTCCTTTCCCTTGAACAGCTCTACGTAGTTCTCCGTGTGGATGACGAACAACTTGAAGCCGCTGGTGTTCAGGTCGATCATCGACTCACGGTTGGATGTCAGCACCCGGAAATAGTCCATGGCGCGGTCCTTCCGGGCAAATTGCTTGACCAACACCAGTTGGTTTTCCCGGTCAATCAGGTTGCTCGTCACCTTGAGGTTGGCGCTTGCAAAAAACTGGCGGTTGAAGTCGGACAACAGGGCTTTCGTTTTGTCGCTTCCACCCTCCTTCACCGGAATCACCACTGCCAAGTAGTGCTCCAAGACCGGCTTGTCGGTGAAGTTTCCGAAGTCCGGCACCGAGGGGGCCGCGTCCGCCTTGTCCTCTTTTTCAGCTGACCCATTCTGCCCCACGCCGAGGCCCTCCAAAATCTCGGCGGCGGCCAAGGCCTGGTCACTTGAGTCGCACGCCGTCACCACTTCTTCCAAGGCCGCAATGTAGTTGTCCCGACCACGGGCGCGGCCATCCAACCAACCGATGCACTGGGCGCGCAGGAAACGATACCGACACTCTTGCGTGTGGTTCGGCACAGTATCCAGCATCGCGTTGACTTCCGAGAGAATGGCTGGGTAATCTTTCTGGGCGTAATACCGAATCAAGTGTGCTTCATAGGCCGCGAGCTCATCGATGCGGCGCTGTTCCTCAAAGTCCACGAAGTCCGGGTTCTCCACAAGCTGCGCCCACTCACTGTCCGGATACAACAGGGAAATCTGGTCGGCCCAATACTGCGAATTGCAGGTGCCGCAAAAAGGGTTCTGGTAATTCTCCGTCTCCTCCAGGAACAAGTAGGTCCGGTAAAGCTGATAGTGCGCCAAAGGGTGTTCTGCACTCTCCTCAAACCGGTCCAACAGGTCAACCCAAGCCTCAATGGCATTGTCGGTGTCCTCCAGCTTCTCCTTGTAAATCACCCCACTTTGATACACGGCCGTCGCTGTCTCGACATCGGCTACGGCGCGTTGTTCCTCACTGCACGGCAGGCTTTCGAGCAGCTCTTCCGGGGTCGGCAACGCTCCTCCACTGCCCAACAGGTCTGTTGCAGCCACATCGTCCGCCACGTCTTCAATCGTGCTGAACGCACCATTGAGCTTTCGGCTGCGGCGCCAATCGTCCTCCAGAGGGCGGTCTCCCCAACGATCGTAGAAATACGATTGACCGGACTCCCGAAGCCTCGGGTTGTAAGGCCAGAATGCCGTCGCCGCTCCCGGCACCGCCATGCTGGCCTGCAGGGCCTCCTCTGCCAAACGGGCCGCCTCCTCTGCCTCCCGTTCCTGCGCGAGACGCAAGTCCTCGATGATGTCCTCCATCCGCGAATACCGCGCATCTTCGTCGAGGTCGCAGAGCTCCGCCAAACTGTCGTTGCGGACAATCACGGTCAATTGCTCCACCAACTCCGTGAGGCTCATGGCGTTGTTCCGCACCTCGGCAAACCGGGGGTGGTCCTCGTCCATGTTGGCCAAAGTGCTGTCGTAGTACGCTTGGGCCAATTCGTATTCCCGGTCTTCCAAATGCAAGTCTGCCAACGCGAGGAAACTCTTCATGCGGGGGCGGCGATTGCCACTGTTCTCGGCCAAGGCGTCCCTGAGGTACGACATGCCCTCCTCCCTGTTCAGCTCTTCCAATTCGATCTGAGCCAGCGCGTAGTAGATCTGATCGCGGTAGGCTTCATTCTTGTCGTCCTCGAGCATGTCGAAGAACAGCTCCACAATCTCCTCGCTGTCTCCACGGCGACGGTCAAAGGCCAGCGCCTGCTGCATCCTCGCCTGGAACTCCATTTCATACGGCGTCCGCAGCTTGACCACCTCCTCGAACAGCTCGATGGCCTCCCGGTTGCTCCCGTATTCACGCTTGAGCTGGGCCAGGACAAACAACGGACGAGCACGCTCCCGCTTGGGCTTGATCTTGGGAATGGCGCGCTCGATGGACCGCATCGCTTCCTCCACGTTGTCCTGAGACAAGTTGAATTCTGCTTGAACCAAAAAAGCGTCTGCCCGCAAGGCGTCGGACGCGTCCCGTTCCCCTACGGCCTTCAGCAAAGCACTGTTGGCCTTGACCATGTTGCCCATGGCCATGTAGGTGCGCGCCAACCACGCGCCAGCCGCCACTTGACTGTCCGGCTCCTTGTGCTTGCGCTGCAGGTATTTGAAGACCTCCTCGGCCTTGACCAAATCCCCCTTGTAAAAGTGGCCCTTGCCAATCAACGTGTAGTTGTCGTCGATCCAACGGTTGAGCTGCGGGCGCTTGAAATCCTTCTGCTGGCTGCGCGGCGGCGTCATCGCATGCCGGTCCACCACCCGAGAGCACTTCTCGATGGCGCGCTCCATCAAGGGGTAGAGAAATTCAGCCTG
>JACLAD010004534.1_pt1 | contig 14312 bp, 10 predicted proteins | sample 8027901 | NCBI WGS metagenome assembly JACLAD01 (sample SAMN15725071, study PRJNA655200) | protist metagenome | isolation source: fluorescence activated cell sorting (FACS) single amplified genomes of... | place: Spain: Blaines Bay Microbial Observatory, Mediterranean Sea | collected 2016-07-05 | reverse complement strand
TTTATATTTATGTTACAAATGTATTTGGTAGTGGTTATTGGTTATGTAGTTATTCAAATAATTATCATTTATATTTATATTTTTTATATTTCAAAAGTAATCGTAATCGAGAGATCGAGTTTTATCATATTTCTGAAGTAAGAATAAGAATAAGAAGTAATCGTAATCGAGTAATCGTAATCTAGAAAATAGAAAACTCGATTACTGGCCCCAAAGAAGAAGAAAGCCAAAGTAATCGTAATCCGTAATCCATTTGACCGTAATCCGTAATATCACTGGTACTAGACTGGTAGCTACCTCTAGTTCTAGCTTCTAGTACTAGTACTAGTACTAGTACTAGTACTACTACTACTACACTTGTACTATTACTATATACTTCATAAGATAAAGATGGCATTGCAACCAATCATACATCGTATGATGGAGGTTACCGAAATACTTCATTATTCTTCACTGCCGAGCAATTCTCCAACCTACAGGGTTGTAAGGAGAACACTCTTACGATCACCAGCGAAGAGTCCTCTGGTCTCATGACACTAAGAACTCTCAATAGGAGAAGCCGCCCTAATTAAGGCTCACGTTAAAGTTGTTTCTAAACAACTCCATCATTTTGTTGGATCAACTCTTACGACCTTAGATCTGATCACAACACGACAACGTATTACCTCTACCTCGTCAAATTGGGTTTCCCCTCTGTTGCAAGAGCTGCGGCAAAATCGATCATCACTTCAGTGTGATATCTCAATTGCAAAGGTGTATTCTTTTTGTTCCATTGCTTTACACATTTCCATGAACAGAATAGTTTCGATGAGTCACCTGGACCTAGGGCCTTATTATGACAACTGCTTCCATTCCTCTCATTTTCTTCATTCTGTTTAGCGATCATACCTTTCACTACATCTACCGCAGGCTGATCTAAAGTATTCATGTTGGGCAAAGCCTTGCCAGGACCAGAATACATCTGCTTACATAAGTGACAAGGGCTCATCGCTTCAGTGCTTTTCCTACTTGACTTCTTCAGTTTTTTATTAACAGCGTCTTTTTCCTTCTTTTTCTTGGAAATATTCGGGTTCGCAAGATCTGATCTCCTGTCTAACAATCGCCACGAGGAATTAGGATCTATACCTAGACGCTCACATTCACTTCGATAATCCCCTTTAAACTCATCGCCATCCCTTTCGACCTTGGAAGGTGATTTTTTCCCTTTATGTTCATACCTCAAAGGGCTACTCTCTTCAAAGTCATCATCGTAGACTTCGCCATCTCCGCTTGTTTCTAAAATATTTTCCGCCGGTTTTAGACCAGAGGAATCACTAAGCGACTGCAAGAATTTCTTTGGAGAAGTTTCTGTGTCCATATTGACTGCTTCTGCAATTGTATTTGACTCTTTCATTCTAAGAGCAGGACTTGATGAGGCCTCAAAATCGTCATCATCATAATTACTTCCCGGTGAAAGAATAGAGGTGGTAGTGATCATGGCATCCTTCATGGCAGATGTAAATGTTGTAGCAGTGGGTGGTACTGGGGAGTGTGGCTTGATTTGCCGTGTCATTTCGATTTCTAGTGCCTTGCTAAAATTGTCCAACACATTAGGACTATTGTTCTGCGATAATACCTTTTTCTCTCCATTTTCCTCATAATGCGACTTACTATTTACCGTGACATTGCCGATTGGACTACGAGTTCCAGATGGCCCATCTGCCCGAAAGGACGCATCTCTATTCGAACGCGGAGGAGAAATTGACGCACGAAGAGTTTTGCCTTCCCATCCACCAACATTTAATCCCACTATACCACCATCTGATGTAAATAGTACCTCACTTAAAGAAGTATAAATGTGCTTTACATTGCCACATATATCGGCAATTTTTTGGCAACTTTCAAACACGGCTTTTCTAGTTTGCATGTTCAATTTATCAAGTAGCTTCGCACGGTCTTTGATCTTCGCATCCCTCGCATACAGTTCCATCAGTTGAACTGAACGTTTACCAACAGTCGCGGCTTTATCTGTTGCGCTCTGAATGGACTGCACTTGGTCTGCATATGCGTCGTCCAAATGCCTCATGGGCTCCTGCAGGGATTCCCATATCGCATCCGCTTCTTCTTGATGCTTCTCCTTCAACCGGTTCCTGTACACATCTCCCCTATGTTTACTGTTTGATTTCTTGGAAAAATTCTTTTTATTGTCCTCATCGTTCTCATCAATCGCATTTGCGATGTCTGCGTTGAATCTTTCGATCTCTTCCTTTTGTCTGTCCTGCAAATCTTTGAGGGCAATTTTATAGGCGCTATTTAATTTGGAATTCAATATATTATTAGCCCGGTATAAAATGTCCAGTGCAGTTGTGCTCTTTTCTCGCAGTAACTTCAGTAGTTCAACAGCCCCAAGATCTTTTATAGCGACTGCTTTCTCAAGTCGAGCAACCTTTTCTTCTATAGGCCTCAACCTACCTCGTCCTCCCTCTGATGGGTTTTTGAGTTGTGTGCCATCCGGAGCACTGCTCGATTTCACTACTTTCCGCAATTTATTCACAACCTTGGCATCGCGTACTTCTCTGTTCTCCCTGAAATTAATCGCAGCATTCTGTGTAGATATGCTAGATGCTTTCTTGGATCCTGATATTGATGTCAGTGTAGGATCCTCACTCATTCGTGTCATTTTCTTCTTCTTCTTCTTCTTTGGGACTACAGTTCGTTTCCGTTTCTCATTAAATCCCAAGATGTCATCGTCATCACCATCCAATATTTTATCAGCCATAGATAGAATATCTGATGTAGCCGACTCCTTGCTCAATTTCTTGATTCCAATCACATCACTGCCTAGAGCATCTGCTGCTGCCGAAGATGCACAAGATGATGATGATGTAGTATTCTTCTTCGTCATGGAATCCTTCGTCTCGTGCGGGGATCCTATCGTACCATATGCCTCAATGTCACCAGCTTGATATTTAGTTTCTAAGTCATCACCATCTCCCCCCCCCGCGACTGTGCTCTCGGTGCCTCCCTGCCTGTTTCCTTGAGAGGAGATTGTTGGCTATTTTCAAAATCATCTTCATAAGCATCTGAGGCATTTGATGTTTCAAGTGGATTATCGGCATTTTCTTCTGTTACCCCAACACCCACATTTGGCGAATCTATACCGCCCATCCCCTCATCTTCATCATTTCTCAATGAAGCCTCCATCATCGAAATCGCTTCTTCCTGCATTTTTACTTTCAACTCGAGTTCTCTGACATTGCCATATTTCGCCTCTAATTTCTGCACATCTTGTGATATCCGCTCGACAGTAGTATCGATATTGCTCGCTGTTGATTTATCCGTGTAATTTGTGCTGCTTTCTTTCCCCATATTCCTCTTTCCTCCCACTCTTTCTAGCTGGCTGGCTTCCTTCTGTGAACCAACTGTCGATTTCAAGTTGCCTTCAACTCTGTCTTTTCTTGCTGCTTGACTTTGAAAAACATAACCCTCAGTATCTCCATCATTACCGTATTGATCACTGCTGTGGACATCATTGATACCTTTCTTCAGGTCACCGTTCTTCGTGCTATGATCATCGTTGAGATCCTCACCACTTCCAGATCCCATCTCCACTGAGGATTGAGCAAGTGAACCCCAATCGGTGAAATTGAGCAAATCATCGTACAGGCGTCGATAAATGTCCTCGTTCTCAGTAGTATCTCCCATATTTTTATGCAGATAATCAAGCATTCGCTCCTGAATGCCTTGATCTTTCAACCCCACCTTTCCATCTTCCCTGGACAAAGCTGAAGTCTTACAAACAACCGTCACAACAGCCTGTCTGAACTGTCGATTCGTACTACAAAGGGCTGTCAATGTAGTGTTGAAATGAGATCTTGAGTGGTATCCATAGAGTGACATAAATTCCTCCAGCATTAATTTGAGCTCATCATGCGTCGACTCATAGTTCGCCTTGAGCTTGCTAAAGATCAGCCGGGCTTCAGCCATTCTTCTCTTCTCCTCTCAAGTGAGTGAAGCAACACTAACTTCTGCTGCGTCTCCTCCAACCCGGAAACTCCCACTTTTCCGTCTTAATGCGACTTCGTTGGGGGGGTCCTCCTGGTTGGCCTTGATGCATGACTCTCATTACACAGATGTATCCATCCGCCCATCTTGTTGTGTATCACAGGTACCCAACTATATTATACTATACTCCACACTATCACTCAACGTTTAGAAAATCAAATAAATGCATAAATTATGCAAAATCCGAATCACACTTGAATCAGTTTCTGGTGTGCTCGATGCATCCTTCAAAACCATGCACAGCCCATCGCTAAACGACGCTTCGCACAGCCTTTACGTTTGTCGTATCACAATCCATACCACACTCACGCATTTTTGAGTGTTGTGTAATTCGGTTGATTGCGCTGAGTAGAGGGAAGTGGGAAGGAATATGTACAGAAATTCAGCCGTGAATGGATTGAGGCCTACGTAAGATATCTTCTCTTCATAGCAATTTTGATCATATTTGTACAACATCTTTATTGTCGATTAGATACCCACTTAACTTCTCTTTAAACTACATTATCTTTATTGCTACCATTACCACAACCAACGATTTCATTCACCTCTCTATCTTTCTCTGGACACTAGTATGAAGCCAGGCCAAACCCTGGAGTCTAATGCTGATAAATTTAGTGCATGGTACGGAGATAGTGGATACTACGAACCTCAGAGTAGGTTGTTAGATACGTATCAAACAGATCAGAAGAAAAGTTGTGCTACGGCCACTTCAAAGGAGTTTAGGAAATCCTTCAAGGCCACCGTAGCTTTAAAGAAGGCCCAACAAGCCGTGGCACCCAAACAGGAAATGAACAGATCGAAAAGTGAAACACTCACGGTTTTGCCGGTGCTGAAGAAATCGATGAGCCAGACTTCATTTGTTTCTATTAATGATATAAAAAAATCAATGAAAGACTACAAGGCAGAAGATTTTAAACAAAATTTTATGAACAAGGCTTTCTATAGAGGGTATGATGATTCAATTGATATTGCCGACACAGCACATGTGGTTCTAGCAACATTGGGTGATCTCACAACGGAGTATATATTAGACAAAGTCACAAAGATGGCAACGGCGGTATCTCAATATAGAGTCGTCTTTTGGGTAGACTTTGAGAGAGGCATCGATAATATACTTAAAGTTCTCCAGGCAGAGACAGTGATTGGACGAGAGAAGATGTGTACATTTCTCGAACCTAACAGAGCAGACAAAGGCTTAGGATCAGGATATCGACTATCAACGAATTACCGCGAGAATTTTAAACAGGGATTCAAAACTGTGAAGCCTATGTTATACAACCCCGATACCAACCCTATCACGAAGGACCCAGAGTCGATGATTCAACGACCTAGAGAGATCAAGCCATTATACGCGGGTACGCCAATATCGACTGGGCACATCCCTAACTATTTAGGGCACGTTCCTAGCAATTTATCTAATCCAAAGAAACGAATGCAATCAACGGGGCACGCAAGACCTATGCAAAACGATCTGCTGTTAACTCAACGCGGTTTGGGATGCATTGGTGGGTATGCTGGACACAACCCCATCTATTGGACTACTGATAACGTCGAAAGAACATGCGGATTGGATCCAAGGACCACTCAAGGTGCGGCTTTTGGTCCTGAGAGAAGATTGTTATAAGCTTGGTTTCACTGTCAGCGATGACAATTATGGGATGGTTGGTGAGCGGTGAGCACACCAAACAAGCGCTGCAGCTGAAGCCTTCGCACGAGGCAGAAAGGTCAAGCTTCAGTTTCAGGTTTCAGGGTATGTAAGAGTGAAAAAACTAACTAAAAGAGACTTGATTTCGAGATTTTGGATTTTTGCCAAAAATTTAGAAGTTGACATTGACATGTCTACAGACTACTAGCTACTTGTAGACGATTAGGATTAGGATTAGTCGAGCAAAAATATTCGTAATTCGTAAACGTAAACTAAGCTATTCATTTTAGACCAAGTAATTTTATACTTCCTCCACTCGGAATTAATATACACCCCCAAAAAAAAAAGCTAAAAACTAGGTAGGTAGGTAGAAACCCTAAATTCAAACTCCCCGCCACCTTCCGATGAAGATGCACCACTCCGCTCATTAAAACTCCTCATGGTTGTTGAGATACCTCAAATTAACGTAAAAAGTTTGGGTGCGAGACGGTGTTTTGGCGATATGATAAACTGGCGATAAGATGGTAAGGTGATGATGGCAAATGTCGTAAAAGCTTTTGAGGAGTATCCTAGAGATAAGATAGATGGAATTTGGGCGTGTTGGTTTATAATCTGCGTAGCATGATGTCTTGCGATGGTGGAAACGACCATAGACAGGCTCATACTCATAATGGGGGGAAAAAGCGTAAGAGAGAGACCGGATCTGCTATTGACTTGACGGTTAATTTAGTAGACTATGATAGATGTGTACGTCCATGTAGATATGTAGATGATAGATTCGTCATAAGCTAAACGAGTAGTATAATTTAAGCTATTAATCGTTTAAAAACTCGACGTGGTTGTAGAATTAAAATGTAAAATTACAGGGGTGTCTATTAATTCCGAGTGGAGGAAGTAATTAGAGTGAGTAACTAACTAATCTTAATCTTACTAATTACTAAGACTCTAAGACTACTAAGACTAATTATATGATTAGTCGTTGATCACGGCAAAAATAGACTAAAACTAAAAAGTCCAACCTAGTACAAGTACAAGTACTAGTACTAGTACTAGTACTACAGTAGTACCTAGGTCTACTACTACTAGACTACTACTACTACTACTACTACCGTGCAGTCTACCCCCAGACCTAGGGTATCCCCTATCCCTCTTACCCTCACACCAATAACAATTGACCTACCGGCACACTGTTAAACACCTAAAACACAAAACACCATTCCCTAGTATTCAAAGCCCCTCCCCCGCACTGATCGAGGTGTCATTTACATCAGTGCCCGAACAAGGACTCACGTTAAGACTATTTTCACTTATCAATTCTGTGATAGGTGTTCCAACTACAGATATATCACGACTGATACCAGCTTCTCCATGTTGCACTCTCATCTCATATTCGGCCATCTTTGCCTTTTCATACTCATAAGGCAATACAAGGCCACTTGTTTTCGACAGTTGCACAACTACCTTACCAGAGACATCCCTTGCCATTTTCATTTCTGGGCTGGAAAAGGCCCTTTCTGTAACACCAGTTGAATTAGACACACCTGTAACTTTCCTAGTGCTCTCTACTACAGGAGCAATCGGTAGCTCAAACACGGGTGCAGGACCAAAAGGGGAATCTGTTTCGGCCACATATCTGTTAGCCTCACGAATTGCGGCACCATTCCAGCTATCTGAAGTCCCTTTAGTAGGGCGAACACGCTCCGGACTCTTACGTTCTTGCTCACGTTCATTTGCAGCCCACAATTTTTGTTGTTCTCTCATTTTCCTTCTTTCATCAGCACGGATTAAGCGCTCTATCTTCTCCCCTTCATCTTTCATGGTACTATCCGTATATCTGTTCAAAGGCAGCAATCGACCACTACCCTTACCTGCTTTGCTGCTGGATGGTCTTGTGGCATTGTGATATAGCTTCACAGTACCTTGATGTCGCTCTAATGCATTCGGAGGAGTAGCTGAAGACATCTGCACATTTTTAGAGCCCGTAACAAAGGGTTTTTTGTTCGATGCGGATAGCTCAATTGCCGATTTCGGTCTAATTTTACCAACGATAATATTTTCCTTATTCGACGAGCACAAATTTGATGATACAGTTGTTGATTTTACTCGAGATGTTCCGGCAGATTTGCTTCTACGAAGATCCGCATTTGGAATATTTGGATTACCTAAATTGCCATGAGTAGGAGGTCTATCTTTTGTCGAGGGAACCATCGAACCACCACTCCTACCATCATGATAATCCCATTTGGTACCCATATGAGGTGGATGCTTGTGAGTCTGTGGTACTACAGCTTGACTTTCCTTCAACAGCCTTGCCCAAGATGCCATGGACCCCTTCGCATTTTTATGATATGTATGCTCTTCTTTAGACACTCCCTTCCCTTTCAATCTATCTATGGATATAGTTTCAGGATACTTTCGCTGAGCTTGCTTGTGAGCTTTTGTCATGACTGGGTCGATGATTGGCTGCTTCGGTAATACTGGTTGCGCTTGCTGTACATTCGACTCCATTTCCTGTAACCGAGATTGTTGCATAGAAGATGAAGATTGTTTACGCGTCTGCTCTTGTTGGTGTAGCCCTTGCTGTTGCTTGCTAGGTGATATGGATGGCGATTTCGCTGCCTTCTTATTAGGCAAAAAACTCATGCGACCCCGAGTGGGAACAAATCCAGTCTTACCGCCAAGTTGTTGATCCATGCGATTACTAAACTTCTCCCGATGCGACTCTACCTGGGGTTCGCTATTATTCTGAAAATTATATTCTATGGGTCCATCGGATTCAACCGAGCTCATTAAGGGATTCACTGGTGCAACAGATGCGGGATGACTGAGCTTGGCAGTGCTCCTCATTCCATCATCAAATACATCGCCATCTTCCCCATCATCATCCTCTTCGTCAACAGCTGGTTTGCAATCGTTTTTAGCTTTGCTGTTGTCAATGTTGTTCTTGCCATTTCCGTCAGCATGATGATGGTGGTGAATACTATATTCAAACTTCCCATCGTCCTCCACTGTATCAAGAAGATCTTCCTCATCATCACTTTTCACCTCCAAGTCAAGGGCAGCGTTCCAGTCCTCAAGTTGTTTTTGGTGTTCTTTTTCACGCTTCTCACGCTGTTCTTGAATTAACAAAGTACTGTATGCGTCCAAATACTTCTGTCTTTTTTTCATCGTCAACTTTTCATCCAAGGACACACTGTATACATCTGGTCTATGAAACAATATGATCTCCCTCTGTTTGTCCATCAATGTATATATACGGTAACAATCTTTGCAGACAGGAACAGTGTAATAAAATCTAGATGGATGTACATTGACAAGTGCTTCAGAATAAACGAGTTTCTTATACGTTAGACTTGTACTGTCCCAGGTGGAATGTTTTTCATGTCGTTGAGAACTGAATATGATTTGATTACTCTCAGCTTTACATTTGTTAACCACTCTTGTAAGTTGACACCTGGTGAAACCAGCGGCAATTTGATCAACATCCCTTGTTTGTTGATACAGTTGCCATAACTCGAACCCCAACTCTTCTAATGATGCTTCAATATACTTTGTTTCCGCTTTCGCGAGAAGAATTGATTTGAAGGCAATCGTCTGATTACATTCAGATGTCTTTTCATCACAGAGCATTTTCTCGTAGAACTGTTTCCACGTCCGTGAGCCTGCCTCAGCTTCCAGACCATATGATTGTAAACTTTTCTTCGTTTCATTCTCTTGAGTCAAAGCAAAGCCACAGTAATCTCCCATGCACGGACACCCGCTCTTCAATGTTTTCAATCTGGATTCGAATCCCGACGACCTCCTCCCCCCTTTAGCAACTCCGTGGGACCCAAATGCTACATCGGATACTGGAGCTGACGAAGGTCGCTTTGCTCTACCTGCCTTGAAGTCAACTTCCTGTTCGTCCTCTTCATCACCTTTGATTAGTTTCAAATAGTACGAAGCCTTCAGCTTGGTGGCTTCCGTTGCAGTAAGGTGATGCGCGGACGCCGATGCCGGTCTATCATTTCTCTCGCGGGGAACCGACAATTTCGCACTCTTTTCTGCGCGAGCTTTATCTCTGTGAAACGTACCACTGGCAGTGGCAGGTCGAGGCGGACGATTACTTTTACTTGGGTACTTATTTATAGCGTACTCGGCGAAATTTTCATACGCAGTCCCTCCTGCTTCTGAGCCCTTTCGTAATTTGGATGGGTGGGAACGATCGAGATCGTCAGAATTTCCATGGAATGTAGAGTCTTTTCTAATATTTTCAGTCAAAACAGCATTATCGCTCAAAAGTTCTTTGATATTTTTTGAGCTGTCATGCATGTGCGCATTAGTAGGTGATGAAGGTGCTATATGTGCTTCATGACGATGGTTGGTACTACCATCGCTAACATCAATGTGTGGAGTTGTTTTTCTCGCAGCATGTTTCGACTTCTGCTCTTTAAGTAGCGACATGTCGACTTCCAAGTCGGTATTCTTACTTCTCAATGTGAAAATCTTGTTCGCGTCCCTGGGTACACGAACAAGAACAATATTTCTAGCGCATATGAAGATAGGTGTGAGGGAAGAGTTGAAGTTCACTTCAAACACAACATTTGCAACTTTTGTCCTGGCAGCCTGTTCAAGGACGCGGGTAAATTTAGCGGCGTAGAACTTAAGAGTATCGTGTTGTCCCTCGTTAATGATCATTCTTTCAGCTGTCTTATCGAATGTATTCATCGTTAGTTCCTGCTGATCCAACGGTAGAGATGCAAGTTCTACTGTATCATGCGTATATCCTACCCCACTAGGCCGTAACTTTACTTGATGCTCAAATACCCCACTGCCTTTCATAGGCCATCCACCGATGTATAATTGAATTGCAGCTATATCCGCATACAAATGATTCGCAAGAATGTGCGTTAATTCATCCTCATCAACAAGGCGACTATAGATGTTCTCTGTCAAGTCTGCCTCGGTACTGTAATACCATATGTTCGCCATATATGGTTTCATGTGATACGGCTTGCATCCCTTCATCAATTTACATCTGCTCTTGAAGACCTTCACTATTAGCTCCGCTGACAGCTTAGTTTCTTGCTTTTTCAATATTTCCCCTGTTTTGATAGATGTGAATAGCCATTTATGAGGTCTCCCCTGTTGAAAGAGAATCGTATCTACAATATTTCCTACGACGCGATCTTCAGCTGGGTTAGGGAAATCAAAATCTCCCTCAGTGTTCGCATCCCCCTTTAAATTTCCTTTGTCGCCTCTCTTGCCTGTAGATGCCAATTTTAGCACAATAGGGTGAATTGTGAGATAAATGATTCATATATAGATTTCAAGGTAAGGCAACATTGCACTACGTAACACATACCCATGACCATAGTGCCTCTTTCGGGTTGCCTCGGCGTCTGCTTCTTCCATATTGCATCGAAGAAAAAGTCGAACGATTCAACATCCGACATCTCCATTTTGAGCGTCTTACTGTATACAAGTTATGTTTCAAAAGTGCGTGTATGTATAAGCGTCAATGTGCGCACTTCTACGTGGATGTGTATCAACAAGTTTTCCAGCTCGCACACTACCTTTCTCCCTCCTTCTCCTTCTTCTGTCGAGATGAAGGATGAAAAGAAGGCGCAAAAGGTGAAGAATGAACGAAAAGTATTTTGTCCTACCTAGAGTAACAAGTACCGTACAGAGGTGTATGAGTAATGACCTCCAGTCCCCATCCCGCTCCACTCCTCCTCGCATGGCACGCACCAAGCATGTGGGAGGTCTGGAGGTGTCCAGTTTCCTTGGTCAACTCGACCAGCACACGGCGGAGTCCAAAATATAACGAATCAAATTGTTGAATTTTGTGCAAATACTATGGAGAGGTGATACTATCCAACACATCGCATCATTATTACGAAGATGGATGAGATGTGCAACTAACTTCCAAGAGCAGTGGCACCATTCTTCTTCAATGCAAGGAGTCTGAGGGGAAGAGTGATAGAAAGGGTGTAAGGAATAAGAGAGGAGGGAGACTATCGCGATTAGAGAGGGTAATGGCACTGGCTTCAAATGTCTCAAGCGAGAGCAGAAACGAATCACTCTTTCTCACATCAATGACCTACATTGCCGCCGCTCTATACTGGGTAGGTTCTGTTGTTGCAATTTTCCACATAGCTGTATGGTTTGGCTTAACTCCAGTACAAGAAGACCAAGAAATAGGGGTTGTTGATTACCTTCGATCTTCTTCAACTATGTATATGATGAGTGTAGTCACTCTCTTTGCTGTCATCAAGGATGTAATGTTTCGCTCGGTCAATACACAACAAATGCGCATAGCTGCAGCCAAGTACGCGTATTCTTCATCAAGATTTGGTAAGGGAAGGAAGCCACTGAAGCCCACTGTACTTGGTTTGTCGTGCACGTTGTTGATTACCCTGTGTCTGATCATCCTTCACTCCAAGGGAGCGTTGGTAAAAATTGTAGAGTCTGTGAGTTCGACTGATTTTTTAACTACATCTGAAATTGTATATACTACTATGGAATCGATCGCGGAGGAGCTATTTTCGGAAGATATTGTGCCGTCTAATTATAAGTACTACATACATAGTCATAAGCATGCTCTCGAAGGAGTTTTGAAAAGGAATGAGTTCATTGCCTTATGTAAGTTTTAGCATCTTCACTTTGATATAAGTGTGTTGTGATCATCCTTATCAGTGTTATTTAGTTTTAATCTATCTTTCACCATGCTATATTACTGTCTTATAGGTGGAAATGATCGGGACGTATATCATCATCCACACAAGTTTCAGGGAAGTGTTCCCTTGTACATAAAGCTATCAGAGACTGTCGACGAAGGTGCACAAGGCAGTGGTAGCTTGGACATATATAGAGGAAGTTTGAATTTTAAAAGCTTAGGTTTTCCACTTAAATACGTGTACTACATCGCCACCATACTCATGCCGACCCCACTAGAATTCAGATTTGGCAATCGCCCGACATTACTTACATCAATATCAACGTCTATGTCGTCAAAGCAACAAGTGCACTTCAAATTTGAAGATACGAATGTGTTGAAGATATTCAAGATAACCAAGGGAGGTGGAAAAATTTCTCATAAAATCATATTTAGTAACTCAGAACTGAGTTTGGCCAAGAATTGCGAGGAGGCTAAGAGTTCATCAGCCTTTAATATTAATGTGGGGTCGTCAATGTCGATACGCGGCATGTTCTAGTTCTAGAATTTCTGCTATCACTAAAGACTGCCATTAATTAGGTAACAAGTACATCAACATGCAAATAAGAATACATAGGTATAGAGTCCACGAGTTGGTAATCTGGAGGCGGTCGTCATGCTGGTTTCTCTGTTTTTATCTTTATCGCTCAACTTGGAGCTTCTTCTTCTTCTTCTTCTTCTTCTTGGACTTGGAGTGTCGTTGTTGTGTGGCTGACGACTGACGACGGTCCTTGTCCATGTCCTTAGTCATCGTCAGTTTATATCGTATCTTGTATTTGTATCTTCATCTAGTTTTGCTTAATTGATTTTAAATTAATTAAAATTAAAATTTATTTTTATTTAAAAAAAATTAATATGATGAAAAAATATATGATGAAATATTCACAATATGATTTTAATTTTCCTTCTTCAGTAGATATGATATACTTAGTGTGGATATATCTACTGTACCTACTACCTACTACTACTACTACTACTACTACTACTTCAACTTTAAGAAAGCTTTCTTCTGCCTCTCCTCTTCTCTCTCTCTTCTAGAATGTACATAAACTCTAAGATCTAACTAAAAAAATAAAAATAAAAGAAGCAAAAAAAATTAAGAGAAGAAAACATGATCCTCAGCGTGTCATTACACAATTGAAAAAAAGAGCGTGATAATCAACAGAGATAGAGGTAAAAATCGCAACACCGCACCGGACATTGCAGAGAGATATCCACTGCCAAACGATACCGAAAATAATGCTGATGACAGTAGTAAGATGTCTACCGAAACAACTATCATCCTCATTTCTTTCAGCATCGTTTTTGGCAGGGTCCATCATATGATCTTCTGTATCATATTATCGTTTCTATCATCATCATTAACCACCTTTTTTTCTGCTGTATTGGGATCCTCATCACCAATCCATCCGTGTCTCTAGCAGGTACTAATACAATGAAGAACTAAGCAGTGAAGTCACCAGCAATCAATTCTGATAGAGTAAAATTGGCCCTGGAGAAAGATAGAGTTGAATGCCATGGCCAGTTTTTCTCTAATGGAATTCGTTGCTCATGTTCGGGCCATTTGATGCGAATTTGTCAGGCCGTCCTTCCCTACAAAGTCGTAAAAAACACAGGCGAGATGAGCTCCCGGGATATCCATCTCCTATCACATGGCCTTGAAATCCTATAACTCGGCGTCTTTTGAATCATTGTCATAGTCCAAGTATTCTTGATACGTAATACCCATGCTCCTTTGTCCGGATTCTATACCGAAAGTTAACATTTTAGCTCGGTGCATCAGCACTTCTTTACTCCCCTCCTCGAAATCAAACTCCTTCAAAACGATTGCAAGAGCTCTCATCATAACCTTTTCGCATGTTTTCATGTCTTTGATTCTATACGATACGCTACCCACGTTACCCAAAGCTTTTGAAACTTCGTAGT
>JACLAD010017336.1_pt1 | contig 14321 bp, 9 predicted proteins | sample 8027901 | NCBI WGS metagenome assembly JACLAD01 (sample SAMN15725071, study PRJNA655200) | protist metagenome | isolation source: fluorescence activated cell sorting (FACS) single amplified genomes of... | place: Spain: Blaines Bay Microbial Observatory, Mediterranean Sea | collected 2016-07-05 | reverse complement strand
TTATTGGATCTTTTCGTAAAGTTCCATCACCACTGCATGGAACATCACATACAATACGATCGTATTGACCATCAATTTGATTATTATATTCATCATCATCATCATCATTATTATTGTTGTGGTTGTTGTTGTTACTAGCTTTGATTGAAATATTTGGAAAACTTTGAGCTTTATGATTTGTTACACATAACCGTTGTGTATGTAAACCTAATACATTACATCTGTTTGCAATGATAAATGAACGTTTTAAATTTACATCATTGGCAATAACAATACCTAAATCATCATTTTTAATAGCAATCGAATGACATAAATTTTCAAGTGCTTGTCTGGTCTTGGAACCTGGACTTGCGCATAAATCTAATACACGATGATTTTTTTCAATATTTAATAAAGATACAGGAATCATCGATGCAACTTCCTGTCGACTAATAACGCCACTACGAGTTTGTGCAACAATCCAACGGAAAGCTTTTTTCTTATCTATATCATTTTGTAAGGATTTTGCATCAACATTCAATTCCCATGCGTCCACGAAGTCTAATTCTTTATATCTAATATTATTTTCTAATAATGGTCTTTTACATTTATATTTTTGATTATTAACTTTATCTTGAAAATCGATTGCAGAATTCCATCGAAATGATACAGGTAACGGTGTTTTTAATATTTCAACTGCACTTTCCCATTCCCTTTTTGCATTATCTTCATCATTTATGTTATTAAATAAATTAATTTTTGCATAATATTGTTCAAATAAAGAAGTTGTGGTAGTGATTGTTGCCATTAAAACAAATTATATGTATATACGATATATAATATATATGTTGTAAGTTCATGCAGTGATTTTATGTATGTATGTACCCTTTTTAACTATGATGTACAATAAAAAAAATTATATGTATATATATAATATATATGTTGTAAGTTCATACAGTGATTTTATGTATGTATGTACCCTTTTTAACTATGATGTATTCTATACACACCGTTGGAAAATGCTACGATTTATATGTGTTGTCAATTTAGTTATTATGTATGATGTATAGGCTATATAGATAGATTATATTAATATTAATATATTTTAATTTATTGTATTTATTAATTATATTTTTTAATAAAGGCATATTTAATAGTATATTTTATGATGATGATGAATAATTAATTTTATCTCTCCTGTCCTAGTAAAATCACACACACACACACACACAAGACACATTTATTTTATTCAATGTTTCTTTCGCTTCCTCTTCATCTTTTTCTTCTTTTCTGTACCATCATCAACTAAAGCGCCAAATAATGTTCTATATAATCGTCTAACATTTTGTGGATAATTTGTATATGCATGTACTAAATATGATGTACTGCATGTAAACAATACAAAATATAATCTTTGTAAAGTTTTTTCTGATACTTTATATTTATAAAAACGTTCCCATGCAGATACCATACCTTTTTGTAATACAAATTGTGCCACTTCAAGTCTTCTCCATGGACTTTCTATTAAAATAGCAATACCACCAGCAATACCAGCAATGACACTTGCAATTACACCACCAGTTAATCCTAAATTTGTCATATTTATCCCTAAAAATCGTGAGAATGGCACTGAATTAAATGCAAATGTACAATATGAAGTTAAAAACAAAGCAGCTTGATTCAAATCAGGTAATAATTTTTGTAGCCATCCTAATGGATTTCTAATCAATTTCATTGGATCAAATGCTAATGCTGGTAATAAAAAAATTGTGAAATAATATCCCAATGCTTGTACCCAACCTTTCATGAAATAATATGCAATGAACGTCGGATAACTCATCGATGGATGCATCAATTCTTGCCATACATTTCGTCTACCTTTATCATACATTCTATATGTAACTAATGCTCTAGGATATGGTGGTGCATTTAAATATGGATATTGACCAGTTTTTCGAACTAGATCCATTAATTCTGCATTGACATTTTGACCAAGCATTACACGTCTAAATTGAACAATACCTTCTTTCTGTTGAAAAAATTGATTGAAAAAGGATAAATACCCATTTCCCATTGATAATGGCCAATATACAAATGCTAAGACAACGCCAATTGAACCAGGTATCATGACTAATAATTCACTATTTGGAACTTCTGGAAGATATCCAGTTTCTACACCACGTTTTGCACCGACTTCAATTGCTCTTAAAAATGCAACAGTTGAAAACCATTCTGTCCATGATGCTGGTATTAAGAAGAACGTAGGCGATGCAATGATAATGGCCATCGCAGCTCGATAGTTTTCTAATGTTCCAAGATCCATACTTTTGAATATTTTCATTATACCTTGTACGACACCCATAATAACACCAAAAGCAATCCCAATAGGTAAACAATCTTCAAATAATTTTGGAAAAAAACGTGACCATGCACGTTTATTTAACATTACTAATTGTCCAACAGATGGTAATACTCGTAAGACAACATTGACTGCCATTTTCACATAGAATGTACCGGCAAATCCTAGTGCACCTGCTTTTACAACCGTATATAATAAATTGTTTAACTCTAACCTACGGCGTTCTTTTTTTATTGTTGTTGTATCATTGTCCATGTTGGTTATAACTTAGTATATGAAGTAAATTAATTTAGTGACTTGGGTTATATATGTAATAATAATAACAATATCTTTAATTTTCTATATATAATTAATAATACGATCAATTGTGTACTGATTTCATTGACAAACGATATATACGTTGATAATGTTATATATCATTGATGTATACAATACTATAGAACAATACTATAGAATCGATACCAGTATTTTCTTCACTTTTTACTATTATCATCAATGATATATATATATATATATAATTTAAATTATTAGATCATAATATATATAAATTCATCATCAATAAATCTAAAAAATCTATTAAGTTAACGAAGAAGGGTAGTATTTTTTGGTTACAAGTATACACAAAGGCCATAGTATACAGTAGATCTACCTTATACCTGGTACAGTAAATTATTTATAGATAATAAACCTATATATATTAGGAAAAGTTTACTGAGGATGATGGGGCACAAATTAGAATATTAATAACATTAAGTGTTATTTAGATGCTAAATAGGTCAAAAAATCATGTGTTTTTGTGTAGCACGATACATTATAAGGTTTTGCATCGATTTGTGTGCTTTGTGTACCTATTTAGGATATAAATAGTACTTAATGTTATTTATATTTTAATCTATGTCATATATTCTCAGTTAACTTTTCCTAATAGGAACTCTAACTCTCCTTCCAATTTCAATTCAAATAATGATAAGATATACATAAGACGATACATGAAGTAGTTCGTTAACAAAGTCCAGATTCTATAATATATATATAGATATTATAGAATCTTAGAAGTATTACTAGGCTAGACTATAACAGGTAATAAGAGTGAAGGATACATTAATTAAATAAAGATGAAAGATGAGGAGAAAGAAATGGAAAAGCAACAACCACAAGTTACTACGGCGTTGAAAATTACAATGAAAGAATTATTTATGAAAATTTATATTCCGTTTTTAATTATTGGAATGGTATATCAAGGCGGTAACATGCTTGTACCATTATTTTTGAAAATCAAATTTAATTCTACCGACACATTTATTGGTTTTGCCGCCACTGTTAATAGTATTGGAAATCTATTAGCTGCTGTACCTGTTGGCAAATCAATTGAAAAATTTGGGACAAGAAATACACAATTATCTTCCCTTATATTATTTGTTGTAGCGTTTGTATTCGCTGGATTGATGAAAGTTCCTGGACTTATTTTAATTTCAAATTTTATTGTCGGTGTCGGTTTTTGTCAATATCATTTACCACAACATACGTTTTTATCTGGGAATGTTCCTGTATTAATGCGTGGGAAAGCAATGGCATACACTGGTGGAACGCACAGAGTAGCTGGAATCTTTGGACCATTATTAGTTGCATTGTTTGCTGCTGCTGTAGGTTTGCAAGCAACATTTTTCTGTTTGATCCCATGCATGATAATGAATTTCATTTGGCAATATATAAATTTTTATGATAATACAAGTAAAAAACATTTATTGGAACGTACAAAAATGCTAAAAGAAGAGGAAGAAAAGAAAAAGAATAACGACACCAGTCAAAAAAATAATCATACTATGAAGGATGAACCGTTGCGTATGTCAACTAGTCAAATTATGTATGATTTTCGTCATGTGTTATTTAGAGTTTCCATCTACTGCATACTCTTAACATTTGTTAGATATGGGCGTGTATTGATGATACCATTGTTTGGACTTGCATTAAAATTGTCTGTGACAGAAATTGCAGTTATTTCATCTGTTAGTTATTTTTCTGGTGCATCAATGTTTCCAGTCAGTGGTTACATTATGGATCGTTTTGGGCGAAAAAAAAATGCATTTATTACAACATTTGTAATGGCAATTGGTTTTCTTATAATGTATATTAGTACAAATTTTGGTTTTCTATTGGCATCTGGTATTTTAATCGGCTTTGGCAATGGTCTGTCTTCAGGTTTAGTAATGACATTAGGTGGTGACATGGCGCCTAATGATAAAAGGCGTGGTCCATTTTTAGGCATATATAAATTATTGATTAGTACAGGCCAATTAATTGGGCCAATTGTTGCAGGATGGGCATCAGATGTGTTTGGTGTACAAGGTGGTGCAATTTCTTGTTTAATTGTTGCAATATTAGCATGTACATGGGTTGTTTTATTTATACCTGAAACAAGAAATTTTATTAATAGTAAGAAGCAGAAGGAAGATGAAGAAAAAGTTGTTGTAGGAACGACAAAAGAAATTATTGTGTTGATAAATGAAGATGAGGGCAGCAAAGATTGAGGGGAAACATTAGAAAATATTGTTGTAGGAACGACGAAAAGAAATTTATTTGTGTGTTTTTTGTGAATGAAGAAGAGGGCAGCGAAGATTGAGAATAAAAAAAGTATTGCATAATTTCGTGTACGAACGTCGTAAAAAAAAAAGCAAAAAAGAGAGAGAATGTACACACACTAACACTTTATAAATCTACTTTAGTCTCTAAAACTTTTAAATTTCTATCAAGCTCTTCCGCACGAGCGAATAAAGCTTGGATATCAACTGCAACACTATCTATCATTGTTTTCAAATCAGTTGAATCATCCCGTAAAATAACTACTTGAGAGCTTGATTTTTGCAATTCTTTCTGTTGTTGATTACATATTTTCTCACATAATGCTTTTTCATTTGATATTCGTTTATTTATTTTATCTTGATTACTATATACTGTCTTCATCTTCGTTTTTAAATTATCTTGTGCAGTTTCATACAATGATATAATCTCCTCTGGGTGTAATTTCAACGTAAACTTATCAGTTGCACTAGCACGTGCTTTTAATGGTTTAAAGGTTTGACTATTTCTTTTATTATTTACATTATTATTATTATTATCATTTGTCACACTACTGTTTCCATCTGTGGAATTTTTATTTCCCATTCTTTTTCCTTTTTTTTTTTATACACAAAAATATTATCAATTTAATCAATAAATTAGGAATAATTTGATAATTAATGGTTTAAATAAAAAGAACAGAAATGATGTAAAGGTCGTTGATTTGTGGTTTACATTAAGAAACACACACACACACATGTTATAATGTATATTTTTATATATTTTTATTTTAATTCGTCGAATTAGTGCCTATAATGCTGGAATGCAACTACAAGTAATAATAATGCCAGAATTGCAATTCTTGCGTGTGCAATTATTATTATTATGGAATTAGATATTTTTTATTAATAAAATTATTGATAGAATAATATTATAACATGTATACTTAAAGTATACAGAACGGGAAACTTCAAAACTAATACGAAAAGCGGACGGACCAGAGATGGCAGCGAAGACGCGAGGATCTCGACTAGGAAAAAGCGTGCAAAAAACGATTTTTATTTATTTTTTATACGCGACGTAAAATAATTATATACGAACCGTATAATATAATATATTACACCCTGCGTAAAATAAATTATATAATTAAAAGTATTTAATGTTTTGGTATACAAATTTATCAAGTATAACTCTGACAAAATACATTGCAACCAAAATCTCCACAATCTTCAATCTCAATTCCATTCCCATCAATATTATTACTATCATCAATCGATTTATTATTAGTAGTAGCGCTACTACCTCTAGAAGAGATAGTAGTACCGAAATACCATTCGCTAACAACATCATGTGGTGTTTTCCCATTTATTACTAGTTGATTGTTCCATACATCATGATTTTCATTAAAAACACTTTGGACATGAATGATGCATTGGGAGACAAATGCACCAGCAGTTTTTGCATGATGTGATGACGATTTTAAAGCTAACTGTATCGATTTTTTCATTGCTGTACCATACAATTCTAATGTTGCATTGTCATTTTTCGTGCAATTGTCCAATGTTTTACCATATGTTGCACAATACCAACCTAAGATATGATGAAGTTGCCAGCTATCATATCGACCTTCTAAGATAAACATTTTCGTAGTTATAAATGGAAATACTATGGGTGCAAAAATACATTTTGATTTATCCGCATCCGTATTATAATGATTAAGACAATCAATATCCATACTTGCATTACTAAGTTTTACCATAGTTTCCATCTCGTTTGTATAACCAACTTTATCCAATTTCATATCGGGACGAAACCATCCAGCATCACCAATTGCAGCATAATTATTTAATACATGTTTAGGAAGAAGACTACCAAAAAAATCAGAATGTAACAGCACGGTTAATCCACCAGCACTTCCTCCATCAATAATTACAGATGTTGCATTGTTCATTCCTTGGTCTCTTCGTAATGCTGTTACTAATGCAATCATATTAGCCCTTCCACGATAATGTATGGTTTTATTATTTTTATTTACAATTGGTTTATTTAAATTTCCTGACCAACTTGTTCCATCACAGTATGGTACCCAAACACGAGTCCACGAGTGAAAATTTGGATTTGACGTTTCGTTTGAATTGATAATTCCACCTTTGCTATCACTAGTAATTATTTTTTCATAAGATTTACTTGATCCAATAGATGTTATAGAGCGTGCAAAACATTCTTCAACTGTGTAACACCAACCACCACCTTGAAAATATATTATATATTTTGATGCATTTATTGAATTGACTTGTGGTTTGTTGATATAATATGCAGGCGGAGATCCATCCAAGCATCGTGCATTCAGAAAAGTTGAATATTTATCATTTAATAAATTTAAATAAAGGTTGTTTTTAATATTATTATCATCATCATCTATTACCATGGATGTTGCAGTATCTTTTTGTATAATAATAATAATTATTATTATTAAGATATTAAGAAAGTGGTAATTGTTTTTCATCGTATTTTCTAGACTATTAGTAATATATACTAAGAAAGTGGTAATTGTTTTTTTATCATGTTTTCTTGATTTGATTTTTGTTCTGTTGTTCTGTTTGTTGTTGTTGTTGTTTATAATATAACGCATTCATATTCATCAGTATAAATATCAATTATTTTAATTTACATAATTCAATAAGCAACATAAGAAAAACTATAAGCTAATATACAGTCGATCAGAGGAAGATCTGGAATCAAACTAAGTACAATATGAGTATACTATAATTTAACAACTTGATAGGGAATCGACAAAAAAATGTAAAAAATGGAACAAATATTGTACTTTTTTTGGTTCGAAATTTTTATACGATATGTTAATGTGCATAGCAGTGCCATAACTAACCATATTTTTGACCAGTTGCAAGCCTGAAATAAAAGTTAAAATATAGTTTAATTATTTTACTTTAAAGTTAATATCTACTATCCACATATAGTGCGCGTTACAATAATATATTTTTATTAATTTTTTCGATATTTTTTTAATTATAATACTGCTGCTGTTTTAATAATCTACATCAGACAGATCATGCCTTAATTCAATATAATTAATATCAGCCTCTTCATCTTCATCATCTATTATTATGCTCCGTGAAATCAATCCTTTTTCATCATCACCACCTCCTCCATCCTCTTTGCGATTTCTCCATATTTTGCATATAGAACAAAAAAATATTTGAGATGAAATCGATTTTAAATGATTATTCATAAAATAGAGGTACAATGAAATTAATAAACCTCTTAGTCCAGATATTTCCCTAATTGGAATTTTAATTATTTGATATTTCATTAATATGACCAATGACCAATGAAAATATCCAAGAGATGGGAGCATGGCCATACGTATTACAACGTCCATGCTTATTACAGCTGTTCTTCTAATCTTGTTATATTTGGATTTCAACCAAAAAAAGACTGCAATGACTGCAAGGAATGATACAAATGTACACATCGCTGGATACCAATGAAAATACCATACGAACTGTTTGGATACAGGTGATTCAGGGCCGTTTGTCCCTTTAAAAGTACATGCTATTGTATTACGTCCAAACTTGACAGTTTTTCCTACAAATACAAATTCTAGCAATGTACAAATAAACCCTATGTTTAAATAGTTTTGCCAGCGATTTTTATCAGACAGGAATTTAGAAAAACTGGTCATTGGTGTAATATATAAACATAGAAAAGACTCAATGGCAAGGAACATTAACAAGATATAATACCAAAGTTGCAAGTATATATATAGTGCCCCATGTATTGTACAAGCTAAACTGTCTTCCGTTTGACTTTCTGCGTTTAGAAACGGGATCGTGACAATACTAACTACATGAGTTGAGATTAAAACAATAAACAATGCAAAGGTTAAGTTATAATATATCCTTATATTACTTGCAACTTTTCTTGAAGTAATATATTTTCTCAATGCTATTAATATAATTATTTCACTAATCATTGATACGGCTATACATGCTGTCAGTAATATGTTATCTATCATTTTTTGTTCTTGTTGTTGTTGTAATTGTATTCTTAACGTTCTCAATAACTTCTATTTGATATTCACAAAGAACAATAGCAACAGCAAGAGCAACAGTAATCATGGAATTTACTTGTGTATATATATATTTTCTCTTTCTGTATATAATGATTTTCTTTTGTATTACACACAACATCTATTTTAATTTTCATATTATAATTTATTATTTTATAATATTTAATAAATAATAATTCATTTTCTTATTACTTAAATTCCATGTTAATGTGCGCTCATGGAATTCAAGGAGGAATATAATATTAATATGCTGTCTTCTCTCTGCGTGAACCCCACAGTGAACCCGGAAATTCTAGAACTAGGCAAGAGTGAAATAATATCTTTTTTTTTGCTTTGCCTGATGATGCCTGCCTTACCAGCAGGCTTTACTACTACATATATAATATTAATATTTATTAATATATATATTTGTATTATAGATGTAAACAATAGATACTGTCTATACAAAAGAAAGGTATTATATAAAACAACACCAACAACCAAGTGGCAAGGCAACAATCTGGCAATATATATATATATATACACACACACGTACATAGATAATTTATTTAAAGAATATAGATAACAATGGCATCCCTGTATAATAAAAGTAGAGAGGAACGAGGTAGAATACTTCGAAATAGAATGAATAATAATAATAATAATAATAATAACCATCAAAGACCTTCCACTAGTAATAAAAAAATTACAAGTAATAATAATAATAATACCAATCACATCAATACCAATCAAACCGATGATGAGCATAAACATGATGAAACCAGCAAGTCATTAAATATTAATAGAAAATCATCAAGAACAGATGCAGGCATAATGGCAGGATCAAAAGATAAAATACAAACATATATATTAAATAAGGACGGAACTATAAAAAAATCTATAAATAATACCAACGTTGCTATAACAAACCGTGCTTTGAGAGCATTTCCAAATGCTTTTGTCGTATTAAAAATAAAATCAAGAAAGAAAGAAAAAATATCACCAGAACAAAAAGCGTTTTTAGAAAGTACAAATGAATTATTTGAAACATATACATTTTGTTATGGAAAAGAGGATGGGACAAAAAGTTACTGGATAAATAAATTCATATTATCGCCAGAGGATTTTCGAAAATGGCATTTTAATGGAAAGTTTAAAGCCAATAATAATAATAATGATAGCGATAACAATGCTCAAGTGCAAAAAATGAGTCTAAATAAATATTATAGTAGATTGTCTTTGGCATTTTCTAATTCTGTTTCATCAAAAGTTTTAAATAAAGAAACAGGTTACAATATTGTTGAAATAAATGATATATACAATGATGAAAATGATGTGTCAATGGAAATGACTGATGGTTGTGGTGTAATAAGTGTTGATATTATCAAAGAATCTATAATGCCATTGCTTGATATTCATATCATTCCAAGTGCAATACAAGTTCGATATGGATCATACAAAGGAATGTTACTGGTTGATCAAAGTGAAACATATTTGCCTAATGGAAAAACAATAACATTTTGCAATAGCATGTCGAAATATGATTTACCTTTAGAGCATGCTGATGACTTGCAGCAGTGTTTGGATATAGTTGGGTATGCCCACCCAAAATTTAGCTGCACATTAAATGAACAAGTTATTCTTGTTTATTTGGGAAGAAGTGATATGGCAGAAGCAAGTAACATTATATTAAATATATTGGAATTGAATCTAATAAGTTTAAAAGAAATGTATGATTATGAACATGGTAATATTTTATCTTTAAAGGCTCATCTAAAAACAAATGGTGATAATATATCTGTGTACACGCCAAATTTGCTTCCAAATTTATTACAAGCTGGTATTGATAATGATTATTTTGTTTCTCGATTGATATATCAACAGTATCTTGATATTTTAAAAAAAATAAAAGAAAAGCTACATATTAATATTGAAAATGCAAGAATTGTATATTGTATACCAGATTTTTTTGGAATTTTAAATGAAAATGAATTTTATTACAAGGATTCTCAACATGGAATTATCAATAAGAAAGCTTTTATTTTACGAAATCCATGTCATCATCCAATGGATTTAGTCCAATTAAATGGCGTAAATTTTTGTGGTCCATATAATAATACTAATAATGTTATAGTCTTTAGCACAAAAGGAAATCGTTCTACTGCTAGCAAATGTAGTGGTGGTGATTATGACGGGGATCGTGTATTTGTTTGCTGGGATAATGGATTGAATGAAGCAATTAAAAGAACCACAGAGAAAGCACCTTCACATACTGATCCAAGGGTGAAAAAGATTCAATATTCAACATTATCAAAACCATATCCACATGATAAAGTATATACAAAAGAGACAACAGAAAAAATGAAAGCATTATATATTAAATCAATAAGTGGCGAGTGTAGTAAATTAGGTGAAGTATCCAATCTCTGGAAAGAATCATGCGTTGAATATGGGACAAACCATGAACGAAGTTTGAAGCTTGCAAAATTGTGTGCATATTATGTTGATATGGAAAAATACGGTTTGCAAAATAAAGAGCTAGAACCATGGGTAACAAAGAATAAAAAAAATCCTTCTCGACGAAAAGCAATAACATTAATTGATGAAATTAAAAATTGTATACAAAGAGATATTGATAGCTTAGAAAAACACTCCCCTCCATTAATTAAGAATAAGAATTTAGTCAAATTAGCTGAAATGTTCCATTGGACAAAGTATGAAGTAGAAGCAAAAAAGTTGTTAAAGGAATATAATAAAGACTTGGCCATAATTATTAATGACAACAATGAGGATCAACGGAAACGAAATGAATTGGAATTTGAATTACATTCAAAACATACAAAAAAAATCAGAGAATTTTTGCATCCGAATGGAATTATTTTACCAGGTGATTTTAATAAAAGTTTAGCACTAGCAATTTATATGGTATGTTATGATGAGAAGATATATTCAAAAAGAAAGGCAGGTAAACAAGTACCATATGAATATTGTTGGGCGGTCGCAGCAAAATTTTTATGTCGATTGCATGCAGATTATTTAGAACCAAATAATACTGCTGGTGTTGCACATACAATATGCAATGAAAATGTATTACGTGGAGTAAAAATTATGATGTAAACAAAAAATATCAAAAAAATAAAGAAGTATTCGCATATTTTTATAAAAATACGTACATAAAGTTAAACGTACTAACAAAATATATATATTATATACGAACGACGTTCGTATTATAATTAATAAAAAATAATTTTTTATGTATATGATCAAATGTTTTTTTTTACGAACATATTCGTATTTTGCTTTTATTTTTTTTTTTATCCTCATATGATATGTAGCGCATATGATCATCGTAAAAAAATAAATGTACAACCCCAGGGTATCAAATACATCTCCCTCTTTCTCCCTCTTTCTTATCTGTTTTTACATTACATGTTTTACATCTTGTCCAAATTGCTTTAAAAAGTTGGTTATATCATTACTTTCTGGACCATAACCTCTGAAGTATGATGGACATGATGGATATGCAATTTTTGCTGCTTGATCAATTGCATCAACAATATTAGCAGGCAATGGTCCGCCTTCACAACATTCAATATTCATTTCAAAATGTTTTAAACTAGAGACACCAAATATAATACCATCATCGTGTTTTGCGGATATATATGAATGATTCAATACCCATCGAAATGCTGCGTTTACCATACTTATATTTTCTTTATCACATTCTGATTTAATATGGTTAATAGCTTCAATAAATGCTGCTTTGCCATATCTTTTGACGTACATTTTCCCCCATGGAAAGTCTGCAGAAAATCTACCTACAGTGCTTGATGTTATTTCTTCCATTTTGGTATATCGTCCAGTCAATAAACCGCCAGCGAGGGGGTTGTACATCATTGCACGCATATTAAATTCTCTTAATACAGGCACTACTTCCCGTACATAATCTCTCGTTATAGCATTGTACATTCCTTGATATACGGTTGGTACGATATAATTTTTATTTTTACAACGATAGTAAATATCAACAACTTTCCATGCAGGAAAGTTGGAAAGTCCGAATTCTTTAATTTTCCCACTTTTATGCAATTCATCAATACCAGCTAATGTATCGTCAATATCTGTATCAATATCTGGCATGTGTAAATAAAAAAGATCAATAGATTCGATTCGCAATTTTCGAATGCATTCCGTAGCTTGTGCAATAACACTAGCTTTCGTATTGCCTTTTCCAGCATTCAAGGGAACGCCAAGCATTGGATGAGCTTTTGTTGCTATGTGGCATTTTGATCTAATATCAGGATTCTCCTCAAATATTTCTCCCAATACCGTTTCCGTATCGAATTCAGGCGTCCCGGATTGATAAACTCTCGCAGTATCAATCAAAACCTTCCCATCTAAATTTGCAACAGGTCCGGCTTTAGAGTTTATTAAACATTTTAATATTGCTAATGCTTCTTCTTTTTTTACCTGACCAATTCCACCATCAGCGGAAAAGGTCATTGTGCCCAAACATACTCGTGGACGGGTAGCAGTAGATGTGATTTCTGACATAGTCAAACTTTTTTTATTTCAGCTTCTTTATAATATTACGAGATTATTGTTATGTTGTATTATAAATTTTGTCTTTATTATAGATCTGTATATTATTAAATAATTTTTATCACTACATATAGGTGCATAGGCTGACTAAAATGTAAATTATATATTTTATTTTGATGCAAAAGATATGTTAATCCATTAATGTAAGTACTATAAAATAAAAAATCAAAGAGAAAAAAAGAGGTGACACTAGAGCTAACAGGCACATATGCGCCAAAAACTTGGCCGGTAAAATACCTTATTTTATATTAAAATACATGGACACAGCATTAGTCTCATGTAAATAGGCTGGATTAAACAGAAAAGCCATTCCGTAACAATACACAAAGAAATATTTTGTATAATGGATGATTGTATTACATCAAAACTTAGCGGGCTCTATCTCCTCCGAGACAAGATACGAACGATTTGGCGATTTGGCCACCACGTCGTTTTTTTGATAGGAATTAAATTCATTAAACGTAAAGTAACAAGTACGAATAATTTACCACATCAGCCTTTTTTCTTTTTTGACGACAGTCGTCAGTATTAGTATTACGAGGCCTCGTAGTATTAGTCTTAGAATATTGTGGTGTATGGTGCGTGGGTGTTGTGCTTTTGTTACCTCTCAGCACCTCACACCCCACTGGCCTACTCTGGACACCAGAGATTTTCCTTGCCAGCTGGCCAGTGCCCTGACAAGGAAAACTACCACTGGCCCACCAGCCCAGTTCGAAGTGCCGAAAAAAAAGAAAAAGAAAAAAAAAGAGGGGTATT
>JACLAD010013180.1_pt1 | contig 14323 bp, 12 predicted proteins | sample 8027901 | NCBI WGS metagenome assembly JACLAD01 (sample SAMN15725071, study PRJNA655200) | protist metagenome | isolation source: fluorescence activated cell sorting (FACS) single amplified genomes of... | place: Spain: Blaines Bay Microbial Observatory, Mediterranean Sea | collected 2016-07-05 | reverse complement strand
ATATCTACGAATCGTTGCAGTTGTAGATATATCACCAGGCATTATTAGGTGTCAGCTATAGCTGTAAGTTGTGTACATGGATCCCTACTTACAATTCTTACTCTTACTGCTTCCATACTTTACAACTCTTCGCCCTGCTGCAACACTCCGTACATACTCTATACACACATTTAAAAATCACCACCATCGTCATGTTGCCCTGACATATTGGTACCCTCTAACGCTGATCTCATGGTATACTCAATATTTTCTTGTAGAGTCCCATGATTTTTCAATATTTCCAATGCAGCATGTATGAGTTGTTGCTTCCTTATCTGACCAGTGGCAGTTTTCAGCAAAACGCGTTCGAGATTGTCGTAATCCTGCCACTCAATGTGTTCATTTACAACCTCTATTTCGGCACCGTCAGGAACAAATTCTCTTTCAAAAATTTCTTCGATAGACAATATGAGTACTCTGACTGAATTGAACTTAATTTTCATGAGCTTCGGAGGCTGCCTGAGCTGGGCCATGGCATCGACCATAGAGAGCAATGCCCATGAGCCCTTCATGCAATCCACCCTCTGTGCATTTGCAAAATGCAGTTTAGTCTTCTCGCCATCATTCAATGAAAAGAAATGTCGCTGGAAGTTGATCAAAATCTTATTCCAGCTAACACAAAATTTTTTCACCCCCTTATCTCCAGAATTGGCTTCATATTCTGTTTTCACTACTGATTCCCCTCCTTGTTGTACTTCCACCACATCCATCGCATCTTCCGCTGCTGCCGCCGCCGCTGTACTCCTTCTTGTCGGTGGCATGATCGGCCTGTGTTTGTGTCCATTTGAAAGGATTGATTTCTGATCTAGTAAGAAAGCAACACCTTTCATTACATCAATACCTAGTGAGTAGTACAAGTACTAGTAGCAAGCAGCAGCTGGCAGCAGTAGCGCTTTTACTTGTTGATGACTATGACGATGAGTGATGAGGGAAAAGCTTTTTCGAAGAACAATTTTTCCGCGAAAAATCCAAAAAAAGAGAGGCACGAGCGGGGAAGATTTTAGGAGATTGGGGATGGATGAAAGAATACATCATGGAGAAGGAAAACGAGGTGTTCTAGATCATAACATCCATACGAAAGATTAACTTGTCGAAATAGAAATGGGAAGGTAAGAGAGCATGTTTGACTTTCATGCCTCGTATCTTCCTTAATATACCATGCGACTGACACTTTTCCTTGAATTTTGGCATTTATATTCTCTGCTGTTCTTTTCTTCTTCTGTCGAACTATTTTATTAACTTCTATTCTTTATCAATATTGCTTTTATCGTAGAAGCGGAAGATCATCAGGTGGTCGTTCTAGAGCACCACCACCACCTGCTCGTAGAGCTCCACCACCTCCAGCAAATCGTGCTGCGCCTCCACCTCCAGCTGCTGCCCCGCAACAAAGCGGTGGTGGGTCCATGTTAGGAAATCTCGGTGCCACAATGATGCAGGGTTTTGCATTTGGTACAGGATCAGCTGTAGCACGTGAAGCTGTTGGTGCTGTCATGGGTGGAGGATCTTCATCCAGGCAATACGATAATGCACCAGCCCCTGTTGCTCCACAGGAAGCTACCCAGGCTCCCGTCGCGCAAGGGCCCTGTGCCACGGATTTCACTGCTTTCAATCAATGTATGCAACAGAATCAGGTGTGTTATGATTATATTTCATCTCCATTGTCTTCATTACATTATTGGTTCCCTCTTTCTGACCTTAATCGGCTTTCTTCTCTGTATAGGGTAACATTACCAACTGTGACTATTATTACCAAGCTCTACAAGCATGCCAAATAAATAACCAATAGATCCGTAGAATGCTTTTACAATATTGAAGATAAATATGGTCTATCCACGTCATTGTAGTTGGTATGACAGTATTCAAACAACTGTACTGACGACTTCTGGTGGAGCAATATCTTCTAAGTAAGTTATACAGCTGAAGTTGGTAGCTGCTGAGAACAAGTTGCTAGCAAACCCTGCTGTATTGAACAGATACAGCTGATCTTGTTCTGGCCAGCAATAGTAACTAATAGTAACTACGATGATAGTACTCCTGGCATCTAGCGTTATATTGGCTGTTGGTCGATGTGAGTTTCAAAAGAAAGTGTGATGCCTAGGATTCTTTTGGTACCGTCAGGTCTTCACAGGAGTGGCTTTGCGTGAGATACGCACACTAACTGCCAACACTCTTTTGTTTTGGGCTATAAGAAAACGCAGTATGGTTGATAAATTTAAAGAGATTGCCATTTGTCAAGCAAGGCGATTGGCTTCACTCTGTACAACTGACAACCTTCTAATTTCACCTTCTACTTGTAGCTTCTAGAAGCCAGAAGTAAGCAGGGCATCCGAAAATTAATTGTTTTTTCCAATTAATTGTTTTAATTGTCCACAATTAAAATTGATTGTTTTAGTGTTCATTATCAGTAATGAAAATTTTAAATGTTTGCTTATATATATAATAAGCCGAAACAATTTTAATTTAATTAATAAAATATAAAATTGCTTTTATTTCTCTATTTTTATTATTTTATCTTTTATCTACTTCATACTTCATACTGTAGAACATAGAACATAGAACAACCAATTCAACGGCACAATAAAATCTTAATTAATTGACAATTATATTGATAAATAATAAATGAGCTAGCTACAAGACATATAGTAAGCCAATATGTAATATTGAAGATGGGTGTTTGGCCATTTGCTTTTGTGTGGTCGCTCTGCAGAGAGTGATAGCTGCCTTATGAGAAGAACTACCCCAGACTACCTTGTTAGTTTCGCGACCCTTTCACTCCAGCCTGCAATTGTAAACGACAAAGAATTTAAGCTGTAAATATGGACTCATTTTGTGACCTCTTCTCCATTTCACATATATCATCTCACTTTATTTCATAAGAAATATCTTTTTTTTTGGTATAGGGTTTTGTATACTATTTACTATTTCTTGTTCCGCTTGCTACTATTCTTCTTGTTAGCCAACACAGATAGGGCGATGGACAAGTCGTTTTCATTGACATCTACCTGGCCATTCGTGTCTGTCGATGCAAGTTGCCTCAGCTGTTGAACTATTGTTGACCTTGAGACGTGGAATGAAGTTTTAGCCGTTTCATTGGGAGGAGTGTCGCCATGAAAGTGCAAATTAGGGCCTGCAGATGACTGCCCTTGAGTTTTTATGAAAGACTGATGACCGACGCTGCTCTTTTGATGGGTATGACTGAGTGCTTCATGGTGAGAACGGCGAGCATGAATTTCCTTTTCATGTAGAGAATACATCAGTTCCATATTTCCTGACGCATCAGTCATCATTTTCGCTAGTGTGTGCCGGTCGAACTCTTCCTCTATTTGCTCTTCTAGTAATGGATGACTTTCGTTGTAGAACTGCAGTAAATAATTCAAACAGCCCTCCCATCCTAATCCTCGCATCATTTGAAACATGGTAGTGTGATCATCTATTTGTGGATTGGTGCACCAATATATAATGGTTTGTTGAGGGAGTTTTGACAAGGTCAAGTATATTCCAAATGGATCTGATTTTGTTTCCACATTCATCCAAGAATGTCGACATACATAAGCTTCAAACGCTGACTGAGAATAATGTAGACAGTTTGATAGAATATTTGGTTCACAAGGTAGTCCAAGCTCCTTCCAATTCAAGTACAACTGACGTCTAATAGATATCCCATCATCGTTGTCACACTCATTTGATCCAACCGTTTTTTCGCTAGGATCAGTGCTGCCCATGATTGCACAGAAATCGTCCCAACTTAATGTAGGCATTCCCTCAACACTTTCTGTAGTGGTCGGTGCATTCCATTCCACTAAAAAGTAGTGTATGCTCGCATCCTGAGCCCAATAACTTTCTATCATGCTGGCAAAGAAGCCATTGATAACAAACACACCGTCATAGCCCTCAATATCATCTAAATAACCACAATACAACCTTGCATGCAATTTTATCACTCCACCTTTTTTAGTACAGCGCACCCATGCATCACCTAAATCTGATGCAGACATACCCATTTTCTTAATGGCATCATAGCAAGATAGTAATTTCCCATCACATAAAGCATCGTTCCATACAACATTGTAAAACCTAAAAAAAGCTTTCTTTATGGCTGGTGATGGTTTCTGAAGGAATAAGTTTGTCACCGCTAGAGCTCCTATTTCGAAATACTGATTTAACACTTTCTTCTTACAGTCAGTAGTACCTGAACAAGACAAGTCACCTTCGCCTGTTACTTCAATTCCTTTGGCTCTCAGTTTATCTCTCACAAAATCCTGTACACTTTTGATATTTGCATGGGGTTTGATGAAAATGAATGCATGTTCTTTGTTTATAGCCGACATTATAGAGCCTCTACAACTCGTCGGAAGACTTTGAGTTTCTCTCTGAGCATTATATGGTAGCAATATTGAGGAGGATCGTTTCACTCGACCCCCCGATGTGGTATCACTAGGCATTCGTTCAGGGTTCGGAGAAACACTACTATTTTTGCCAACGGCGTTAGTTTTAAAAGCACTCATGAGTGCTTTCCCAGCATCACTCGCTCTTCTTATCAAACTCTTGTGGTTACTATTCACCTCTTCACTTTTCTCAAACATTTCATCAGACACCGGTTGTACTTTGGTAGGTATTCGCTTCTCGGTGTCTTCAGGTGACACTAACCTCACTCCTGATAAACGTCCCTCCACTATACTGGATTCATTGATAGACCCTACATTCTCTGAATCACCACTTTTGGTGTTCAAATCTGTTCGTCTTTCTGTCAATGACAATGGCCCATTACCCAACATGTTATCAAGTTTAGAATACATGGAGTTGAGCTTTTCCATAGCTTTCCGCATATTGTACTTAGTGAAATGTACTTCCATCATAAAATATACAAATTCAGCGAAGTCAATGACCTGAGAACCATCTAAATCTATACATCTGAATACCTTTTCCATTTCCTGGTCAGTAATCTCAGACTCAGTCAAATTGAAAGCATATTTTAATTCCGCTCGCCCAATACGAGAAGAATGAGTAATATCTAAGAAGTCAAAGATTTGTTGGTATTTGTCAATGATACGCTTTGAAATACCATGAGTCCTTGTGATCAACCTGACCCTATTATATAGAAGTGATTTCGCTTGCAACTGCTCCTCTGCATGAACCATTGATGCAATCATTATGCCAATAAATAATGTAGTACCAATGAATCCACCTATAACTACGTTGAAACTAAAATATATAGCTGCATTTGCAAATTGCGATTCGGGATTAGTGCAGTATTTAGTATACCATTCCGTAATACCAGAACCATCCATGGGATATACATCACATCCATATAAATTCACACCTAGAATTTGTATAAAGTTGTCGAATGTCACCACTTGAAATATTGTACAGATGGAAATCATCCACGAGCCGAAATGAAAAGGGTCATTCCTTTCAAAGAGACTCCGTGCAATAGGGACAACAATAAGAATGTAAACCACAAAAATGAGGAGTACATATATGGTAGAAGTGAACGAATTGATAACTGATTGTACAATAGCTTGCAATCTGGGCATGGTTTTTATCAATTTCATGACACGAAACAATCGAACGAGTCGAAGAAAAATCACGTTGAATCCAACAAAATCAGCCAACCACGTCAGCAGTACAATAATGAAATCCATTGAATTCCATACATCTGAAAAATATGTCCATGGATAATTGCCCTCCGCCAACAATTTAATTACCACCTCTACGGTGAAGAGGTACTGAAGAACAATGTTTGAAAATTCCACACTTTTGGCCATTGTACTAGTATCCCCATCGTTGACTTCTGTCTCAATGCCTGCGACTATACCCGAAAAAATGATCGCAACACTCATTGCATTATTGAAATAATCAGAATCAGCCAGCTTACTACAGTATGCACACAATCTTGTCCATAAGTTTTCTGTGTATTCCTTCCAGTTCCGGCTTACATATCGAGGAGGCTTGAAGATGTCATCTCCATCAAAAGCTAATCTCATAACCCGCACGATCTCTCGCGAATTTCTTCCTAGCACTGACGTCGAACCATTCTGCCTAAAAGTTTTAATCATCGCCTGTGCATCCTTTTGTTGCCAAATGATCATTCTTTGTGCAAAGACCTTTCTGATGTGTGTGGAACTGAGCTGCATAGCACTACCAATATTTCCAATAACAAGGGATAAAATCATCAACGACGTGAAAAATACATATGAACCGAAGAAAATGAAGGAAAAGAAAAAGTTTCCCAGACTATTTGAAGATGGGTCTGAACAGTACTCCAAACCACCCAACTTCCTCGCATCTTCCTCGGGACGGTTGGTATACACTCCCATATTGTACTCATCGCATCCATAAGCATTGATGTACATCACACCTCCCCAATCATCGAATAAAGATACTGAAAGCATTGTGAGCATGGAAATTTCCACAAACCTAAAATGATATGGGTCGTTTCCTCTGAAAAATATAATTGCTGCGATTGAATATACATACATCACCAACAACATCAACATCACAATATACATCACAGAATACACACCCTCCTGTATCCCTCCTAAGATGGTCAAGAACTGAGACACATAACGACTGAAGAAAGGTGACAGTTGGATTGATTCTAATCCTAGATACGAAAAGAATCTCTTGTAATAAGGTTTAAAGATGTGCTTTCTACGTCTTAGATTGGCACTTGCAGAGGATGACGAGGACTTTACGCTTGAGGTAACATACTGTATGTTCTTTTCTCTAAGAATGTTTTCTACTGATGCTTTTATGGAGTCCTCTATATTGTCCACACTCTTGTCCTGAAAATTTACGTCAGTACTACAGTCATCTCTATCGTCGTTGTTACTTTCATAATTATTGTCATCACTTAAAGCATTGCGATCGTCAAGTTCCTTTTGACAGTTGACGATTGCTTCAGTATCGGAAACATACATTCCATTTATACTGTCGTCTCCATGATCCCCCTCCATGCTCCACTTCTCTTTTGTTGGTGCGTTGATCAATGAATAACTTATGCTTACCTTAAAAGAATGAGTTGTCTGTAAAAATCCTGACGCCCTCTATAGCACGCAAGAGCAAGCCACGATTATCAACTGACCAGCGCAGCTCCAGTACTATCCCTATCGAAGGAAGCTTCCTCTCTGTAGTGATCATAATACTAATGGCAAGCACCTGTCCTGGATGGATGCAATTTGCCTCTGCTGTTGGAGGTTACCGTCCTGCGGTAACAACCTCTTCTCAACAACTGCTGAAACAATTTCACAAGAAGAAAGAGAGAGGCAAAAAATTACAGCGCAATTATTACTACAGTACTTGATTGTTAGTACTGTACTTATAAAAGTAGCAGACAATGTTTATCTGCACTTCACGCGCAGAGATAGATACTTTCCCCACAAGGGCAACATTCTGGTTCAACTTACGTCTTGAGAAGTTACAAATTCTGCTATTCTAGAAGTATACTGATGCACAATGCAAACCGATGATTTAGATTCACGAATGCATGCTGCACTGAGTGGCCTAGGGGCAATTTTTAAGGAATGTAGTGAGAATAGAGGAAATGATGACGAAACCCGCGCGAGGGAATTGGCACGGAGACGGGCATTTGCCTCGGCACTGCGATTGTTTGCTGTTTCTATCGAACAACCACCGGATGAGACCACCCGAGAACCCTATCCTAGAAAATGGTTAAGAGGTTGTTATGTACACGAAGAAGAGAAAGGAGAATCCAGAGAAGACTGGATACCACTTCATTTTGCGCTAGCAGCCGATGATGTGAACGTAAACGATGTACAGTACCTTCTGTCCAAAGTAGGAGAAGGCGCATATTTGGAAGATGTATCTCCGCTGAGTGTTGCAGTGGCTAAAAAGGTCCCTTCCCCAGCAGTAATTAAAGAGCTGATTGCATTCAAGCCAGATGCGATAGATAAGCCGGATAAAGATGGTGCTTACGCCTTGATGTATTCCGCTGCATGGAATGATTGTGAATTAACATTGCATACATTACATAATGCTTCTCCTGGGGCCATGAAGGCTATAGACAAATTTGGTTTTCATGCGATCCACTTCGCGGCATATGTGGGTTGTTACGATGTCTGTTCATATATTCTCCAAGTTTATCCTGAATGTGTACAGATCAAAACAACCTCTGGGATAACACCGCTGTCTGCAGCAGTAGTGAATTCTACCTCAAGATCTACAGAGATTGTCCAGTTAATTTTGGATCTGTATCCTGAAGCTATTAAAGTAGCAGATCAAGATGGTGTGCTTCCTATACACAAGGCGTCACAATTTGGTAACTTACAGACAGTTGAAATTATATATAACGCATATCCTGAGGGTATAACAGTTGTAGATGGTGAGGGACTATTACCGATGCACTATGCTGGTCAGAGAGAGAAGTCAAGAGAAGACAATGTGGAAGTTCTACAGTTTCTACTTGATCAAAATGATAGTGGGAAAGCTGCTGTGACAGAGAATGATGATAACGTAAGTGGCGCAAGAAACTTTTTTCGAAAGGTGTTCAAATCCTCGAACAACAGGTAGGTTAGTAAGGATCTAACATCACTCTTTCCTTACTACAATATTCATCAATTCTTGATATAAGTGTGCTTAGAAGCAGTGTCCCTGCTTGCCTGCTGGCTTGTCTAGCTAGACAGCTTGCAAGAACAACAACAATAACAATGATAACAACAACAATAACAACAACAATAACAACAACAATAACAACAACAAAAGGCAGTGTGTAGAGAGACACAGGTAGGGGAAATGTGGGGCAGCTATTGTTCTCACGATAGCGATAGCTGATGCATGAAATGTATCAGCCATGTACATACATGAATATGGATACATGTACAGCCATGTACAGCCAGCTATATCACAGATCACATGCCGGAGCGAAGTCCAGTTGATTGCAATAAATCGCTGACATTCTTGCAATGCATTGCAATGCATATTGCAATTGAGATGACTCGCTCTGCTAGGCAGTCGGCCTGGCTGAGAGTGAGAGCGATTTGAGATAGGTATATAGAAGTTGACAAAGTAATACGTTGTCACAACGTAATACAAGAGCGGTGTCCCGGTGTCCCCTTTATGAAAAGCACATTTCATGGTACAGCAACTATGCACCTGCGATAATACCTGGAAAAACGCTTTATATTTGTATAGTATATTATGTAATAGTATATTATTACGTAATAGTAATAGCTAAAACGGTAATCCCGTTATGGATGTAACGAGGCACGCCTCCCATACATTTCACGCACCAATACCAATACCATGACGATAAAAATTGACATAGACACACTTCATGCTTCATCTTCATGGCTGGCGCAGCAGTACACTTACTTTTACAACTTTTACTTCGGCTCAAGGCTCAACCCTCAACCTTCTAATTCTAATTCTTGAACTTTCTATAATTTTAATATAAAATTAATATAGTCTAGCAGCCATACACTAGAGAAGTAAAGTATACTTATACTTATAGAGTAGAGTTCCAATTGTTCGACCGTTTTTTAGGAAAAATTCTACAGCCAGCAATATTGACCCATTCTGCTTCAAAAGTAGCTAGATCGATAGACTTCGACCTGAAGAAAATTCTCCTGTCTTCAGAATTTCAAAACTCTTCATGAAAGCTGAGATATGAAGGGAGCAATTTTTGCACTTTTTTTGCTGTCGAACAATTGGAATTTTCCCCCCAATATCTCTAATATAACTACGAATATATATTTATATACATATATGTGATGATAGTGTACTTCAATAAACAATAGGATTGGCGATGGGATAGATAGAGGGAAGAGTCGTCAGAGAGCAACAATCTGGGTGGTTGGAAGAGGAGGGTGCAGGCTCATTACGTCGTCATGAAGAGACAATCGACGGCAGGTGGAGATGGTGAGGGAGCTCGATTGGCGTGGAAAAGCTTACCCGTCGCCAAACCAACTATGACATGTCTGCATAAAATCGACGGCACAACTCTCGGCGCTGATCGCGCTCAAATTCGAATATTCTGCGAGTATCAATGGATGTAAGTGATTCAGCAATCTGTGGTTCTGGTCGCGAGGATGTTTCTGCTTGCGCTAGAGTTGCTGTTGATAACCATTTCTGTGTTGGGAAGATACTTGTTGTTGTAATATTGGGTCTTCTACAAAATGCACGCTTCAACATATTTTTACTGCAGCTCTTTCTTGATTGTATGAATACTAGAAGGAAAAACAGGAATATAATGTTGTGTAGAGACGTACGGTGATGAATGATGTGAGCTAGTAGGAAAAGAAAACGGGGGATAGATACCTACAGAATACGAAGTATCTGTATGTATGTATGTATGTATGTATGTACGCTAACATGGAAGAACGCAGCAGCGACGACGATTTCAACAACGAGTGGATCAGTGCAAGCGGGCCTAAGCGTGAGTACATCGGTAGAACATTCATCGACGTCACGGTTGGGGAGGAAGACGAGTTCAAGCACGGCGAAGTTGTTGAGGTAGTAGAACGCGACTCCTTCGAGGGCGTCCACTTACAATATCACAACCACAAGAGATATCCAGTGCAGCCAACAAAAAAAGAAATGGAGCAAACTGCATGCGTAGGGTTTCCACCATGGATAAAGAGAGGATCTGACTTCATTTGGGATACTGAAAATTGATGGTTTTGAAGTTTTTGGGTATGGAGATTTGAAAAAAAAAAATCATTGCAGATTTGGATGCGTCTCGAAGAGACCTTGTTAGATCCATTTTTAAAAAATTTGTAGCTACTCTACAAGCTAAGATATTGGCGATAAAGTAATATGGGGTTCCCCAAAAAATGTGTCGAAGAATTTGGAACTTTCGTCCATTTGGAACTCTACTCTACTTATACTAACAGTGTCACTAACACTAACACGTTAGTAACACTAACACTAAAATAAGTTCTAGTTCTAGCGAGCTGGCAGTAAAAACAGTAAGCGTGTTTACAATATATACAATTTATACACGGTGCCAACCATGGGGAAAATATCGTAGCTACATTTTATTTCTTTTTAGAAATTCTTTTTTTTTCTTCCTTCGGCGACAGAAATTCACTCCATCTGTCGTTTTTCCTTCGATGGTCCCACCAAAACTCCGGATCTCCAGACCGGATTATATACAAGAAGTACCGACAAAATACTCGTTTTACAATATTGATGAGTCAAGTACTTATAACATACTATGCGAGACATGACTAAACCATATATACAGGCCTGTATGATTGAACATGATTGCGCTGACGAAACAGCTTCCAGTCGAAAAGGACTTGCAAACACTGTTCAAAACTCGAGTTAATTCAGCAAGGTCAATAGCAGCGGGTCGGTGTATTTGTCTTTACAAAAGATAAATAAAGGAGAAACCAAACCCTATCATTCCAATTTATCTACAAAATCTACATGCGGTGATTAATTTGCAACAATTCAATTTCCAAAGTCAAAATCCCAGCTATCAGTAAGACCCCCGGCGCTCATAGTAGCAGTTGCTACACCCCCTTTCAACTCGTTAGGAAGGAGTCCCTCAAATGAGGAAGCGCTGCTAATTCTCTCAAGAGACTCGGCCGTGCTCCACTGCGAAAGACCGTTCAACAATCCTTGCTTCCTGAAGTTCAAGTCAAGTCTACTGAGCTCTTCATAGTGCTGCTCTTGGTCGAAAACTCCGCTCCTTCTTTCATCATTTCCAGTAGTAGATGTTCTGCGACCAAAAATAGAGTCAGGGGAAGTCGCTGGTACGTCAACTGCAGGTATAACGTGACAATATATCAAATATTTAAAATTTCCAAAATGAACGTTCCGGCCCAATACAACAGACAAGTAATTAGGAAATGAATTAAGTATAGAAAGATATCACACAAATAATTTTCAATTGACACTTAATTAATTCAAAACTTACTTACGCACGTTCACAAGAGAAGAAGAAAAAAATACAATTTAAATAAAAGGAAAACAACGAGGAACAAAGTCATCAAAAAAATTTCAACATGGAATAAAAGATATTGAAAACTCACCAGTTTGAGTATTAACATTGATAACAGATTGGCCAACCTTTTGGAGGCCTCCCCAAGCCATTTTCAAACTTGAAGACCCAGGACGAACACGAACAGGGGCGAGTTTAAAGGCACTTGCTGAAAGAACCATGATAAATATTGCGAGGACTTTTAGATTAAACATATTGGCAGTAATTACAGACGCTGGATTATTGTGTGAGAGACCGTTCTTGTGATGTCTCTATTGTTACAAATAATGACCCAAGTGCTGCAATCCTGGCTTTCAGTTATTCATATCTGCATACGACTCCCATCCCATTTTTTCTGTTCTCATTTTTGCCAACTGATTTGGCAGTCCAAATCAATACTTTTGAAATTCCAAATTCAGTCAATTCCTTCCCTTTTATTGGAAAATTGGAAATTTGCTTTGTGTTTTTGATGTGAACCTCCACACGAAAACCAAAAAGTTTTGTTCAGTTTCAGCTCGAGAAGAAGGAGACACAACATCGCAGTTATTTGGTTCGCTTGGGCAAAGTTGTGAACATTGAGGACAAAGGACACTCTTCCTCAGTCTAATCTATTTCGCATTGTCTTCATTTAGAACTACCGCTAAAGGTGTTGATCAAAATAATAGGGGCACAACACACACATTCATAAACACACATCGTATCGTCATACTACCCATACAACGAATAAACAAGTAGAGGAAAATGTCATCTTCAGTTTCTTTGGCAGAGGCTAAAGGTATATTGCAGGAGGACAAATCGGGCAGGAATTTATATGATCATCTTACAGAAACGCTGATGAAAATAATAATTGACCGACCAGAAAATGCCTATGATATGTTTGAACAGATTTCGTCCGAAGTGAAAGCAAATCCTCTAGATCCGAGTCCAGAAGCTAACACAGGAAAGCCCCACCCTGTCAGCGAGGAGCAGGTAATTTCATATCCACGTTTTCTCTGAGATTTTATTTTGGTATCCACCCACTATAATACGCTACAACTCATTTCACACAACGAACACAATAACAGTTAAATAGGTTGACCGAGTGGTCAAAAAATTGCGCAACATTGTTAAAAGTACCTGATGAACCACCAGAGGAATCAGCAGTAAGATTTCCAGATCTTATGGATGAATCAACACTTCTTGAATGGGCTGGCTGCTCAATTGGTCGTGCAGAAACTCACAGATTATATTTGGCTGTGAAGGCCTTTGCCGAAACATTACCTGCAGAGGTTGAAAGGCTCCGATTTTTTGGTATGGTCACAACACTTGGATTACCCTACTATGTTATAGAAGGTATTTCTCCAGAGGAAGAAGAAGGAATTGATGAAATGAAGCAAGAAGGGAAGGCAGGAGTCAACAAATATGTTTACTGGGTCACACAGGCTCCAGAAAGTAAGATCTGGACCAAATTGCCAAATGTCACATCAGATCAGATCGTGAAATCGACGCAATTCAGAAGATACTTGACTGGTGATCTTGAGGCAGCCGTTCCTGCTTATCCCCCTTTCGGGGGTATCGAGAAACATCTGTTGAGATGTATGATAGCGCAAATTGTTGGCGCAACATCGATTCATCCGGAAGGATACTTCGTACCTAACGAAGATGATCCTTTGATTATACAAGTTGCTGATGCCGAGGCATTAGCTGCCACCTTTCCCAAAGCTGCAGCAGATATGAAAGATGTCGAAACTTGGAGACATCATGAACTTGAAATCAATAAAATTGGTCGCACTACCGCTTTACCACCTGTCCTTGGTGATGATGGAGAGCCAATTGAGCCTGAGGAACCCATTGAAGTCACAGAACCTCTTGCTACACCTAAGCCAGAATTATGGGCTATGCGAACATTTCCAGGGGGGTCAGGCACCGCTACTGCTTCCTGTATAGTTGCCAGATCTCTTGCTTATCCTGGAGCTGTCGCTGTGGCTGCTGGTCGAAGATTCATGAACTTTTACGTCGGCAATGGTTTACCCTTTGCCACAAAACCTTATTCTCCGCCATTGCCTGCACCTGTAATGTCAGAATGGACCCCAACAGCTGAGGATGGTTCTGATGTATTGTTAGAGCAAGAAGATGTGAAAGTAGATCCTACTCCACCAGCTCCTGAGGAGCCAGAGGAAGAGTGAATGAATGAGTGATATGATCGACAAATTATTGGAATTGTGGCTTTCAATTTGTGTACTTTCCTATGTCATTGTTATGTTTATACGATGCAGTGTATGTGTCTCTGAGGCGAAGAGCCGATGTGCATCCAAGTGACTGAGCCTTTTAATTTTACTTTGCGCACAGTTACAAGATTAC
>JACLAD010006379.1_pt1 | contig 14328 bp, 10 predicted proteins | sample 8027901 | NCBI WGS metagenome assembly JACLAD01 (sample SAMN15725071, study PRJNA655200) | protist metagenome | isolation source: fluorescence activated cell sorting (FACS) single amplified genomes of... | place: Spain: Blaines Bay Microbial Observatory, Mediterranean Sea | collected 2016-07-05 | reverse complement strand
AAAATCAAATCAATCAATCAATCAACAAAGGGCAATATCTATTTCTTGAATCAATTCGTATCTTGTTTTTTTTCTTTTCTTTCCAAACCAAAAAAAAAATTCAAAAAAAAGTTTGAAAAAAAGAAAAAAAAAATACGGTCGGACACAAAAAGCCGACATTTATTTTAACGATTTATCGTTTATTTTTCTCCGATTCGACGATTTACTGTTAGTAAATTTAACACAAGGAAGAACTGAGAGTGAACTGGTGTGAGTGGGGTTCTTTCTTTTTGTGAGTGTTTGTAGATCGTCTTTGTTTTTGTTTTGCTGTTGTTTTTTTTGAGGGGAAGGAGTGGGGGGCTCAAACGTTCAAACGTTCTAACAACGAAAGGAAATTAAGCGTTTTAAAATTGGCGAGATTGATTGTTTTGGGAAAAAGTCGTTTTTTTTGTTTTTGAAAGGGGCAAGGGAGGGAATTGAATAAGGCTTTGTTGGAGGGAAAATGCAAGTGTATGCTTGGGGAAGAGGCGAAGATGGTCAACTTGGACTCGGTGACGCTAGTGATCAGCTGAAACCTCGTTTGATTGAATGTTTGTATGATAAAGATGTTAGTCAAGTAGTTTGTGGGTCAGGACATACTGTTGTATTGTCGAAAGATGGAAATGTTTATACTTGGGGTAGAGGTGATGATGGTCGACTAGGACATGGTGATACAGGATGGAAACACGAACCACGCCTGGTTACAGCAATGAAGAATCGTTTTGTTCGCCAAATTACATGTGGTAGTTATCATACGGCCGCTGTAACAGATACAGGAGAGCTTTTTACGTGGGGATGTGGTATGTATGGTAAACTTGGACATGGGAACGAATATGGGCACACAGAACCGCGATGCGTGGATTCTCTGCGAGAAAAATTCGTTATGCAAGTTGCGTGCGGAAGTAGACACACAGTTGTGCTCGTTACGGATCGTTCGGGCGCTGGCTCCGGTATTGTGGGGGGTATTTCATCAGACGGTGGTTCCTCGGCATGTACGACTCAATCAAGCGCATCTCCATCATCACAGGTGGCTTCAGCAAAAATTACAACTGCGGGGGCACGCCCTCCACCCCCACGCGCAAAGTCTTTTACTGCATATACAAATTCTCAAGTATACGCGTGGGGGGATAGGGACAATGGTGTTTCAGGCCATGGCGATAATGTAGATGGGCATCAGTACTTTCCAAAATTACTGGAAGCTTTGGTAGACCGTGGTGTATGTATGGTGTCTGCTTGCGGTTTTCACACGGGTGCCGTGACAGAATATGGCGAAGTGTACACATGGGGCGAAGGGCGGTTTGGGCGTCTTGGTCATGGCAGAGAAAATAACCAGGTTGAGCCAAAGCTTGTTGAAGACGAACAAATGAAACAGCGCAGAATAGTTCAGATCGCGTGCGGGGGTTTCCATACTGCCGCCATCTCGGATAATGGTGAGCTTTTTACGTGGGGTGGTGGTGAACATGGTCAGTTAGGTCATGGAAATAAGGAAAATCAGACGCGTCCAACACTGGTTGAGTATTTAGCAGGAACCAGGCTGTCGCAAGTTACTTGTGGATGGAGCCATACTGTTGCACTGACGGACCAAGGAGGAGTCTGGAGTTTTGGTAACGGGGACCACGGGAAATTGGGACATGGTGATACAGAAAAGGTGTTTGTTCCCAAAGTGGTCGAAGGCTTGATGAAAAAGCGGATTAGTCACATTGCTTCATTTAATGAGCATACTGCTGCGCTAGCAGTTCCAGCAGATGGTATTGGAACGGTACCCAACACCACGTTACTTGTTGATTTTGGTTCCCTGGTAAACAATCCTATGTGTTCCGACATTACTTTTTTGGTGGAAAAACAACGAATTCATGCTCACCGCGTGATAATAGCCGCGCGGTGTGCTCATTTTCGTGCCATGTTTGAATCTGGCATGAAAGAGTGTAGCGATGGTGAAGTTCAGATTACGGACAGTCGCTACGAAGTATTTATGGCTCTATTACGGTTTTTGTACACTGACCTTGTGGATGTCTCTCCTGAAGTCGCCGTTGAACTCTACGTTCTAGCAGAATTTTACATGCTTGACCGCCTCAAGTCCTTGTGCGAAGAAATCGTCCGTCTAAAGCTGTGCCACAGTAACGCACCGCTCTTATTGAGCGTTGCCGACGAAATGCAAGCCACGTCTTTGAAAATGCGATGCACTCGCTACATCATCCGCCATTTTGAAGTCATCACCCGCTCTCCGGAATTCACCGTCCTCAATCGCGATTTAATTCTAGAGATTCTACAATCGAGATGATCTTGCTCTACTAGTAGCTACAGAGTTCTGGCTACTACCTTGCTAGATAGTTACCCCTAATTTTTATTGTCAATTTTTATGTCTATTATTAGTTTAGGAAATTTCGTAGTCGAGACTTGCTTACTTCTAGTTCGTCAAAGTCAACAAGCACGGGGGCTTCAAGTGCATTCGGGGCAGCCTTGTCCACACGACCTCCTCTTTGAAAACTACGCGGCCAGTACATGTTTGCTTGGTGTTCGTAAGGCAGCACTTTTATGATACGCAACGCTTCTGCTACAAGTTCCGAACAAAAGAAATTCTCCATCGTGCTCAAGTTAAGCGAAGACCTTCTCCGTGCAAGCTGGCGTCGCGAGGCATCTACATCCACACAATCTTTGCCACTAAAGTCAATTATGCTAGCGTCTTGTTGCTCTCTCTCTACACTTTTCGTGGGGACAACAGCACCAGCACTGGCACCTGCACCTGCACCTGCACCAAAAGAAAATACGAGCTTACTTATGGAAAGCTCATATGGTTTCCCAACCACATGGTCTATGTATTTTGTAAAAGCCCTCCAGCTTCCCGGGGAACATTTTTGCTGCAACCTCCGGATACCTACCTTTTCTGCAAAGCCTTTACTGTATTGTGTCAAGCGAGAAACCAGCGGTAAACAGATGACACCGTCACTACCAACTGCTTCAACCAGTTCTAGACGATATGAAGATTTACGCTGAACAACAATCGCGGCGTGATCCCACTTGGAATGCGTAAATCCTCGTTGAAGCCCTGCTCCTATATTCATGCTTTTGAATAATACAACATCGCCTGGATTGCAAAACTCCTCGACGCGGGAAATATGAATCCGGCGTGTCCCAGATACGGCACCTTTATCTAAATTATTTTCTCCTTGGAGAATGCCTAGAAATACTAAAAGTTCACAAGGTGGGTTTTCTCGCACTACGTTTAGATTTAGTAAGGCCTTCATGTATGCTTCCAGCTCTGCTTTACGTTTCTCTGTCACACGTTTACTGTTACTATGCAAACGAAAACGCTCTTTGGGTGGAAGATGAAGTCGACAATTGTCATCTTCATCATTCTTTCTTTCTAAGGCCTTACCTCTAGCTTCAGCCTCTCTCTTTCCCCTTTTAATATGTTCTGACACATTGTCATCTGTCATCAAGTATTTATGCAATTTGTAGAATTCACTATACCTTCGTTCAAGATCCCATTCCAATTTTCCAGAAGCTACACGTACTTTGTACCAAGTGACACCGTCCTTTTCCACAAACCCATGGATTTTAACCTTGATACTTGGAGGAGGGCAGTCTTTCGCTCGAGCAAGAACAAGTTCTAATGGTTTTCCTTTTAACATAAGGCACTCGTAGCCAAGTGCAAGTGATGCTGAAACGTCTTCATCTTTCAGCCAACATAATTCATTACATTCTCCTTTGCATTCTCTCTTCAAAAAGAAGTTGCCTGGGTTACAAGCATCTTTGCATCCCCTTGAAAATGCCCATGTACACGCTGCGATTTTTAACGCCTTGATAGATACGTCAACCTTTTCATCGTCTTTCTCCTCCTGATCTTCTTCCTGATCACATTGGGTATCTTCATCAACACTTTTCATACCCGAGCGTTTTAATCTTGCGTTCAGTTTTCTCTTTGCAAACTCGTTCAAGTCTTGTACAAATACTTTCTGACTTTCTTCATCACTTCTACCAGGTGGTAACTTTATATGCACAATCATCTTTTTCGATGAGATGCACGCCATTTTTTTTTTCTTCCCCTCCTTTCACCTTTCCTACCTCTGCGCGTGATACATAAACGGATATACAAACGGACAAGCTCAAAGGCAAAAGCCGACTGTAAAAAAATGGCCGACTTCCACAATGCCAAATGCCAAATGCCGAATGCCGAATCCCAAATCCCAAATCCAAAATGCCGAATACCAATGGCTTAAAAGCAAACACTCAATGCGGAATACTGGTGATCTAATATGAAAAGACCTGTGTCAACCCTAAACCCTAAAAGCCTTTCGGTCCGAAAAAAAAAGAAAAAATAGCCGTTTACACAAGCGCTACCAATCAAACGTTTTCAAGTTGTCCTATCTTGTACGATCTCTCGAGTCCACTTGCTTTTCGTATCAGCAATAAGATATTGGGAAGAAGAATAGAAAGTTGATTGCATCATAAACATTCCACGATCGAGCAGGTATTTCGAACTGTGTTATTTTGACAGAGGTTTGTAGATTTTTTAACGTGTGTGTTTGGAGGGTTGAAAGGGTAGACCATTGAATTCGAGCGAGGAAGTGGAAGAGAAAAGTACAAAGTTTGAAAAACAAAAGGAAATATGGCCTTGCAAGGTATTCGTGTACTTGAACTTGCTGGCTTGGCACCATCACCTTATTGTGGACTGATACTAGCGCAGCATGGGGCTGACGTAATTCGAGTTGACCGTGATAAAAATACGCCAAGAGACCCTTCCGGAGGGAGCATTGGAAGGGGGAAAAGGTCTATTGCTGTGAATCTTAAGACTAAGCAAGGTGTCGAAACGATTATTAAAATGGCTAAAAATTCTGATGTTATTATCGAACCCTATCGTCCAGGTGTCATGGAAAAACTTGGGCTTGGGCCTGATGTACTCTTAGCTGCCAACCCACGACTGATATATGCTCGACTTACAGGATGGGGACAAACTGGAGCGTTCAACATGGCTGCTGGTCATGATATTAATTATATTGGCTTTACTGGTGCCCTCGATATGCTTCGTCGTAATGAAGAGGGCAGTAAACCACATGCCCCTATCAACATCTTGGGAGATTTCGCAGGGGGGGGAATGCTTTGTGCCCTAGGTATTCTCTTGGCTCTCGTTGAAAGAAACAAATCAGGTAAGGGGCAAGTCATTGATTCCGCAATGGTGGATGGTGTAACACATTTAAATACATTTGCTATTCTAATGCGCGCAGCTGGGGTATGGAATGATCAACCTGGCACAAATGTTTTAGACACGGGCGCGCCTTTTTATGACACGTACATGTGCAAAGATGGTAAATTTATGGCACTAGGAGCAATCGAGCCTCCTTTTTACAAGCTTGCCCTCAAAGGCCTTGGGCTCGATCAAGATAAGTCTATTCCGAAGCAAATGGATATGAAGCGTTGGGGTGAGCTCAAAGCGAGGCTTGCCACTGTATTTTTGACCAAGACTCGTGATGAATGGACGGCAATATTCAGTGGGCCTTTGAAAGATGCGTGCTGTACACCAGTCCTTTCTATGGCAGAGGTTCCTTCAAGTCAACACATGAAGGACCGTGGAATATTGATACAAGGTCCTGGAGGTGCGAAAGATGTCATTCCTGCTCCAGCTCCACGTTTATCACGCTCTAAAAGTGTACCAAGTCCTATGGGCAAAGGTGCCGTAGCCCGTGATGGCCAGCATTCCCGGGAAATATTAAACGATTTCGGCTTTGCAAAAGGTGAGATTGATGGTTTGATCCAAGACGGACATGTTGTTCAATATGTTGGAAAATCGAAGCTTTAGAAAGGTATCTCAAACCCCCTCACGTTTTCTCCCTACACACAGTGGAGCAGCACCAGTTAAGACTATGCATATTAGATAAAGATTTCTTCAAAAGTTGATCGTGAATTCATGATTATGATGCAATCAAGTTGTAACGTTGTCGTACATTTCCAACAACATCAAGCACCCTCCCTCCGAGGGCCCTGGCCCTCTCAGTCCCCAATTTGAACAGCATGGCTCACCTCACCTCACCTCACCTCTCCTCTCCTCTCCTCTCCTCTCCTCTCCTAGCTAGCTAGCTAGTAATCAACACAGGCGACACCCATCCCGTCTATCGGTGACTGAGGAGAGAGGGGTGCGTCGACTGAGGACTGTTCAATGTGCCAAACCGGAACCAAAATGGGTGAATACACGTCACTTTTTGCATTGATTGGTGGATGTTTCTTATTACAATACATATCGAAACGATCACAACAATATGAACTGAATGCTGCGTTGGAAGCTTCCAAGAACAAAGAAGAAACGAGAATTGCACACGAAAACGCGGAGATTACAATTAGTTACTGTTTACGGTGTGGTTGGGGTTTACGAGCGGCATACATGGCGCAAGAAATATTGAAAACTTTTGAAAAAGACATTTACGGTGTAACACTTGCGCCGAGTATGACTGGTGGAGTCTATAAAATAACGTTGAAAACGGCAACACAGGAAGCGTGTATTTTTGACCGTGCGGTTGAATCTCGATTTCCTGAGGCCAAAGAAGTGAAACGTGCTGTGCGTGATGTTTTGTTTCCTGATCGAGCTTTGGGGAAATGTATTGATAAAAAATCATAAATTAGAATGTTTTTGTGCATATTACAGCTTGATTGACATATGCCAAGTTTTCCCAGTGCTGTTTGTACGCCGATGTAGAAGATTTGGAAATGGTTGATTTTTGACTGCAGACAGTGGACAAATTCCCGACACTCAGCTCGATGGAGCGGGGTCGTTGGGCTTTTACGGGGTGGATACAGTCTTCCCTCACGGTCGCATTTGAGTCTGTAGATTGAAAGCTTTCGAACCGCGCACTGATTTCAGCTTCACGGTTCACTTTGGTCTTCGCGGCAATGACCCCGGAAACACCTCGACGATCTTCCCAGTACCGACTCTCAATGACCTTTCGCATTTCTGATTCTCTTGCTAATCTGTCTAGGAAAGCCCTTTGCATTGATGAACTCACACCAGGAATGGGTGACATGGGCGGTTTAGGGAAGCTCTCTTCGGCGAGTTGGTTGGCTGTCTCAGAATCCATTGGACCAAGCGTTTCAGAGGCTCGAGGAGAAGGAATAAATTCCTCAACACTCTCGTCATCGTTACTAATATCGTTGTCGTCGGGATCTTGTTCTTCAACCTGCTGCTTACTGGCGGAAAGTTTCCGAGGTAGCAGTCGTTTGACTGAAAGATTACGCAGCAAATTAGATTTGCTCGATCGCTTAAGATTGGATCTGCTCTTTGTCCTCGCGATACAAGGTGCCTCTTCAACAAGCTTTGGTGAATCGTCTACTTTCTCCTCGCGCTCTCTAGTACATGACTGAACTTCATCGTAAAACTTTGAGGATGCATCGTGACTCATTAAGGAGCTGGAGCTGAACAAGCGTAGCGGCATGGAACGGCGACGTTGTCTCAAGTCTTCCAAGCGCTGGGCAAGTGAGAGGGCGTGCTGTATGATATCGTCCGAGTCATCAGCTCCATTGTCGCGATATTTCTTGATCGCTTGGTCCAAATACTCTTGCTCCGATTTACGCACTTGGGCTTTCCTGTTTCCACCCCATCGAATCGTGTTGCGAAGCATGTTGCCAATCTTGGACTTTTTTCTCTTGGCGGGTTGAAAGCTAGTTTTGTTGCGATTGATAGTGGGGGGGCTTTTTCCAGCACCGCCTTGCTCAAGTTGGCGCTCGCTGGCGATGATACGATTTTCCAGACGCTTGACAAGGATCTGGAGCTGGTTCTTGCTAGCGAGAAATTGCAGGGCAATGCTAGCCCGAGCCTTTTCAGCTTCAAAGACAATGGGATGCGGGGTACTTGATTTGCTCCCAAACCCGATGGCACCCAACTCTTCTATGCCTTTATCAATGTCACTCGTTTGCCGAGCTTCAATCCCTATTTTGATTTTATGCACGACTTGACGCAACGGTCCAAAGACTTTGCGCATGCTTTGTTTCCATAGCCTGCGTTTCCAAAATGCCTGGATAACAAATGCGCTGCAATTTTTCTCCACATCACGGCAGTTGTCAAGAGTACTCTGCAGCGCCTGTTCCACTTCCTCGTCAGTTTCAATGAGTGTTGGTAGACTGTCACGAATATGCTTGACCAAAACAAGGGCGCTCTTGCGTTGTTTTGATAATTCTCCTTCATTACACGGGAGAGACTCTAGGCGCTGATTAGCGTCTTGGATATCTTGCATGTTGCGTTCATGCTGTGCCAGTGCATTTTTGGCTTCCTCGATGGTCGGGTTTCTGTTGCTCTCGTCGCTACCTCGATCAAACGAGTGGTATTCCAACAAAAACGTCGTTAATTCTGTCCACTGACGAGAATGAAGCGCATACATAATCTTGTCGCATACAAGGGCTTGTTTCCTGAGCGCATCTGATACGCTCTTTGCTCGGTTTTCTAGGCTGCAAGAAACAGGAAACATCGCATTTGCTGTTCTTAAGGCAGACTCAATTCTTCTAGGATCCTCTTTGGAGTCCATAGCTGCCAAAAGCCTCGCGATCTCAACTTTGAACTGAGCGACGAGTTTTCGTGCGGCATGGCCTCGGACGACGCGCTGGATGCTGTTTGTTGCCACTGCGAATCTATCCCTCCGTAGCACTTGGAGTTTCTTGTGTTCTTCTTGCGTAAGGAACACAGTCGTTTTCCCGATCCGGTATGCGGAAGCATCCAGGTCGCACTGTGACTCTAATCTATCACACAAGGCTCTCATTTTTGATGGTTCATCCTCGAGGCCTTTGGTGCTGCTCAGGGCAAACACCCCAAACGACTTGAAAAACTCTTCAAATGACTGTCTCACAGGAAAGCCACGTGCACGCACTTGCGTAGCTTCAAGCAGTCCCGCGTAACGAATTTGTTGAAGCACACGAGCCCCATTCCAATGAAGAGGCTTCATTTTGTCATTGGGCTTGATGCAGCGGATGAAATGTGGTGTAGCCTCTTCGAAAATCATCTCGGTAAGCTTCGATAGCTGGTCCTTGAATTGAGTACCTAGGGTCAGCACTTTGCGCCCTTTACTTTCTTCTTTGATCTCTTCCAACGTCGGAAAGCTATTTTGCAGAAATGCGTCTTGAGATGAGGCGCACAACAATTTGATTTCTTCGGGCAAAGGGTCGGAGCTCTTGTTGAGGAATCCGTCTATGCTGTAAACTACACTCCCTGCGTAATGGTTCACAATAAACTTGTTATCATCGCTGCACTCATTGCTCCTGCTGCGGCTTCGTTTTTTTGAAGGAACGTCGAAACAGCACTCTGATTGGTGCTTTACAATCATCTTGCGTAACAGCTTCTCGTCAGAACCATTGGGCAGCCGCAATTCATCGTCGATCAAAGCAAAGATTCCAAAGCCCTTGCCACCTTCGATCATGCGCAAGCATTTGTCTATTGAACCATCCGCGTTACTGTTACGCAATTTGAAATCATGCGCTTCTTGTTCGGTAAGAATTTCCTCGCGCAAGTAGGCTTCTATTTCGTGCTCAAACACGAGTCGGTTGAAATGGAGCTGCATCTTTTCGTTGCAGTAATTAATGCACAGCTGCTCAAACGAATTTGTGTCGAAGATTTCAAAACCAAATGCATCAAGAATCCCGATCGATCCGCTCTCAATCACGGCTTCCCCGAGTCCGGCAGCAGCCTCGATGGAATCCGCAATATTGTCCAAGGAAATATTGATTCTCTCTGTCACCCAAGTAAAGATTGCGTGGTACAACGCTTTGATCAAGGCCTCAAGCGAGACGCGGGCTTCCTCCAACGTGCGAGGTTTGCTAATGCTCTCTTGAGACTGGCCCATGCGTAGAGTGCGAATCGTTATCGCTCGCACAAGCTGCTTGCTGTCCAGCAACACAAGATCGGCAGCTTGCTCGAGCACTCCACCATTTTTTACCACAGTGCCACCATCGGCATCACTCTCAAACTCAACTTGGCCAAGAAGTAGCACAGAAAAAACTGTGCGATACACAAAGTCGGCCTCATCTTGTTGAAACCCCATCGTTTCAAATGCCATGTTTAGATTTTGGAAATCACCAGTATCGTCGATCGCGCCAACACTGTTTGGTGCTTTGCCATTTAAAAGTTTAAACTTTCTATCGCCACCAATGCCATACCTGTCACATAAGTCATTATCCGTCAGGACTTGATAAAATATGTGGAAGTTCCGCTCCCCGTCTGAATGACTGGTGATACGCGACTTTTCCAACAAATAATTACAAATCATGCCAGACAATGGTTGACCGCTCATAAAGTCAATTTCTATTTCAATCCATTTACCAAACCTTGAGCTGTTGTTGTTCCGGACCGTTTTAGCATTCCCAAATGATTCCAAGATCGGCCCGGCTTGGATCAAGCGGTCCTGAAGCGTAAACTGATTCACTTCATCATCATCATTTGTTTCTAACGCCGTGCCACGTGCAAGTGCTCGCCTCATACTCAGGGACGCCAGCTGGTTAATAAACATTCGCACGGACTCCGTTTTGCCTGCACCACTCTCACCAGTAACAACGCACGAATGATTTTCTTTGTTTTCAAGCAAATCGTCGTAAATATTACATACTGTACGAAGGATGCCTGGGGCCTTTTCATTGATCGTTGCTTTCACATGCCGGTATGGGTTAACTGCAACAAGAATGTTGCCAATATTTGTATAGATTTGATCCCTGGAGTATCGTTGTCGCAGATTTTCTAATATACTCGAATCACTCAGCTGGGACATGCTGCTCATATCATGCGTTGCCATTCGATTCTTGTCATCTCTTTTCTGCACTACTTTTAAAGGAAATTCTACAATTTCTTTTGTTTCACAATCAAGAACAACTACAACATCCTCTTTCTCATTCTCCCTAATTTCGTGCACAACACCGCTACGAAACCCATCATCCTTGTGTGGAAACCAGATTGATTCACCCGAAAGCATTCTGTTCAAAAGCAACTTTCTCTTTTTTCTAACGAGTCAATCAGGTCGCTCCCCGGTTCAAACGATGGATAATAATATCCCACTCCCGCCTTTGTTTTTTTTCGACTCGACAAAAAAAAAAAAATGGAATGCAAAAAAAAAAAAAAGTCCGACTTCTTACGAAATGACACCTAAAACCCTAAGACTAACCCGAAACCGTGGAGGGTATTTTTCGGGGCGCGCATACATGCAAGCACGTAAATTTTTTGGACTGTCTCTTCGATCCCAACCAACGAACAATATTGGAGGAACCCGATCAGCTTGTCGAGAAAGGGGGATCCATGTATTTGGTTTCCCAGCTCGTGAGGTTTTTTTTTTACCCTTTTTTTTGTGCCTCCTCCCTCTCATCGTGCTTCCAAGGACTCTGAGTCTGAAGTATTTTTTTTTCCGTATATTCAGGCCAGCCTGCAGTTTATTCAACTTACTCTCGTCAGTCACACCGGGGAGCGGTCATACTCATACCGCGCTTCAACCATATAAACGAGACATTTTTCGTCGCATTTTTTGACTGTGAAACAATCCCGACTAGCAAAGCGCCATTCTACTCATCAAAACGAGATCGACGGAAAATATTCTTCATTCGTGGTTTCACCAAGTTGTCACTTTTCTGGATTACATCTGCACGTAGGCGACGGATACTTGCAGTCTTTGCAGTACTGCCTTGAAAGTGCTTATTCCAACGCCTTGAATATGAGCGCGTGGTTGTGCCAAATATGACGGGGTTGGCAAATTGAATTGTTGCATCAGATAAAGTATAAATGACATCATCAGCTTTTTGTGACAAATCCTCTTGACCTACGGCATCGCATTTTGTCAAAACTACCGTATACGGCACCCCGCATGCTTCAAGCATTCCTATCATATTTGAATCATTTTCTTTAATACCAGCGCGTGCGTCAATTAACAAGTACGCACAAGCCAACTGCTTCAAAGAACGCTCTGTCAAATAACTGGCAATAATTTTCGACAGCCTCTCAGCCCCTTTCTTTCCACCAAATGCACTATAGCCGTAGCCCGGTAAATCGACCACCACAGTACGAAATTGGCATAAACTTCTTCGATGAGCACGGGTATCATCTCGACCTACAGCAAATGCGTGCAACGACGCTGTTCGACCAGGCTTTCTGGACACCAGGGCACCATTCTTACGAACTTGTTTACCTTTAACGCCGAGAAGAGTGTTTACTAAACTTGACTTGCCTACATTTGATTTCCCAATAAAGCAAACTTCGCCACTTGTAGGGTTGAGCGTTTCCATATGTGAAGCCCTATTCGCCAGTCCGAGGTAATCCGTCTTTTGTGTAAATAGAGCGGATACTTCTTCTACAAACTTGCGGTTAGGTTTTGTTGGCACTTTTGTATTTGGTAAATGCCACACCCATAACTCTTCCTTTTTACTTTTCTGTTCCACTTGCTGTTGGTTCCCATGGTCGTCAAGAGGAATTAAATGATTTGGAATCCTGAAAGTGTCGGGAATTTCGGGAACAGCAAAACCTTTACGTTTTTCATTCGAATCATTACTGAAACAACGGTGATATCGAATCAACCCATCACCAAGTCCTCTTTTCTTGCCCATCAAAAAACCAACCCTTTTACATGATGAACTTGTGCGAAACATTTTTGTTTTGGTTGGTTTCGTTTCTTTTCATGCTTCGCACAAAAAAAAAATTTGCTCCACAGACTTGTTGACCGTCAAAACAAACTCCGGAACGGTGGGTTGATTCAAAATTAATTAAATAAAACTACTTACCTACGTTTAGTGTAACGCACGCGGGCTGGCTTGGCATCAGGGCCAACAACACCAAAGGCTTGACGGTAATCCATACCGGGAAGAGGATCGATGAGCTCCATATCATACTCCCTAAATACCAGAGCCATGACAACCGGGATTTCGAGCATAGCCAACGAATAACCAGAGCACTTGTGGCGACCAGCAGAGAATGGGACCCATGCATATTGGTGACCATTAATTGTTGGTGAAAGACCAGCACCAGAGCCGAGAAAACGTTCAGGGAGGAACCTTTGAGGCTCATCATGTACGCGTCCATCAAGATGGCGCATTGCAAAGTGAAGGCCAATCAACATATCTTTTGGCAGTAGGTATTTCTTGCCAGACTTGGACGTGAGAACTGTATCGCGTTGTGCCTGGCGCCAAGCAATCGAATACGTCTTGAGGCGCAATGTCTCTTTCAGTGATGCAGTTAAATATTGCAACGTATCATAGTCATAGTGACCGTCTTTGTTAGGTTGGTTGGCAAATGCTCCATCAACTTCAGCGTAAGCTTTTTTCTTCGCCTCTGGGTCGTTTAGGACCATCCCAAAAGTCCAAACGGTGGATGGAAGTGTGTTTCCTTGACCCCCCCACCAAGCCGCTGTGGAGAACTTGGCAGTTAAATCAGGGTCTTCGTGGTTTGTGACGTCGTCGTAGTAATTCACTACAGGGCCCACTTTGCGCCCTCCTGCCTTATCTTCTTTAACCATATCAGAAAAGAGATTGTATGCCTTAGTGACACCGTCCTTGACTTCCGGTACATCGCGCCCTTTGAGTGCCTTACCGAAATAATTATCGATGTTTTCGAAAGCTTCGAACAAATATGGGTTTTCTTTGATGTTGGCACGTTCTCCGAACAATGCTTCGGTCATAGGCCAAAATATTGCTGTACCTAGCTCACGTAAGTCCATTGTTCCCGAGGGACCCATTACTTCACGCATGTAGGTAATAAGTTTGTCGGCAATAATATCAGCCAAGTGTGCATTGTTGTTCAAAAGGTACTTGCGCAAACCGCCAATGGCGTTCTGTTCGTGTCGTTCGAGCTGTTCTACAGGCACCTGGAAAATATTTTTGTTAACAGACATGTTTGGAGTCACAGGGTTTCCAAATTCCTTGTCATAAGTTAACACGTCTTCAAACATCTCGACATCGCTCAAAACAGCGTACTTGTATCCTCCACCTCTGTCAACGATGAAAATTTCAGGGTGTTCTTGTGATTGTTCCATCAAAAAGTTGACTGGATCGGATGACGTACGTTCAGTTCCTTTCACAATAGGAGGAAGAACAGCAACTTTCAAATCTTCCTCGTTGAAAAGTCCGTTCACTTGGAGTGGTTTTACATTGGAAGGTCCATGTGGATTCTGTCCTCCTCTAGAAAAAGGACAAGTTGGAACATCCTCTTCTTGTTCTTCTTTTTTAGAAAATGGACAACTAAGATGTCCAGAAAGTTTATTGATACGTTCCGCCATCTTGTTTTCTTCTTTCCTTTTCTTTTCTTTCTTTTCTTTTCTTTTCTGTTCTTTTTTTTTTTCGTTTTTGCTTTTTCTTGTTTTTTGAGTCCTTTCT
>JACLAD010006378.1_pt1 | contig 14332 bp, 10 predicted proteins | sample 8027901 | NCBI WGS metagenome assembly JACLAD01 (sample SAMN15725071, study PRJNA655200) | protist metagenome | isolation source: fluorescence activated cell sorting (FACS) single amplified genomes of... | place: Spain: Blaines Bay Microbial Observatory, Mediterranean Sea | collected 2016-07-05 | reverse complement strand
ACTGCAGTGGGGGCGGGCTCGTTTTATTCGACATGAAAGAATGTAAATTTGTTTTGAGTTTGATGAAGATACGTACGTACTACATGAAATGATCATAGGTAGGGGTGCTTTCTTCACTATGAGCGATTCGTAAAAGGCCAGAATGACCAGGAATGGTGGACACCACTTTCCTCTCCTTGGATGACATCCTTATCGACAGACAAGTCTGATGACGATCCTGATTCACTCGAAGAAGAAGTACATGCTCGCGCATCATCGTCTCCCACAAGGGCTTCTCGTAGAAGGCCATGTACAATTTTCCTACTCATTCGTTGCCGTTGCTCTATTTGTTGAGCTGCGACGCGTACCTTTTGCTTTCTGTTTCGAACGACAGAACTTGAAGATTTGAATACATTGTTTTCTTCGTGAGTACCCAAAGGCTTTTCATTCGCATTGTCACTCATGCTATTGTAGGTATCCTTTTCCTCCACTTTGAGTCGCTTTGAGGCTTTGGTAAACGAATTGGAGATAAAAACATATGTCGCCGATGAAGGGCCTAATCTTGGATCACAAAAATCAATTCTGTCCCCATGCGTCAGCATGTATCGTTTTCTTGGCATAATTCTATCCAAGTTTACATATAGTCCCTGTCGTGAACCAAGATCAGTAAGCATCCATCGTTGACGTGTGTTGACAAACCGAATTTTCGCATGTGTTCTGGAAAGGTTCAAATCAGAGCCCAAAATCTGAACCGATCTGCCATATTTACTCTTGACTTTTGGGAACCTCCCCATCGTCACAGAGCCTTCTTCAAAAAATAAATTGATACGATACGGTGCCACACATTTTGGTTTTTCACTGTGTGGGATCGACAAAAGTTGAGCATCAGCGTCATCAGAATGTGCTGTGTCTGCAGGCGCATAAAGCATAGATGAATAATCAACAGGACCATCTTTGATTATTAAAACCTCCGACTTTGAACCAACTTTTTTCGATGCCATTTTTCTAAAATACTGCGTTGCTTCTTTCTTCGATATAAAACAAAAAAGGTTTTGAATTTTCGTTTTTCTTACTTTGTGAGATCCGTAATTACAATTTTTTTCCACTTTGAAGAATGGTCGATCTCGGAGATCAACCCCCAACCCATTTCATTTTGCCAAAAACTCCATTGCACGACAATGAAAAAAAAAATACTAGCAAGTTGCTTCTAAAAGTTGTACATCCAACTTTCGCCTTTTGCCTTGAAACCAACCTGGATTCTACATCCCGAATCGCGTTGTCTCATTGCTTTCTTTCATTTTTCGTTTCGTATATAAACAGGTTCAAGTCAATCTAACATAGAAAGCCAAGCCAAAAAAAATCGAATCAATTCTCACAACATCTCTATGATTCGGATTTGATGCACCTGATGATGTCTCATACGGGCATTGCATTGATTATTTCGTACAAGACTGTGTGTCAACGAGTATTCAGTGCCCGCGCGTATACCTACACAAAATAGTTGTCCGGCATCGCACAGCAAGTTGCACTTGTAACACATCGCACAGTACTCAAATCGCAAGAAAGGTATACGGCAAGTTTGCACGGCAAGTTTGCACGGCAAGTTGCACGGCAAGTTACACGGCATAGCGAGCTTTGGATTCCGACTCAGGGAAAACCACACCAGCGGTACGCAGGTGCAGCCAGCCAGCCACGCCTTCCTACGCCTCGCTACGCCTCCTTACGCCTCCCTACGCCTCCCTACGCCTCACTACGCCTTCCTACGCCCCCTACGCCCCCCTACGCCTCGCTACACCTCGCTACGCCTCGCTACGCCTCCCTACGCCTCGCTGCGCCTTGCTGAGCCTTGCTGAGCCTGACACTAGCTAGACTGGGAACAAAAAAAAAAGAAGGGAACCCTAGGTAGAGCAGGCAAGAACCAAGTACAAATGTTACACGTAGTCCGGTATTTCCGGGATTAGTCATGATGGTGCGCAAACGGCCGAATGAGTGTTTACGGGTGATGAAACAACAACAAAACAGTTCCACTTTCATCTTGGTGGTCGTTGTCGTATACGCGAAGTTCATTTTGGTTTTTGAGGAAAGCTTGGAAGACGAGAGGAAAAGGTTTCGTTTGTTTTATTTTTAAGAGAGAGAGAGAGAGAGAGAGTCTGGTGGAGAGGGAAGGAAGGAGTGGAAAAAGGATTGAAGTCAGGATTGAAGAAGAAAAAAGGCAAAGGATTCGGAGTCAAGGGTAACTTGGGTTTGGGAGAGAGAGGGAGTTCACGCTTTAACAAGGTTGGAAGGTTGGAAGGAAGCAAAGGGAATCAAGGAGAAGAGGAACGAAGTATTGTGGAAGATACGCAACTTGGTTTGGCGGGAGAGGAACACAGAGGATTGGGGTGAAAGCGTTTTCCCAAGGAAAGCAAGAAAACAGGAAAGGCCCTGGATAATGATTGCAACGAATAGTAAACGAAGGAAACGATGGTGGAAACATCTTTCCGATGAGGAATGCGATCCAATCACGCTGGAACCAATAAACACTCTATCATACCCACCGTTTGAGTTGTTGAGTAAAAATGGTAAAATATGGTACTATGACGGCCAAGTTCTCGCACATTACCTCGTATCCACAGGTTCGTTTTTGAACCCAATGACTAGGGTTCTACTAACGCGCGAAGATTGTGCTCGTCTTGACGAATACCTTGCTGAGTACAACCTCAAAAGGGCAAGGGTATTGCGTGCTTATATGCAATGAAGGAAGCAAGGTATCGAAATCTGTACGAAATGTATGTGGACTTGAAATGTGATAAAGATGAAACAGAATCACAACTAAAAGCTTCAATCGATGAAATGGAAAAAGAAAAGCAATACGCAATATCGAGTAAAGAAGCACAACTGAAACAAGAATCAGATAAATGGACTGATTACTCAAACTACATTAAAGTTCACTATGAGGAGGCAGCGCGACAGGTAGAGGAAGAGCATAGCGTAGAACTTGGGAAATTGCACGCAAAACTTGAGAATGTTACTAGAAATCAAATCGACAAATCCCATCTCGAAGCCAAAACCAAACAGATCGTCGACCTTCGACGAGAAGTTGATGTGCTACGAGAAGAACTTCAGATTCAGAAAAAGGAATATCTAGCGCAAATTGCCGAGAAAGATGTACAAAGTGCTGAAAGACTGGTAAACGAAACAAAAGCGCTCGTGCAGGAGAACGGCGCCTTAAAGGAAAAATTGAATGAGAAGACTATGGAAGCAGTGCATTTTGCTCGAGAAACAGAGAAAATTGGAAACGAACGCCGCATCTTGGGTTATCAGCTGTCTGAAACCAAGGAAAGGCTCGGTCCACTCGATCGAGATATAGCATTGCTCCAGAAACAGACGGAAGCATATGAGCGAGAACGAATGCAAAATGCCGAAACCATTGCGTCACTCAAGAGAAAATTGGCAGATGTTATCAACCGTCTTAAGTCAAGCAAGAAGCAACTTGAGCAACAGCGCAATACAGTCACTGACCGTGACAAGCTGATCGGTAGAATTACCCAAGATATCTTTGAAATGGTTCACAGCAGAAACACTGCAGATGACGACATCCGTGTGTCGCTTTTGTCCTTGTACGACAAATACGTAGCTGGAACGGACAATGAAGAAATATTACGAGATCCTGATAACTTTGTACTGGATGAATCAGAAACGCCGATTTCGTTTAGCAAAAAACTACCCGTGATGGAGTTTGCACGGCAACGGGCAACGTTGCAACGGGTTGCTACAAGTTTGTCGGCAAACATGAAACGAGCGCAGAAGAAAATTGAGCACAATAGAAAGGCATACATTGAAGAAAATGCACAACTCTTGAAGGAAAACAAAATTCTTCGAAGGCGCGTTCAAGCTACAGAGCAAGAAATCAAAGGATTGAGAGCCGCGAAGGCGTTCGAAAGCTTTAAAAAGAAGCCACCAGGAACGAGTCCGGCCCGATCCCGTAACAACAAGACCAAGGTTGGAATCACTGCATCCTTGGTGGGCGAAGATTCTAGACCTGCCACATCCCAAGCAAAGCAACGACTACACAAAATACCAGGTTCCATACAAGACGCTGACACGGAGTCAGAAGCGCGTCAAAAAATCACTGTGAAAAGAACAAACAATAATTTGTCCACTGATTGGATGGATCGCAATACATTTCGACCTAGTTCGAGATCTGTAAAAAGATTATGATGAATATATTGACAACGAATTTTAATAAATTGCAAGCGTCCAAGTTAACTATTTTCTTCCTCTGAAGGCACCAACTTGCGAAAATCATGCAGAAGAGTTTCACGCCGCGAGTCTAGACTGCGCTTCAGGCCTGCCAAGTCGATAAGGGCGTGAACAACCTCAATTGAGTCTGGCTCCTTTTGCTTCCAGTCTTCCACCGCCTTGAACGCATCATCGTAGGCTTCACGTCTGTCGAAATAATCAACCAACGAAGCCCGTATCCTTTCCAAGTCTTGCAAGTAATACACGTTCTTGACCGTGCCTTGATAAAAAGACTCCACAAAAGACACCCCATCCTTCGCATCCTCAAAACAAATTTCCCGATACGCTGTTTGAACTATCCGACGAGCAGTTACTCGAGTAGTGGCTTCTTGGTCCTCGCGACCGCCGTGACTCACGACTTCTAAAACATCCCCAGAAAAGTTTGGGAGACCGGCTATACCGAGGGCATGCAAGCTTTCAACACCCCTTACTTTCCCCACAAAGTTGAACGCGGGAAGAGCATATACTGGTACCCCCGGAGTTTGATTACCTTCGCCATCAGTGCTGTCAGGCAGATTTGAAAGTGATGTCAGTGCAGGCGCTGTTCTGCACAACACTTGCAACGTGTCCCAAATCCACACTGCGACTTGCGGATCTAAATGTGTGACGAATTGCGCCTTGAGCTCTTTCTTCTTCAGCTCGACAAAATCCATGATTGCGTCGTCGAGTGATGTGCCGCCCTTGTCGGGGTTATCCTGGTCCTCTCCCCTTTTGTCAACTTGTTGGTGTTGCATGATTTTAGCAAGTTGCATCAAATCATCCAGCCGTGTACCAACTTTATCCACAAGTTTCTCACTCAAGACTTCCTCTTCAAAAATTGCACTTAATCTTGTCTCTATATCCGCTGGATCATTGGGATCACCTAACCGAATCGCAGCGACATTACCCAAATTGTTCAAATCTATTTTCTGCGCATTAACGTTCAATAGAACACGGTTAAAGTGTTTTGTGTCTAAGCCTGCAACTTTAGCAATAGCATTTGATGCAGTTGATTCGGCATCTATTATCCATAATACATCATTTTTGTTTTCATTCTGCACGTTTTCAACATATTTATCTACCATGGTCTGCCATGACGCTCTCTGTGTCATTATTTGTCTCTCGTAGTACAGATCATAAAGCAACCAGGTCGAATACCCTATGATATCCTCCCATAAAGATCTATAAAAGAGCGTGTTAAAGCGCGGTAATTCATATGATCCATCCCGAGCTACTTTTATCAAGCAAATTTCCATAGGTTGACTTTCATCAGCGCTGATTCTCTCGGCTATCTCCTTGGTGACCAGGTTTCTTCCTGCACCAGGTGGTCCAAAGAGAACAAACTTGTTCATTTTATCCTGTCCCTCCATAATCTTCTCACAACTTAAGTGTGTAACTATGGTTCCAACCACAGATTTTAGGAGACGGTCTTGATCTACAATTTTCTTTTCCATAAATTGATCAACATGCTCTTGTTGAATCCCATGCTGCCGTTTCCAGGAAAGCCTACTTTTCGTAAACTCATACGGTCCTGCATCAATTTTACGTTTCACACCGATCCCATTCCCTACAGCAAACAATAACCCAGCACTGGAGGGAATCAACCAACGTGGTAAAGATTTAAGCATCCCTTAGAAGCGATTCAGCTCTTTAGAAGAAATAGTTTTGATTCAAACATTCAAACCTTTTAACCTTTTCTAATTCGTCAATTATGTACGCACATACATATACATATAAATAAACACACACAAAGCGTGCATGGCGAGTGTTGCACGTTCGACCTCTTTGTTGTTTCGATTATGGTCTGCCTTTCGAAGACGCTCACAGACAGGCAGTGCGGCGTACGGCCGGTATGTGCGCGTGCAGCTGGAAAGGTCATCCAGGATCGATCTCGTTTTGTCGGTTGGATTATAATCAGCCCTTCGCCGTTTGAACGCAAACTCGTTGACGCTCACGTTGTAGACGTCAAGGGCAGTGCACCGCGAGCAACAAGTTTTCACAGTCAAACAACCTGCGGCGTACCGTATGGAATCTGCCACCAAACACTATCGGCCGGTAGTGCGCGTGCAGCTGGCCAGGGAAAGGTCAAGCTCCCTACACTTTGCAGAATGCACCTCACAATGCGTTGGAAGGATTTCACAAGTTTCCTGTTCTAAAACGGTAACCATGGCCGAGACGGAACCGTCACGCAAACAATCCGCTAGATCTTGCCTAGCTTCGTGCTGTTAAATCAGAACCTGGGTCAGAACCCGGTAATGCGTTCATTCGCAGTGAATCTGGGAGCGTCTTCTCGCGCCAAATTACTGATTCACGCTGCTCAAGGAATTAAATTTTACAAGCTATGTATTTAAACAAGTTTCTTTCCTTTTTACTATTTACAAACAAATTCCAGAACCCTGTATTCAAAGGCCATCAGACTGTTGCAGAATGCGTTTTTGTTGGTCGGGTCTGGGCTACTGCGACTAGCTGCTTCTTCATCGATTTCTTCTTGAAAAAGCTCATAGAAACTATCAAACCCAAGTTCAGGGCTATCTTTTTGTGATCCGTCATTGATTTGAAGCATCTTTATCGTCTTTACGTTGTTCGGATTTCTAAATTCGTAGCAAGTCTATAGTGGGGTAAGCTTTAATCCGTGACCAAACGTAATTCTTGTTCCTTCGCTGTCAGCTGTGTTGCAATATTCTACAAGCGGAGATGACCGACCGTACCACATCGTTTCCGGACGCTGACAGCCATTTCCCATAGTCACCAGGTTCGCCTATGCGACATTCATCCTTCGGTGCCGTTTCTTAAATAGTTTTTGTATCTCCAGAGGCATCATGTCCACCGGGCGTCACACCCCCTACCAGACCAATTGATAAACTATCCGAATCATCATCACTCAAACTACCAGCGCAACTACCACGGAGGCTTGACTGACAACCCCGAGCAGCAACACTACCACTACACACGGTAGTTAGAGTCACAAATACGCATTTTAACATTCTGTTGTTCATATTCAAGTTTATAACTGTTTTAAGTTTCTTTCTTACTTTTTCTTTTCGCTTTTTGTTCTGTTTTTTTTTTTTTTTTTGTTCGCAGAGTGAGTTCAACGGAGTTCAGTGGTCACCTTGGTTAGTTCTGAAATGCGTCCCTACTCCATATAGAACGGGAGCCCCATATAGGACGGGACGCCCAGGGCTCAACTATTAAATCACCGGATAGGATTCGATGGAAACCTGAACCACAAGAGCGGAAAGCGGGGTTTATTCAATGCATCAGCTTTTGATGGCGTTCGCGCAATTTAAGAGCAGGTCTACTCGGCTCTAATTAAGGGACGCACGCTGAACAATCCTCCTCTTCTTTTTAACCTTAGTAACTCCCCCACTTTTAACAGTAAAAACCGCCCAGTTCGCCCCCTCTAAATTTTTAGCTCTGATAAAAAATGACAATAGTGGCAGCTAAATTTGCTACTTTCTAGATCGCCCGAGTTGACTAACTAGTCGACTCAACTCGATGAGATGAATTCGATTGAGGTTCATCCAAGAGGTATCGTTCGAAGAGGCCGCAAAAATATACACCTTAAAAATACACCTTAAAAACGAAAAAAAAACCAAAAAAAAAAAAAATCAAATCAAAAAAAAGAAAAACAACGAAGAAAGGAAGAGAAAAAAAAAAAGAAATCAAAGAAAGAAAGATTTCGGGATTATATAAATTCTTGTTTGTCATTGTAAATGGTCTTTTATGTTTGTTGATTTTCAGCACAAGACATAATAGTTTGAATAGAAGGGTCAACAGTGCAAACATATACACCTCTGTTAGATTTTGCGCTGTGTTTGGGACAACGCTTGGTTTGACGGAGGGACGGACAGGAAAGGAGAAAGAGGATGAAATACTGATTAAAGTCCACCATGCGGGCGTTTGGAGTTACTTAAGGGTGGAGGATACATCAAAGGAATCTGTTTTAGATAAAGTAGATGGTGTGCAAGAAAATCCTTCCCTGGAGTATTTAGGACTTGGTATCGAAACAGGTGTGCCAAGATATAAGGTGGTTTATGACCATGAAAAAGCTGTAATGAGAGAGCTTGAATCAAGGTCCATTGCAATTGCGTCACCCCGTAACGGGTCATCTTGGGTAGGTATGAGGGCAACTGTGCCAATCCGTGTTGTTTTTCTTGAAAAGAACGGCAGTGTGAACTTATTTTGTGTAAAATGGTCTAGCGGTATCGATTTTGATAAGGAACTTTGCAAGAGTCCAGACCAAGTAGAAGATTTGGTACTGCATATTGCCACCCCTGGCACATACACCATTCATGTGGAAGCGTTGCAACCAGAGTTGAACGAAGCAAAACTAAAGAGTACAGAAACGACTATACACTTGAGAGCTCCTCACACAGATTTTATTTTGCCTAAATTTGATGAGGCCAAGGTTTGCGTTGAAAAATTGATGAGTAATGCGATCGTTATATCTCTAGATGAGAGGGGATTTTCCCGAACATTGGACCAATTCAAGGATATTGTTAATACGATAGAAAGAGGCCGTGTTTTTGACACGCGGCTTGGCGACATTGGCTCCCTGGTAGATCAAGGTGCGCTATCAAAAGCGACTGCTGATAGATTGGAATCGGAAACGGGCCAGGTGCATGCAGAAAGGCTTACACGAGGAGCTGTTGGATGCGCTCTCGCGCACATTTCAGCTTGGGAAAGAATACAAGAATCAAGCCAGTTTACTCTTATTGTGGAAGACGATGTATGGGTTGTTCCTCAGAAAAGGTGTTTCAATGATTTTGTCGCTGAAGCTGCGGGTAAGGGATTTGATATTTTGTATTTGGGGGCATCGCCGTCCCTGTATGAGGAGCCCAACTCGGTAAAAGTTTCTAGCAAGCTTCGCCGCATTGTTGACAACAATTACGGAACATTTGCTTACGTACTTAGTCCACAAGGTGCAGAGAAGCTACTCTCCATGGGGGTTCTGCCTCTTGAGTATCAGATCGATTCATATTTGGTTCAAGGTGTTCGAAGTGGCTTACTGGACGCATACCTTATCGATCCACCATTGGCGCACGAAATAAAGACGCTAAGAGAGTCTTTTATACAAGTTTATACCTAGGTTTTGAAATACCTTGTTGCAACGCAATTCTTCTTTACGCCTTTGAAAGATTTGCTTGTCTTTTCCGGCAAGGGCAGGGGGGAGAGTATTTTGTCCACGGCGCGAGCGAGTCCATCTTCGCAACGAACCTTTGCGCCGATGTGTTTGGCAGCATGGCAAACGTTCTCTTCAAGGCATGATTGGAGCGCTTCTCGAAGCTTTTCGTGCGAGGATTCTTCGAGGCGGACCATATGGCCTGAGCCACTCTGCTCTTGCTTACTGCCCCAACCAATTTGGTCGTACCACTTTAGTACGGGGATGACTACGGACGGCAAGCCAAATTGTAAAACTCGCGCGGTGGTCCCGGCACCACCATGATAAACTACGCACGAGCAAAGCGGAAATAATTCGGTATACGGTATGTTGCGCACAACAAGGATACTTTCAGGGTTTTTCGTTGCAAGCTCGCGCACACGATGATCGGGATTAGGGCAAACAATTATGCATCGACGAGGTGGCTCGAGCATGAGAGCTGCTCCGATGGCGCGCTCAATGACGCCGGGATTCGATTGGTCAGCGATGGCTGCATGCATACTCCCAAAGGTTACGCAAATTGGCTTGAGAGCGTCTTGGTTGACAAATTGAGTGGCTTCTGCTAAAGCTTTCTGTTCGTCTCTGGACAGTGGTTGTGATCCTTTCACGGACGCCGAGAAACCTGTCACAAAGTGCCAACTCGGCCAGTCTGCAGGTTTGGGTACCAAGGTTGGGCTGTAGCCGTAGATAACTGGCATATCACGCATCTGGTCGAGTCGTTCATGGGTTAGCGGCAGTAAGTCTAAAGACTCTGTCCGAAATCTATTTTGTCGTTCTGCGAGCCCAACGTGTTTAATTGCACGAAGGCCTGCTAGAATTCGAGGCAGATACCTCGCCTTGTTTATAAAGCCCGCATTCCACGGCCAAGACCAAACAGCGTCCCCAAATGGTGGTGCATCTTTCGTCGGTGTGTCAGGAGCGAAATGAAAGGCCCAGCAAGGCACGCATAGAGCATCCGCGATATCGAGGGCAAAGTGCTTGGCAAAAGTTCCCGTAATCAGCACGTCCGTCGTGTGAGTACCCGCTTTGCATCCTTCCCAAAACCCGTGGGATATTTGTTCAAAGTAGTTGCTGTACTGATTTGTTACTGAACACAAAAAACTATCCACATTGCCGGCACAAGCCCAATCCGCAGTTGGCTCTAGGCAATCGATCCCGCAGCTCTGGAACGGAATCCCATACTTTGCAGCCAAATCTGCAAAAACACCGGGTGCTATCATCAACACCACAGCATCGTCCTGTCGTGCCTTTATTTCCCCAGCCAATGCGAGTAAAGGCTCTATGTCGCCGCGCGTACCCAAACCAAGAAACGTGAATCCAATGCGCTTTGTCTTCTCGGGCCTTTCTTCGTAGGGAAGGCCAGCAAGCTCATGGCGAACACCGTGTGGACGTGGCATATTATCAATACGGTGCGCAATAAATAGCAAGATGCTAATCATCAAAGCCAGCTCCACGACGAGGCTAACCCAAAGCGATCCGCCAAATACTATTGTGTACATAAAATTCCAGCTTGCCGCGTACACAACGATTGTTCCCGTCCCTGCCACCATTAAACAGCGTCGCCGAAATGCTCTCCTGGCCACCTCCTGTCGTTTAACACCTTGACGTCGCGCTTTTTGGTCTTCTAAAAGTTGGATCACACGCTCATCTTGTGCACTTGCTCGGTAAACCGAAGTTCGTGACTTTCTTGGCTTTCTTTTCTTGCGCACAGCTGGGCTCTCTTGATCGATAACGAATTCATCTCCAGTGAATTTCTTCTCATCCTGATTTTCATTTTCTTTCATATCTTCACTTTTCACTTCAGCAGTTGCAACCTCTCCCTGTCCCAATTCCCCGCACTCAACTACTTTTGGTTCTGGTGGAAAAGCCTTTGTTTCTTCAGTTGCATCACTCTCGAGGGAAGGAAACGCATTTTCATACGCCAACCTTTTCATGTTCAAAGCGTGTTCTGAGTTTTCATCTATCACTTCCCAACCTTTATTTCTCTCCCCTTTCCTCAACTGTTGATGAGGAGGCGGCGGCGGCGGCGGCGGAGGGGGAACTATCGACTCGCCTTTTTTGCTTTCTTTTACATTAATTTGTGGACCGCCACGATGTCGCAATTTTTTATTTCGGTATTCATAGCGGGAAAAGTCAAAGATGCTATGAATCATCACAGTCGCTTCCCTTCGAAGAGATGCTGCTTCAAGTCCACGACTATTTGAATTTAGACCTGTCAATAGCATATAAGCACGCAATACCCTTGCCCTTTTGAGGTTGTACTCAGCAAGGTATTCGTCAAGACGAGCACAATCTTCGCGCGTTAGTAGAACCCTAGTCATTGGGTTCAAAAACGAACCTGTGGATACGAGGTAATGTGCGAGAACTTGGCCGTCATAGTACCATATTTTACCATTTTTACTCAACAACTCAAACGGTGGGTATGATAGAGTGTTTATTGGTTCCAGCGTGATTGGATCGCATTCCTCATCGGAAAGATGTTTCCACCATCGTTTCCTTCGTTTACTATTCGTTGCAATCATTATCCAGGGCCTTTCCTGTTTTCTTGCTTTCCTTGGGAAAACGCTTTCACCCCAATCCTCTGTGTTCCTCTCCCGCCAAACCAAGTTGCGTATCTTCCACAATACTTCGTTCCTCTTCTCCTTGATTCCCTTTGCTTCCTTCCAACCTTCCAACCTTGTTAAAGCGTGAACTCCCTCTCTCTCCCAAACCCAAGTTACCCTTGACTCCGAATCCTTTGCCTTTTTTCTTCTTCAATCCTGACTTCAATCCTTTTTCCACTCCTTCCTTCCCTCTCCACCAGACTCTCTCTCTCTCTCTCTCTCTTAAAAATAAAACAAACGAAACCTTTTCCTCTCGTCTTCCAAGCTTTCCTCAAAAACCAAAATGAACTTCGCGTATACGACAACGACCACCAAGATGAAAGTGGAACTGTTTTGTTGTTGTTTCATCACCCGTAAACACTCATTCGGCCGTTTGCGCACCATCATGACTAATCCCGGAAATACCGGACTACGTGTAACATTTGTACTTGGTTCTTGCCTGCTCTACCTAGGGTTCCCTTCTTTTTTTTTTGTTCCCAGTCTAGCTAGTGTCAGGCTCAGCAAGGCTCAGCAAGGCGCAGCGAGGCGTAGGGAGGCGTAGCGAGGCGTAGCGAGGTGTAGCGAGGCGTAGGGGGGCGTAGGGGGCGTAGGAAGGCGTAGTGAGGCGTAGGGAGGCGTAGGGAGGCGTAAGGAGGCGTAGCGAGGCGTAGGAAGGCGTGGCTGGCTGGCTGCACCTGCGTACCGCTGGTGTGGTTTTCCCTGAGTCGGAATCCAAAGCTCGCTATGCCGTGTAACTTGCCGTGCAACTTGCCGTGCAAACTTGCCGTGCAAACTTGCCGTATACCTTTCTTGCGATTTGAGTACTGTGCGATGTGTTACAAGTGCAACTTGCTGTGCGATGCCGGACAACTATTTTGTGTAGGTATACGCGCGGGCACTGAATACTCGTTGACACACAGTCTTGTACGAAATAATCAATGCAATGCCCGTATGAGACATCATCAGGTGCATCAAATCCGAATCATAGAGATGTTGTGAGAATTGATTCGATTTTTTTTGGCTTGGCTTTCTATGTTAGATTGACTTGAACCTGTTTATATACGAAACGAAAAATGAAAGAAAGCAATGAGACAACGCGATTCGGGATGTAGAATCCAGGTTGGTTTCAAGGCAAAAGGCGAAAGTTGGATGTACAACTTTTAGAAGCAACTTGCTAGTATTTTTTTTTTCATTGTCGTGCAATGGAGTTTTTGGCAAAATGAAATGGGTTGGGGGTTGATCTCCGAGATCGACCATTCTTCAAAGTGGAAAAAAATTGTAATTACGGATCTCACAAAGTAAGAAAAACGAAAATTCAAAACCTTTTTTGTTTTATATCGAAGAAAGAAGCAACGCAGTATTTTAGAAAAATGGCATCGAAAAAAGTTGGTTCAAAGTCGGAGGTTTTAATAATCAAAGATGGTCCTGTTGATTATTCATCTATGCTTTATGCGCCTGCAGACACAGCACATTCTGATGACGCTGATGCTCAACTTTTGTCGATCCCACACAGTGAAAAACCAAAATGTGTGGCACCGTATCGTATCAATTTATTTTTTGAAGAAGGCTCTGTGACGATGGGGAGGTTCCCAAAAGTCAAGAGTAAATATGGCAGATCGGTTCAGATTTTGGGCTCTGATTTGAACCTTTCCAGAACACATGCGAAAATTCGGTTTGTCAACACACGTCAACGATGGATGCTTACTGATCTTGGTTCACGACAGGGACTATATGTAAACTTGGATAGAATTATGCCAAGAAAACGATACATGCTGACGCATGGGGACAGAATTGATTTTTGTGATCCAAGATTAGGCCCTTCATCGGCGACATATGTTTTTATCTCCAATTCGTTTACCAAAGCCTCAAAGCGACTCAAAGTGGAGGAAAAGGATACCTACAATAGCATGAGTGACAATGCGAATGAAAAGCCTTTGGGTACTCACGAAGAAAACAATGTATTCAAATCTTCAAGTTCTGTCGTTCGAAACAGAAAGCAAAAGGTACGCGTCGCAGCTCAACAAATAGAGCAACGGCAACGAATGAGTAGGAAAATTGTACATGGCCTTCTACGAGAAGCCCTTGTGGGAGACGATGATGCGCGAGCATGTACTTCTTCTTCGAGTGAATCAGGATCGTCATCAGACTTGTCTGTCGATAAGGATGTCATCCAAGGAGAGGAAAGTGGTGTCCACCATTCCTGGTCATTCTGGCCTTTTACGAATCGCTCATAGTGAAGAAAGCACCCCTACCTATGATCATTTCATGTAGTACGTACGTATCTTCATCAAACTCAAAACAAATTTACATTCTTTCATGTCGAATAAAACGAGCCCGCCCCCACTGCAGT
>JACLAD010013822.1_pt1 | contig 14333 bp, 13 predicted proteins | sample 8027901 | NCBI WGS metagenome assembly JACLAD01 (sample SAMN15725071, study PRJNA655200) | protist metagenome | isolation source: fluorescence activated cell sorting (FACS) single amplified genomes of... | place: Spain: Blaines Bay Microbial Observatory, Mediterranean Sea | collected 2016-07-05 | reverse complement strand
AGCCAGTAACCAATAAAGCTTTTTCTAAGTCACTAGCGTCGGCATTAGGTCGCCCCTGCCTTTTCAACGTACCGAGTTTTGTTATGAAAATGGCAATGGGAGAGTCGTCAACCATGATTTTAGAAGGTCAGTGTGTGATTCCGAAGAAGCTAACAACCGCCGGGTTCAAGTTTGATTACCCTACCGTCGATGAGGCGCTTTCTGAAATTTATAGTGCTTAACGGTACGTCAGCCGCAGTCAATGAGCATTAGTGGAGCATTAGTGGACAGACACTCGGAGTAAAGAAAGTGACTGTCCTTTTTATTAAATCGAAGTTTTGATTTCCACTACTTTGACACATTCCAACTTAATTGCCCTACTCGATTCCAGATAGCTATTGTATAGAGATACTTGTATTGCCATAACTGTGGCGAACTAGAAGTGCGAGTTGAACCGCTATTATGCTGGTAATTCATGAAATGCAGATGTGAAGCGGACAGACACTCATTCAATTAAAGTGTCTGTCCACAATAGGCTCTCATTTAATAACGAAATGGCTCTGAGCTCGCCGCTACACCATATTGCGCAGCATTTGACTAGTATTAAGCGTCAATAGTCGCCAGCACCCGAACGCGCCTAGAAGGCCTACAACCACTGCCCCAACACTTGGGGCTATAGCCCAATATTCAGGATGAAGGCTTGCTTGCATCTGGAAAACCGAGGTTTGAAGCAGGTAAAGGCTTAATTCATTCGCCATTGCCGCCATAAATCCGGCTACAACTCCAATGATAACAAACTCAAAAATAACGCTTTTTCGAATAAGAGCGCCCTTAGCTCCTAATGTGCGAAGGATGGCCATTTCCTGCCTTCGCTCATCCATACTCGCTTGGACTTGTGCAATTAATACCAAGCTTCCTGCTAGTAAAACGAGTACGAGTATAAACTCTACGGCAACGGAAACTTGATCTACTATCTCTCGCAGTTGATTGATTCTCGCATCCACATCGAACATAGTTATCGACGCAAAGGGCTTCAACAGATTAGTCAACTCAGCTTTTCTTTCAGATGGTAGGTAAAAGCTCGTGATATAAGTGGGACTAAATACGGCCATCGCTTCCGGATGGATGACGAAGAAAAAGTTTGGCTGCATGGTTTGCCAATTCACTTTACGCAAACTCGTTACTTTAGTCTCTACAATTTCGCTACCTACGTTGAAGGTAAGCCTATCGCCCATCCGAATGTTTAACCTTTCAGCCACACCTTCTTCAACGGATACGGGAAACCACCCTTCGTCATAGTTCGCATCTACGCCACCATGCCAATTTCCTTCAATAACCTCATTTTCTTTTTGTAACGTGTTACTCCAGGTGAGATTAGCTTCTCGCCCTAACCCTCGGCGGCCTTCACGATTCGGCTCATCTTCTTTAGAAACGTCGGTATTTACCCCCTCGCCATTTACCGACACGAAACGGCCTCGAATGACAGGGTAAAACTCCTGTATATCCACGCCATTTTCAGCGAAGTGTCTGTCCAACTGCGGTTGGATGTCTGGAGTAATATTTATTAAGAAATAATTTGGTGTACCTTCTGGTAACTGCGAACGCCACTGCGAGACCATGTCATTTCGCATTACAAGTACTACCAATAGCAGCATAATGGTGACCGAGAAGCTAATAAGCTGAACACTGTTATCCATAGCGCGACGTTTGATACGCGCCCATGCTAACTGCCAAGGCCCCATTCTACCGCTGCCAAGTTTACGTCCAAGCGCAATCAATACGAACGTAGCGCCTAGTAGCCCAAGCACTAAGGCTGCGCCGGATACAAACAAAATGGCGCTAATTTTGAGGTCTTGGCTATACATCCACATCAATAGAAATATTGCGCCCCCTGAGGCCACGAATTGGATACTACGAGAACGCAGATTTGCCGAGATGTCTTTTCGTAATACCCTCAACGGTGGCACAGAAAATAGCTGCATTAGTGGATATAAAGAAAACAGTAACGCGCAAGTAGCCCCCGTGGCTATCGCTATCAAAAGTGGCCGCCAGTGCCATACGTTCAGCGACACGTCTACTCTATCAGCAACAAGCGAAACAACAATCTGCTGCCCAATAAACCCAATTATTAAACCAATAAGAATCCCAAGAGCAGTAATAAACAGTATTTGGAACAAGTAGACTTTACGGATGACCTTGCTTGTAGCGCCTAGTGTTTTCATAATTGCCACTGGGTCGAAATGCCGCTGAGCATAACGCTGGGCAGCAACGGCAATAGATACCGCTGCCAATACAATGGCGAGTAGGCTCGCTAATAGAAAGTAGCGCTCTGCCCTGGCTACGGAGCGTCCAATAGCCGACTCATCATCTTCCACCGTCCTCCATGAATGAAGATCATCGTTAAGTTGTGGTAATAGCCAGCTGTTAAAGCGTTCAATATCACCAGTATCGCCAGCGAAAAAACCTACGTAGCGCGCCCTACTGCCTGGGCCCGTTATCGCCGTTTTTTCTAAATCATCAAGGTTCATAAGCGCTATAGGGTCGGTGTTAAAAACGCTAAAACCTGCATCTGGTATATCGACAAGTACACGCGTGACGGTAAAAGTACCATCCCCTACTTCGATTTCATCGCCTATTAATAGGCCCAAACTTTGAAAAAGTCGCGACTGTACCCATACTTCGCCGGTTTGCGGCAACTCTGTAGCAACTTGTTTTTCTCCAAAAGGCTTCTCGGCGACATTAACTGTACCTTTCAAAGGATAAGAATTATTCACCGCACGTAAGTCTACAAGCGACATCTCATCGCCTTTAAAGACCATTGAACGAGTAGAAACCTGCAGAGCCGTTGATAGGCCCTCTTCTTGAGCCTTAATCAACCACTCTTCATTGATAGGGTCATCAGAACGCAGTTGAGCGTCAGCCGCAATAAACGCTGCAGAGCGTGCCTTAAGCGCTCCTTGTAAACGCTCACTAAAAAGCGAGAGTGATAAAACCGCGGCAACCGATAAAACGATTGCAAGTAAAATGATAGTAAGCTCACCACGTCTGGCTTCATGTTTAAAAAGTCGCCACGCCAAATTGAAAGATGTCGACATTTATACTGCCTCTTTTTTACTGACAACATTTATATCAGTCGTCTCAACAAGCTCCCCAGCATTCATAGTCAACTGTCTATCACAGTGCTCTGCCAATTCGTTATCGTGCGTAACTAAAACAAGCGTAGTGCCTTTTTCCCTATTCATTTGAAACAATAACGATTCTATTTTTGCACTGTTTTTGGCATCAAGATTACCCGTGGGCTCATCGGCAAATAATATTTTAGGCGAAGTTATAAAAGCACGCGCTATGGCTACTCTCTGCTGCTCGCCGCCAGACAATTGGTTAGGGAAATGGTGAGCCCGGTGCTTAAGTCCAACCTGCTCTAGAATATTCATGGCGAGGGCTTTGGGGTTATCTAGACCAGCAATTTCGGCGGGAAGCATCACGTTCTCAAGCGCAGTTAAGCTCTGCACAAGCATAAAGCTCTGAAAAATAAAACCTACTTTATTTCCCCTTAACGCGGCTCGCTCTTCTTCTCCCATACTGTGAAGCCCTTCGCCGTCTAGGAAGATTTCACCTTCCGTAACTTGATCAAGCCCGGCCAACAAGCCCAAGAGGGTTGATTTGCCTGAGCCTGACGCACCGATAATGGCAACTGACTCACCTGACTTGACTTCAAAAGAAATAGGACTAAGGATCTGCAAAGAACCTTCGCTCGTATCCACTACTTTAGTTACAGAATTAGCTTTTATCATATGGGGTCATCAATTCGTGTTTGTTAAATTTCGTTATTTATTCGCTTTTGTACTTATTATTTTAATACCCTTTCAAGCGCTATCAGATCAAGGTGAGCAAGGTGACACAAGCGAAAAGGCGGTTTTGCTTATTTTAGGTGACAGTCTATCTGCGGCCTACGGGTTGCAGCAACATGAAGGCTGGGTCAGTTTGTTACAAAAGATGTGGAAAGACGACAACATTCCGATTGATATTGTAAATGCTGCGGTAAGTGGTGAAACAACAGATGGCGGATTAGCGCGCTTTCCGCGGTTATTAGATCAACATACGCCATCCCATGTATTAATTGAATTAGGCGGTAACGATGGGCTTCAAGGGCATAACATAAACAAAATAAAAAATAACTTGAATTCATTAGTTAATGTGGCGAAAGAAAACAATGCCGTTGTATTTCTTCAAGAAATGCAGATCCCTTCGAATTACGGTAGGCGTTACACGCAAATGTTTACTCAAAACTTCAGCAAAGTGGCTGACGAGCAAGATATAGCAACGATTCCCTTTTTTCTTGAAGAAATAGCGCTTAATCAAGAATTAATGCAAAACGATGGCATTCATCCCAACGCTGAGGCACAGCCTTTGATTGCTAAGTTTATGGACAGACACTTAAGAAGTTTAATTCTTGATGTTCAATAAATATGCTATTCTTGACTAATCTACGATCTTGGTATGAGGTTCACCTATGGATGTATCATCTGTTAATTCCACGCCCGTCTCGACGGTTTTAGAGTCACCCCAGCGCCCTCAGCAGCAAGTTGAGCCTCGTAGTGAGCAAGAAAACCGCACAGCGCAGCCACAAAATACTCAGCAAACGTCCAGTTCTACAGACAGCCGCGTTGGGTCGCGTGTAGATGTATTTGTATAGCTATAGTTGAACCGAAGGGACAGACACTTGTATTAAGTCTCTCGTTGACGCAGCGACACGTTACTAAAAATGTGCTTGAAGTGGACAGACACTTTCATTCGACATGTGTCTGTCCACTTTTTGATTACAATGGGTATCTCTCCATTTCTTAGTATACTTTTCCGACTAAAACTGTCCTAAAGACCACTTAAACTTTACGCCGAACGCCCCATAATGAAGGTAATTAACTTGGGGATACGGACATGCCTTTACCTAGATACAAACAAATAAATACCGATGTGACACCCTACTATCACTGTATTTCCCGTTGCGTAAGACAATCTTACCTTTGTGGTCGAGATGCTCGCACTGGAATTAATTATGAACATAGAAGAAAGTGGATTCAGGATAGGCTACATAAACTTTCACAGGCATTTGCCATTGATTTATGCGCTTATGCTGTGATGCATAATCATATTCATATAGTGCTTCATGTAGCAAAAGGAAGAGCTGACGGGTGGACAATGGATGAAGTGTTGCTGAGATGGAGAATGTTTTACAAATGCCCACCCCTTGTCCAACGCTATTTTGATGATTTTGATTCGGTAACTGCGGAAGAGCTTGTCGAATTACAAGCACTTTCGGTGATATACAGAGAGCGTCTTCAAAGCATCAGCTGGTTTATGCGATTGCTTAACGAATACATTGCAAGAAGAGCTAACAAGGAAGATGAATGTAAGGGATATTTTTGGGAAAGGCGGTTCAGATCTCAAGCCATCCTAGATGAAAAAGCACTCGCAAGTGTAATGGCTTACGTGGATTTAAACCCTATACGAGCAAAGATTGCACGTACTCTCAAAGGCTCGCATTTCACCAGTATTCAATATCGCTTGAACGCCCAACGTGTCAATAAGACACCCAAGTTTCTGATGCCGTTTAGCGATAAACGCGTAAAAGATAAAGCCTCCTTGCCCTTCGCTTTCGTTGATTATATTCAGCTAATTAATGACACTTTGACCGCCGAAAAGAATGACTCAGTTCAAAAACTGCCCTTGCTTCCTAGCCGATTACTTACCAAACTAGGTATGACAAAGGAGAACTGGCACCTAGTTACCAACAATTTTGAAACACTTTTTACCGGGCCTGTAGGATGCCCAGAAATGATGGATAATTTTGCTAAATGCTGCCAAAGGGCATGCCGCCCGAACCTAGCAAATGCCCAAAAGTATTTATCTTAACCTAAGTGGCAATGACCTCAACTATCAGCCTGGCGAGCCAGTACCTCCACGATATCTTGCGAGTTTGTTAACCGTCTAATATCGTTAAATAGAAGTTCAGCTTCTGGGTACTGCCTTTTTAGGTAGCCGCACCATTGCTTGATTCGGTTTGGGTAATACCTGCCTTTATCACCAAAAATTTCGTAACCTGAATATTGAATAAGCAGCGCAGCAAGTTCAGGCCAAGGCATAGGCGCTTGACGACCTTTGATACATAACGCCAAATTAGGCATTGCCAACGCGCCGCGGCCAACCATCAAATTGGTGCATTCAGACTGTTCCTGACAGCGTTGTGCATCTTCAGCACTCCATATTTCTCCGTTAGCAACGAGCGGTATATTAGTATGTTGTTTAATTTTTGCTATCCAATCCCAGTATGCTGGAGGCTTATACCCTTCAGTTTTAGTCCTTGCATGGACAACCAATTCTGACGCGCCGGCTTCAGTTATTGCCACAGCATTTTCCACCGCTAACGACTTATCTTCAAAACCTAGTCTTATTTTAGCTGAAACTGGTATCTCAGCTGGAACTGCATCTCTCACAGCTTTTACAATATCATAAAGAGTCTGGGTTTCTTTAAGTAAAACCGCTCCCCCTTTGCTCTTGTTTACCGTCTTAGCAGGACAACCAAAATTGAGATCTACGCCAGGAGAACCTAACTCCACTGCAGTTTGAGCATTTTCAGCAAGCCACTTGGGGTGCTGCCCTAGTAATTGAACACGTACAGGCACCCCTGATGGCGTTTTTCCACCATTATGAAGTTCCGGACATAATCTATAGAAAGTCTTTTTAGGGAGTTTTTGGTCCACAACCCTAACAAATTCAGTAACACATTGATCGAAGCCGCCCACGCGAGTAAGCATATCTCTCATCAAATGATCTACAACGCCCTCCATAGGGGCAAGCATTACTTTCATTAAAAAATATCTCGGGTTGTTTAAATGAAAATTGGCGCGGGAGTTTAGCAAAAAGTCGTGATCTCAGCCAGGATTTGATAGTTGTTATATGGGATTGAGTGTCTGTCCGCTTATACCGCGCTTTTTATCAATTCACACACTATATCAATTAAAGGGATGTCACTCTCAAAGTTCGACATTAACATTCTCAGGCCGGGAAAAAAGTGTCTGTTCGAAGTCCACACGTATATATGAGGCGATAAGCTCGTTAGTAGAATTAACGAATTTCACTTGGGTTAAGTGTCTGTCTTAGCGTTGCCTTGTGGCGCGTTTTTAAGCGCAAATAGGCGAGAAATTACAGCTTTCTTTTGGGAGTTTGTGTATGTCCGCCAATGAGTAATTTCATCGATAGTGCGATTGCAACCCGAGCAAACGTCATCATCATCCAGTTTACACAGCGCGATACAGGGTGAGGTGATATTCATACTGCTTTTGTTCTATTTAAACCTTGTTGCTGATTGCGTTCCTGAGATGCGGCAATCGCCAATAGCGCCGTTTCCGACAGCTCTTTACTAGACCATAGACATACGTGACAACCAAATTGTCGTTCTAAATAAGATGCAAACTCAGTGTCTGTCCTACATTCTTGCTTTATTAAATGCTGCTTTTTACCGTCGTAAATAACTGCGGAAAATATATACACGATGAGCCTCCCTAATTAGAGGCTCAAATATACATCTAGACGTCTAAACGTTCAAGCGGCTATTTAATAAAATTCAGTGCGGCGCATATCGCTGACACTTGTGCTTCATTGCAGTTCTCAGGCGTCGCATTATCGCTATCGGGATACACCTCAGTAGTAGTGACGTACTTTGCATCGGTCAACCCGCCACAAAGCGATAGCGCCTTTTTGTCATAGCAAATAACACCTTCACTCACTACATCAGCACCAATTATTTTGCCGTTCTCATCGGCAGGCGCAATATGGGTTACCTCCTTAACCGCATCAATGACCGCTTTTTGAAATTCTAGCTGAGGGTTGGATGTATTGGCTACCGTGTAAAAACCATCAGGGATGTTCCAGTTATCATGCGTTACTCCGTCTCGAGCAGCTAGTGCGGGTCTAAACTCACTGTTGTCTGTGTCGGTAGTTTCGTGCAAATCGATGTGAAGCGCTAAAGGTAGAGCCAATTCATTCACTAGCTTAATCAGTTGAGCTGATTCTGGAGCGGGAGAGCCCGGGTAGAAGGAACGGTTAGGATCTAACGCTAGCGGATTCCATCTGTTTATTGTTTCATAGCCCCAGGGGCTAACGCACGGAACAACTACGATATTAAATAAGTCTTTAAAAGTAGCCAGCTTCGCTTCAATAAACTGAAGGGCTCCTTGTACACCGCTCGTTTCATAGCCGTGCACACCGCCTGTGATAAGCGCAGAAGGCTTATTAGAGTCAATATTTATTGGGACAACAGCATACAATGGGTAACGCGCTTCGTCATAAGGTAATGCACCATATTGCTTTAACTGAAAACCTTCAGGAACAATTTTGCTAAGTTTATCAAGCACCTCTTCCTGATAACTTCGCTTCACCGACTGCTGTGCTTTCCACTGTGCTTTTTCTTCATTGCCCCATGGCTTGCCTGGAGTGCCTATTGGATAAATTTGCTGCATATAATACCTCTTTTGTATTTCTAAGATCATAACAGGTCAATCGTGTGACGTGTCAAAACCGTAAAAACTTTCTAGGTATTGGCGACATTAGAACTTTACACTTGCGACCACAGAGTCGAGAAAGGCAAAATGCGGCTGCAGAAAAGTGTCTGTCCACTTTGTCTTTGGACAGAAACAAAAAAACCAGCCGAATGGCTGGTTTTTTCGATATGGCGTCCCCTAGGGGATTCGAACCCCTGTTACCGCCGTGAAAGGGCGGTGTCCTAGGCCTCTAGACGAAGGGGACTGAAAACTTTAATTCGAAAGCTAAGCTTTCGATATTTTAGTAAATCAAGCAGGTTGCTTTTTTACTAAACTTTCAGTCAGAAGTTGAGTTAATCAACTCCAGCCTATTTCACAGTATCAATCGACTGTGACGCGATAAAATGGCGTCCCCTAGGGGATTCGAACCCCTGTTACCGCCGTGAAAGGGCGGTGTCCTAGGCCTCTAGACGAAGGGGACAGAAATTTTGTTCAGTGAAGCAAAGCTTCACTAAATTTCTGTAAGGATAGGTGAGCTCTGCGAACCGAGCGGCCTTATTCTTACTGAAATTTCTATCCGAAGTTTACTAAACTTCAGCCTATTTAAATCACAACTTAATGTGACTTGGTGGAGCCAGGCGGGATCGAACCGCCGACCTCCTGCATGCCATGCAGGCGCTCTCCCAGCTGAGCTATGGCCCCATCATGGTACCAGTCATTTTGTGTGACTGTTCCGTGACAGCGGGGCGCATTCTAGGCATCCCCCCCTGTCATGTCAACGCTTTTTTTATGAATTTTCTCTGTTTGCTATAAAAGTGAGCGCTTTGTCGATTCTCTCGCCAACTTTCTCTTTTGAAAGAAGGTTCAGCGTAACATCCAAAGACGGTGAATTACCGCCCCCGGTAACTGCTACACGTAGCGGCATACCTACCTTGCCCATACCTACTTCTAATTCTTCAGCGGTACTATTAATAGCGGCCTGAATATTTTCAGGGCTCCACTCTTCTATCGACATAAGTTTATCTTTAACAAGCTCTAATGGGCCTCGAGCGACCGGACGAAGGTGTTTTTTCGCCGCGTTCGCGTCAAACTCATCATAGTCTTGATAAAAGTACGTAGAAATCTCTGCCAGCTCTTTAAGAGTCTTTACACGATCTGCTTGAATAGCAATTACAGACTCAAGCGCTGGGCCTGCAGTTAAATCAACATTTAATGCATCAAAATGCCATTTTGCATGTGTTGCCACTTCGCTTGCTGGTAAACTTTTAATGTAATGTTGGTTCAACCAGATTAATTTTTCGGTATTAAATGCCGACGCAGATTGACCAATTGCATCTAAGCTAAACTTTTCAATCATCTCATCTACTGAGAAAACTTCCTGGTCACCATGTGACCACCCCAACCTAACAAGGTAATTCAATACCGCTTGTGGCAAGAAGCCGTCGTCTCGGTATTGCATTACGCTTACCGCACCATGGCGTTTAGACAATTTTTTTCCATCGTCGCCTAAAATCATAGATACGTGAGCATAGTCGGGAATAGGCGCACCTAATGCTTCAAGAATATTAATCTGACGTGGCGTATTATTAATGTGATCTTCACCACGAACAACATGGGTTATGCCCATATCCCAATCGTCAACAACAACACAGAAGTTATAAGTAGGCGTGCCGTCAGTACGTTGAATGATCAGATCATCAAGCTCGGTATTACTTATCTCAATTTTCCCGCGTACATGGTCGTTAATAACCACCTTGCCTTCTAACGGGTTTTTGAAGCGAATAACGAAAGGCTGACCTTCTGGGTGATCTTTTCTATCTCTCCATGTCCCAGGATAACGCGGTTTTTCTCCACGCTCTTTTTGAGCCTCGCGTATTGCATCAAGCTCTTCCGAACTCATAAAGCACTTATACGCCTTCCCTTCGTCCAATAGCTTTTGAATTAACTCTTTGTATCTGTCAAAGCGCTCAGTTTGATAAATAGGACCTGTATCCCACGTTAAGCCTAACCACAGCATTCCGTCCAGAATGGCTTGCTTTGCTTCTTCAGTTGAACGCTCAATATCTGTGTCTTCTATACGAAGAACAAATTCACCGCCTTTACTTTTTGCAAGAAGCCAAGAATAAAGCGCAGTTCGTGCGCCACCAACGTGAAGATAGCCTGTTGGGCTGGGTGCAAATCGTGTAACAACCGACATGGTCACTCTCTATAGTTAATGTGTTTCTAAAGTTGAGCGCATTCTACCAGTGTCCGCGCGACTTCAAAAGTAAGTTGAGAATAAGTAGAACAAGAAAACTTATAGAAATGAAAAATGGACAGACACTCACTGCTATTTGTTTGTCGCTAAAAACTCTTGTCGAAGGCGGGCAGAGTATGAGTGTCTGTATTGGACAGTCACTCATATTCCTTATGTTTCTCTCGAGTTGTCTCAAGTTAAATGGTCTGGGAAACAGAAATCATGAAACGAATCATGAAACGGACAGTCACTTCTATTCTCGCTAGAAGGTTTTTCCCCTCTTTTTTTTAAATTCAATTTAAACCGCAGGTTTGCAGTAATGTCTTAGCCGCTCGTTGATATTGGACGGACATTCACTTTTAGTCTCATACTGTTATGCGCCGATTAAGTGTCTGTCCGTTTTGACTACATTTTGAATGTGGGGGGGAATGAGTGTCTGTCCCTTTCGATTACTTTTGACTAAATATGTGTCTGTCCCTTTTCGATCTCCCTATTCGATCATAAGTGTCTGTCCTTTTTTAATTTGCTTTTTTAATTTGGGGTTAGTAAAACGCTGTTCTTTTCATCAATTTAGTCAAGATACCGTCAGAGTGACTAAAATTCGGGCACACAGTCATTTTTCTTTAATTTTCTTGTTGACACTAACGGAACCGACTCTATAATACCGCCCCACTTGCTTAGGCAAGGTTTTAAAAATATGGACGCTTAGCTCAGTTGGGAGAGCATCGCCCTTACAAGGCGAGGGTCACTGGTTCAAGCCCAGTAGCGTCCACCACTTCTTCACAGTGGTTAAACAGTGATATCAAAATGCGGACGCTTAGCTCAGTTGGGAGAGCATCGCCCTTACAAGGCGAGGGTCACTGGTTCAAGCCCAGTAACGTCCACCACTTCCTCACAGTGGTTAAACAGTGATATCAAAATACGGACGCTTAGCTCAGTTGGGAGAGCATCGCCCTTACAAGGCGAGGGTCACTGGTTCAAGCCCAGTAGCGTCCACCACTTCCTCACAGTGGTTAAACAGTGATATCAAAATTCGGACGCTTAGCTCAGTTGGGAGAGCATCGCCCTTACAAGGCGAGGGTCACTGGTTCAAGCCCAGTAGCGTCCACCATCTCTTTAGAAATATCGGCACCTCTGCTATACAATCAATCGAACAGTTATTCTTTTACTTCTGGCTACCGTATGCTAACTGCTTAGCTGATGTATTCACCGCGCGGTTGTAGCCCCTGCGAAGCCCGCAATATACCGACCTAATACTGGGCCAGATCCACCAGCCACCTAATTATGCGATAGTCTTCATAAAGAACTATACTTAGAAAGCACACGCCGTGATAAGGTAATTAAACTGCTCTTCTAAAGGCTATAACTCAATGAAACTACACTTAGCGAAAAATACTAAGCTGTTAATTGCTGAAGACCAAGTGCTGGCAAAAAGTCATATGCACTATGCGCTTGAGCAGTTGGGTTTTAAGAACATGGACTATGTGGACAGGCCTTCGCAAGCGTTATCAGCTCTAAAAGAGTACGATTACGACGCCATCATTTGCTCGTATAACCTTCGCTCAGAGCAAGGTGGATATTATTTATTAGAGCAATTAAACGATGCCCACTCGTTACCGCTTACCAGCGCATTTATTTTCACCAGCGCAGATACGTCGGCAGAAGTCGTACACGCCATTATTGAATTACAGCCAGACGAATTTATCGCCAAACCTTTTTCAGTCAACGAGTTAGATAGAAGGCTTTCGCGGGTTTTATCCAGAAAGAAAGCACTGAAAAACGTGTATGCATTTATGGACAAAAAGGACTACGAAAAAGCCCTGACTGAAGTTGAGTTCTTTTTGTTACAGCCTGAACATGCTGAACACTTTCCTCTAGCGATGAAAATAAAGGGTGATTTATTTTTGTTAACGCAGAGATACCAAGAAGCGGTCGCTTTTTTTGAATCCATCATTAACGTACAAGATTTCAACTGGGCGAAAATGGGAATTGCAAAAAGCCTTCTTGCGCTCAACGAACTTGATGACGCAGAAAGAGAAATTATTCAACTTGCCACCCGACCTGATTCTGCACTAGAGGCCTTCGACCTTCTCGCTACTCTCCAAATTAAACAAGCTGCTTTTGACGATGCTTTAGAATGCACATCGCTGGCTTGCACTATGTCTCCGCGCAATATTCCTCGCTATCAACAAGCGGTAAGCTTGGCGAGAATAACCCATGATTATGAGACCCAGTTTAACAGCGCAAAGAAAGCGGTACGTTACGCCCAAGGATCAATTCATGACAAGCCCGATATTTACTTAACCGCTGCCCGAGCCGGCGTTGATTTTGCCATGACATCTGAACCAGAACACGTAAATAACATTGTGAAACAAACCAATGAATATCTGCGCCAAATGAAAAAAGCGCATCCAAGAGCTGCGTTAAACGATGAGCTAGCCGTCATCGATGCGAGACTACACTACTTAAAAGATGACACAGCAAGAGCCCAGACGTTACTGTCAGAGTTTCACACCGACCACGCTCAGTTCCATTCAACTGAAGCATTGCTAGATAGGGCAAAAGCCCTGCATGAAGTGGGAATGAAAAAAGAGTCTATTGCTATTTTAGATGCGATTTCGTCGAGAGAAGAAGAATCCCCAGGTGAAGTGAATTTAATGGCCGCGTATTTAAAGCAGGAAAAGGCAGAAAAAGAAGCCATCTCACTAAGCCCAAAAACATTGAACAATACTGCGGTTGCACAATACAAACGCGGCAATTTAGAGCAATCCTATAGCACTTTTGCGCAAGCATTTCGGGTAATGCCGAAAAACCCATCGATTGCCCTTAACTACCTTCAAGCCATTGTAAGAGCAAGGAAATCGAATACACCTATGCCCGCTGACACCCTATCTGAAATAAAGAAATGTCGAGAAACATTAGAAAGTGCAACCCTGTCAGACGAAAAACAATCTCGCTATGACAATGTAAAAAGTATTTTAAAAGGCGAGTAAAGGCTTCATCAAGATTACGCCACTTCGCCTCTTGTTAGGTATAAACTAGCTTGAATACACAACTACCGTTTCGTGGAACAGTTTATCTTTGTACTCTTGTTCATGACTAAAGGTCATACCGAGCTTTTTCATTATATTGATAGACGCGTTGTTTTGGGGGTTGGCAATGGCAGAAAACTTCTCTATCCCAATATCGTAAAGCGCTTCTTTTACTGCTTTAGCCGCTTCAGTGGCGTAACCTTTTCCCCATGTATGACGCTTAAAACGCCACCCTAACTCCATGTTGTCACTTTCGGGGTGTTGAGTAAAAAAACCAAAAGGACGAACTAGAATCCACCCAATACTTTCTTTTTCGGCTAACGTTTCAACACGCCATAGTCCCCACCCTAAGGCAGGATTAGAATAGGCTTGAAAACGGGGAACGAAAATATCTCGTATTTCTTCTTTTGAAGACTTTTTGCCACCGTTGATATATTTCATGACGAGCTCGTCTTGATCCAGCTCCCATAAGAAATCAGCGTCTTTTTCGGTGACGTAGTGATAGGAAAGACGCGCACTGTCCATGATATGCATAAACTTCCTTTA
>JACLAD010002538.1_pt1 | contig 14345 bp, 17 predicted proteins | sample 8027901 | NCBI WGS metagenome assembly JACLAD01 (sample SAMN15725071, study PRJNA655200) | protist metagenome | isolation source: fluorescence activated cell sorting (FACS) single amplified genomes of... | place: Spain: Blaines Bay Microbial Observatory, Mediterranean Sea | collected 2016-07-05 | reverse complement strand
GAACAACCGGCATGACCAGGTCTTTGCGAGCCGGCAGCACATCGGGCTGCCTCTCAGGGACGCCATGCCCGAACTCTATGATCAAGGGGCTCTTACGGCGTATGACCGGGTTCTCAAGACCGGCGAGGTCGAGGAGCAGCCGGAGCGCCGCGTAATGATCGCCAGCACGGGCGCCGGGCGAGACGAGACGAAGTGGCTTCACCAGTCGCTCCAGCCTTGGCGGAACGATGCCGGAGAGATCATAGGCGTCATCAGTTTCGCCTATGACATCACGGCGCAGGTCGAAGCACGCCAGAAGGTCGAACAAAGGCAGGTCGAGCTCGAATTCGCGCTCGAAGCGGGCCGTGCCGTCGGCACGTGGGATTGGGACGTGGCGAACGATACCATTTCGGTCGACCGTCGCTTCGGCCGTCTCTTCGGCATTCCGGTGGATGAGGTCGGACAGGGCTTGCCCTTGCAGCGTTTTGTCGCGGCCATCCATGAGGACGACCGGGATCGTGTCGGCAAGGCGATCGGGGAAGCTGTCGCATCGGGTTTGGATTATGCCCAGGACTACCGTGTCCGGGATCTGGATGGTCGGACTGCTTGGGTGACGGCGCGCGGACGCTGCTTCTACGGCCCCGATGGCGCTCCCGCTCGTTTCCCGGGGGTCGTGGCCGACATCACCAGTCAGGTCGAGGCCCGTGAGCAAATCGAAGCCTCCAAGACCGCCCTGCAAGAGAGCGAGGACCGGCGGCAGCGCGCAATGACCGTGGGACGGGTCGGAACGTTCGAGTATTATCCCGTCGAGCAGCGCGTTGTCTGGGATGCCATGACCCGGGAGATCTTCGGCATGTCTCCTCAGGGCGCTCTTCATCTCGCTGAGATCAGTGATCTGATCCACCCCGATGACCGACCTCGCTGGAAAGCCGATCTGGCTGGGGTGGTCGATCCGACCGGCTCTGGATACCATTCGGCCGAAATCCGAATCCGGAGGTCCAGCGACGGTGCCTGGCGGTGGATCGAAGCGGAAGGTCAGGCCAGTTTCGAAAACGACAGGGCGCGTCTTGTCGTCGGCACCGTGCGCGATGTTACCGAAAGGCGGGAATTCGAGGAGCGCCTGTCGCTGCTGAACAGGGAGCTGCACCACCGGGTGAAGAACCTGTTTTCGATGATCAAGGGATTGGTTGCATCCAGCGCTCGGAAGGAGACCGAACTCCCGATATTCGCAGCGAAATTGCGGCAGCGCATCGATGCACTGGCGGCCGCGCATCTGGTCAGCATGGCCGAGGAAGACGAGAAAACGAACTCGCTCGACGAACTCGTCAGGACCATCCTGAGCCCGCACGAATTGACAGAAGAGACGGTCACCCTGGAGGGGCCGCTCATGCGCTTGCCAGCCCATACGGTAACCCCCCTTGGCCTGATCCTGCACGAATTGGCCACGAACGCGGCAAAGCACGGTGTCTGGTCGAGAGGCCAAGGCAGGTTGTTTGTCCACTGGCGGAATGAGGGGCTTCCCGATGAGCGGCGGCTTGTTCTGTTCTGGAACGAAACCGGCTTCGAAGCCGTTGAGCCTCCGCCCCATGCGAAACCGGGGTTCGGGGCGCAGTTGATCGATGCCTCGGTGCGGCAGTTTTCCGGAAGTATCGCGCGGCACTGGGATGAGCACGGGCTGACCGTGCGCATCGAGCTGCCGCTCGGTGGCGGATAAATCCTTGAGCGGCAGTGTAGACCGGGAGCGAAGAGTGCGACTTGATGGCGTGACTGTTCTTCTCGTGGAGGACGAGGCCTTGGTGGCCATGGATCTGCAAGACACCTTCGAGGATCATGGCGCGCAAGTCATCGGTCCGGCGGTCTCCCTGAGCGAAGCGATGACACTGGCGCAGGACGGGACTGTCGATGTCGCACTTCTGGACATTGACCTACGCGGCAAGGACGTTTTCCCGGCGGCAGAAATTCTGGAAGCTCGTGAAATTCCATTCGCCTTCCATACCGGACACGGAACGCGCGCCGAATTGACGATGCGCTTTCCTTCCGCACCGGTCTGCAAGAAACCCGCAAGCTCGTCCGACATCATCCGCACTCTTGCCTGTCTCGTGAGGGGAGGGAAACAGAACTGACGTTTCTGATTTGACGACGGTGAGCGACCTTCGTCGTCAGCCTGCCAATAGATCCGGCCACTGTCTTGCAGTGTCACTGGCCGACCACGTGATTGCTCGTCTTCGGGCTGGCAGAGCCGACAATAACCTCTACCAACGGCGAGGTCGGTTTGGCCAAGGTCGACCTTCGCTGCGCAGGACATGAAGGGCAGCTTTGGGCCGACCTCAGCACCGCAAGGAGTTTGCGTGAAGCTTGCCACCTGGGCGGGCGAAGTCTTGCGGATGATTGAGTAACTCTTCCTCACCACGTGGCCAGCGGCTCAAACTGGTGAAAAGTGGGAATTTCCTCTATTATTCTGGACCAGCATGGCTGGTGATTGTGATCATAAGATTGACGCGGCAAGAGCCGCATATTCCAGCAACTCTTGGGCTGATGCGACGGACTTGTATCTACAGGCGGATGCCGAAGCTGCCTTGGATGTGCCGGACCTCGAAGCGCTGACATGGGCAGCAGGCCTTGCGGCGCGAGATGCCGAGATGCTGGCCGCCTTGGAACGACTGTATGTCGTTTATGAGAGGCGAGGCGATCACGAGAACAGCGCCCGAACGGCCTTCTGGTGCGGGTTGAGGAACATGATGATCGGCGAGGTCGGTCTTGGTTCGGGCTGGCTCCACCGCGCGGCAACACACGCCGATGCCACGCCGCAGGACTGCGTTCAACGGGGCTATCTGATGCTGCCGAAGGTGTTCATGCATCGGGCCCGAGGCGACTACGACGCAGCCATCGAAGTCGCCGACGGAGCACTGTCGATTGGTGAAAAGGCAGGGGATGACGACCTGATCGCGCTTGCCGGCAGCCTTAAAGGGAGCCTTCTTTTCAGACTGGGCCGAATTGATGATGGCTATGGTCCGATCGACGAGGCAATGCTTCTCGCGGATAGCGACAGACTCTCTCCGCTTGTCTGCGGCGTATGCTATTGCGAGATCGTGGCGTCCTGCTGCCGCGTGCAGGAGATGGTCCGCGCCCGCGAGTGGACCGCCATTCTCGACGCCTGGTGCCGCTGCAACCCGCAAGCCAAGGCCTTCAACGGGGTCTGCCAGGTTCACCGCGCCGAGGTGCTTCAGCTCGAGGGAAAGTGGGACAAAGCCTTTGCAGAGGCGGAATGTGCAGGAGAGGGTCTGAAAGGCACCACCGAACAGACCGCGATGGCCACCGCCGCTTATCGTCGAGGTGAGATCCTGCGCCTGCGAGGAGAATTCGCAGACGCCGAGTTGGAATATCGGAGCGCCGGTGAGATAGGCATCGACCCGCAGCCCGGTCTGGCGCTGCTGAGGTTGGCGCACGCGCGGGAGAACGAGGCCGCGGCGATGATCCGTCGGGCGATCGAGACCGCGGCCGACATGCCAGACAAAGTCGCACTGCTTCCGGCAGGCATCGAAATCTGCATCGCCTGTCGCGATCTTGACCGTGCCGAAGAACTCTGCACGGAGCTGGCTAAGATCGCAGACCTCTTCGGGACGGAAATTTTGGTGCGCATCGCGGACCAGGGGTGCGGCGCGTTGGCATTGGCGCGCGGTGACGCGGCTGGAGGGGTAGCCGCGCTGGCCCGCGCACGAAGCTATTGGTCAGCGTTTGGTGCGCCCTACCTGGCCGCACGGCTGCGCGTCGATATTGCGGGCGGCTATCTCGAATTGGGGGATGCCGAGAGCGCGGCCTTGGAGTTGGAGGCCGCTGAGAAGACTTTCCTCGAACTTGGTGCAGAGCCTGATCTCGCACGGCTCCGCAAGCTTCGCGGAAATCGTGCGCCCGGTGAGCCGACGGACCGCGAGCGCGAAGTTCTGGTCTTGCTCGCAGAAGGATGCTCGAACCGGGACATTGCGCATGCGCTCGGTCTCAGCCCGAAGACGGTGAACCGGCATGTCGAGAACATATTCAACAAGCTCGGTGTCTCCTCCAGATCCGCGGCGGTCGCCAAAGCTCTGAAGAGCGGCATGATCTGAACATGGGGCAAATACCCCAGCCGCCTTCGCGGCGACATCGGGCATCTGCACGATGAACGCTTGATGGGCAGCAACTACGCTCACTCCAGAAAACCTTCACATCTGGAGGAGAGCGATGACAATGCACCAAGCGAGACAGGCGCGTGAGCGGCATCCAGCGGATGTGCTGGAAGCGGGAAACGCGCTCAGGACCGATCCTGATGCTTTCTCCGATGACAAGACTCGTTCACAGACGCCTGCATGAACTGCCCCGGCTTTGCCGGAGAGCGTTTCGTTCTGCGCTTCAGGCGACCTTATCGACTGCTTGAAGCTGTTCAAGGTGCCGCTGCTCGGCTTCGGCTGGCGGGATGTAGCCGATTGAGCTGAGAAGTCGCTGCGTGTTGTACCACTCGACCCAGTGAGCGGTTTCCCATTCGACGTCCTGCATGGTTTTCCACGGGCCGAGCTGCTTGATGACCTCGGTCTTGAACAGGCCGATGACGCTTTCTGCGAGCGCATTGTCATAGGAATCCCCGACCGTGCCAACGGATGGATCGATCTCGTGATCGATCAAGCGCTCGGTGTACTTTATGGACAAATACTGCGACCCGCGATCGGAGTGATAGATCAAGCTATTGTTTCCAAGTGGCTTTCTTTGCCAAAGCGCTTGCTCCAAGGCGTCGAGGACGAACCGGGTCGTCATCGAGGTCGAGACACGCCAGCCCACGATCCTGCGTGCAAAGACATCGATCACGAAGGCGACGTAGACGGTGCCTGACCAAGTCGGAACGTAGGTGAAATCCGAAACCCAGAGCTGGTTCGGGCGCTCGGTATGGAAGGCACGATTGATCTTGTCGTCTGGACAGGGCTGCGCGCTGTCGGGCTGGGTCGTCACCAGCTTCTTGCCGCGCACCACGCCCTGGAGGCCCATGTCGCGCATCAATCGCTCTACCGTGCAGCGTGCGACATCCATGCCATCTCGGCGCAGCGCATGCCAAACTTTCCGAACGCCATAGAGGCCGCGATTGGCTGACCAGATCTCCAAGATCTGCTCACGCAGCTCAGCATCCCGCTGGGCGCGCCTGGAAGCTCGCTGTGGATTTTTCTCCGTGGCCTTGCGATCATGGTAGGTAGACGGGGCGATCGGCAGTACACGGCAGATCGGCTCGACCCCGAACTCCCCCCGGAATTCGTCGATGAAGGCCATCATTTGCGGAACGGGCGGTCGAGCTCCGCCTGGGCAAAGTCGATCGCGCCACGCCACCGGTTCGAGTGGCGTGATCGACGCACTGGCCTTCTTCAAGATTTCATTCGCCTGCCGTAGCTCGCGAACCTCGCGTTCAAGCTCCTTGATCCGGGCTTTCTCCGCGCTGGTCGGCCCGGCCTCCTTGCCCGTGTTACGCTGCGCCTGCTTGTACCAGACCCGCAGGCTGTCAGACGAACAGCCCAGCTTCTGAGCTATGTCGCGCACCGCCGCCGACCGGCTGCGATAACTTTCCAGATGATCCTCGACCATCTGCACTGCCCGCTCGCGAAACTCGGCCGAGTAAGGGCTTGTCGTATGCGTCTTCCTGTCCATAGAGAGCAATCCTCCGAGAGTTTTGCCCTCCGGGCAAGCCGGGGCAGTTCAAACAGATCCTGGCCGACGGTATCGCCGAATGCTCCTACCTGCTGGGCGACGACGCCGCGCATGTCTGCGCCATCGTCGATCCGCGCCCCGATGTGGAGATCTATCTCGCGGCGGCGCGGCGCTTCGGCCTCGCCATCACCCATGTCTTCGAGACCCACATCCACGCCGATTTCATGAGCGGCGCGCGCGAGCTGGTCGACCGGCTCGGCGGGCAGGCCAAGCTTTACGTCAGCACCGAGGGCGGCGCCGAATACGGCTTCGACCACCAAGCGGTGCGCGACGGCGACGAATTCGCCTTCGGCGGGCTGCGGATGAAGGCGCGTTTCACCCCCGGCCATACGCCCGAGCACATGTCCTACCTGCTCTATGACGGCGACACGGAGACGCCGTGGGGCGTCCTGTCGGGCGATGCCTTCTTCGTCGACAGCGTCGGCCGGCCCGACCTTATGCGCGACGACCAGACCGAGGAGCTGACCGAGAAGCTGTTCCACACGATGCGCGACGTCTTCATGGCGCTGCCCGACGACGTGATCATCTATCCCTGCCACGGCGCGGGATCGGCCTGCGGGCCGGATATCGGTAAGCGAGGCCTACGCTCTCGCGATCGTCGTTCTACTACCGGCCAGTTGGAGAGACCGAGCTGAACCTCGACCTCATGCGGCTAATCGACGAGCAGTTTCTCGAAACGCCGTTCTACGGCGTGCGGCAGATGGCCCGGCATCTGCGCAATGAGGGCCACGCAGTGAACGACAAGCGGGTGCGGCGGCTGATGCGGCTCATGGGCCTCATGCCGATCTACCAGAAGCCCAACACCAGCAAGCCCGCCAAGGGGCACAAGCGATACCCATACCTGCTGAGGGGGTTGCGCGTGGAGCGGCCCAACCAGGTCTGGTGCGCCGACATCACCTATCTCCCCATGCGGCGCGGCTTCCTCTATCTCGTGGCGATCATGGACTGGCACACCCGAAAAGTGCTGGCCTGGCGCCTGTCGAACACGATGGAGGCCGAGTTCTGTGTCGAGGCGCTGACCGAAGCGATTCAGCGGTTCGGCTTGCCCGAGATCATGAATACCGATCAGGGCAGCCAGTTCACGTCCTTCGCCTGGACCGACCTGCTCAGACGCGCCGGCGTCCGCATCTCGATGGACGGAAAGGGGCGCTACCTCGACAACATCTTCATCGAGCGGCTCTGGCGCACCCTGAAATACGAGTGCGTCTACCTGCACGCTTGGGAGACCGGCTCGGAGGCACGGGCGGGGCTCAGGAACTGGATCTATTTCTACAATCGAAAGCGCCCGCATTCCGCCCATGGCGGCCAGCCGCCAGCAGTGGTCTACTGGCAGAGAAACCCCACCATCCAACCCGATCAGCAGGAGCCGAGAGTAGCTTAGAAAGCGCCAGATCCTGTCCAGGGATCGGGGAGCACCTCATGCGGCCTGACGGCGTTGCAGTCGTAGCGGCAGAGGGTCAGCTTTCGCCGGGCATCGTCCAAAGTGTCGAAGGGCACTGGAGCGTCCGTTGCGACGAGTTGCCACGCTCAAAGACACTCGGGAAGGTTCAAAAGGTTCGTCGGGAAGTCACCGTCTGCGGCCGTCTTGATGTACTTGTGTCCCTGACGGCTGATGGCGACCTCGCACCACGCTGCGTTGCCGGACGCCGCCACATAAAACTCCCAGCCTTCCTCCATGAGGTAGACCGCGCACTCCTGCGTCATCTTCCAACGGGTTCCATCAGGATTGACGCCGCCGACATGGGAGATGCGGTCCCACGCGCTGTCGCGGTCTCTCGTCCTGATGCATTCGATCTGCGCCTTGATGGCTATCGTCACTCCCCAGCGGCGGCTGTCGCGACCTGATGGTGAACCGCCGCCGTGGAGTGTGGCAATCTCCGGCGGCGGCGAAAAGCCCCGCGCGGGGGGTGGGCTTTCCCTCTCGTCCTCAGGGGCACTCGGGCAGGTTCAGGAGATGCGTCGGGAGATCATCGTCTGCGGCCGTCTTGATGTACTTCTTCCCATCGGGATCGACAGCGACTTTGACCGCAACAGGATCGTCCTCAATATCGACGCAGAACACGCAGTCTCCGCTCTCGATTTTCTGGATCACCTCGTCGAGTTCCAGCTTCCAAGGGTTCACAAGGGAGCCGCCGCCCACATGGCTGATGCGTTCTCGCGGCTTCCAGTGATTGGTTCTGCGGATGCACTTGATCTGGATTGTCTTCTGCACGTCTTCTCTCCACAAGGGGAAGGGGTCGTCGCGATCCTATTGGGAACGACCGCTTGGGTTCAATCTTCGGCGGCGCGTCTAACTGACACGATCGTGCGGCTCGCAGGCCTCCTGGCTGCTGTCACGCGATGCTTCCAGTGCATCCGCCATCGCTCGCAGAACTCGGATAACCTCCTCTCGAACCAGGGCGCGGCTGGCCGGCCCGGATAGATCCTCGTCAGCGGGCATGCCAAGGCTGAGCACGGCTTTCGATTGCCAGTGCGGCAGGCCGCGTGCCTCGGAAAGTGTCACCTCGGCCTTCGCGTGTAGCGTAGCGGGTGCACTGGGAAGAAAGGGGTCGTCATCTGGGATCTTCGGCATCCAGATGGTCTTTCGCAGATGGTAACTGGCGCGCTTGCTGGACATGGTGTTCCTTCGGTGCCGACGACCTGATGGTGAAGTACCGGCCGAATTGAAGTTGCCCTCTGGCTGCGAGGGATCAGTCGACGCGGCGCAGGATCGTGTCGTCATCGAGAACCTGGAACGTCCGCTCATCGATGTAGCCAACCGAGCGGCCGTCGACCAACCGCAGTTCCTGCGTGCCGGCTAGCTCGGCGATCTCGCCTGAGGGGGAACGGCCCGTGTTGAAGTCCTGCCAGAGCTGAACGTCGTGGCGCTTGCCGAGGTCGTCTGCGCATTCATAGGTAGCCAGGTGGCGCATGGGCATAGGGATCCTCCGTCAGTGGTGGCCGGGGCGTGAGGGTGAACCATTGGCGGATGGTTGGCAAATTTCGGCGGCGGCGAGCCTGATTCACGTGCCATCCTCGGCACCTAGCCCGTTCGTTCGCTCTCGCCTTCAGCTCCGCCATCACGCCCTTGGCCGCTCTTGCCGGGTCGCCATCGTTTCAACCACCACCCCTCCAGAAACGGGGTCAACGCCACGAACACGCTCACCACCGTCAGCGGTCCGAACACGATCAGAGCCAAGGGGAACACTGGCGCCTCTCGCCAATCTTCGATCATCGACAGGCCGAGCAGCGTGGGCGCGACGGCAAGAAAGAAGACGCCCCCGATGATGACCCACCGCCAAGGCCGCGAAGGCCGCCAAGTCCTCGCGCTCCTCGTCATATCCGAGATCCGATCCTCGCCGTCATGATATGCCATCACTCATCCTCCTGATCTTGAGCCTTGCGCCGACGCCGCCGAAGGCTGGAGCCCTTCAGGGAGGGCGTCATGACCGCCATCAGGCCCGCTACCGTCACCGGCCCGAAGGTGATCAGCACCGTGGAAACGACGCCGGGCTCGCCGGTGGTCCAGATGATCCACACCCCAGCCGCCATCGGCGTGAGCGCCAACAGGAAGACCCCGTAGAAAACCGCTCCTCGCCAGATCCAGCGCGGAGACCGGTCGGCTCCCTCAGAACGGCTGTCTGGCTCGGTCACGCCTCATCCTCCCGCAGCTACTCTGCCACGACGCGGGCCATGCGGGCATAGGCTCGGTCGGCATCGGGTCTCCCGGGCTTGGCCTCTAACGCCAAGGCGGCGTAATGCCGCTAGACCGACGTCAGTTCAACAGATTTGGATCACGCTGTCGAAGGAGTTTTCGGATGGCTTCATTTGCCCCTCCTGGAGGCACGCCAGAGCATGTCCGGAGCGAACCAGACCGCCAATAAGCTCCGGCAGCAGGGTCGGCGCTTAAAAGGCACTGGGGAGGGAATCCGGCCCGCCGACAAGTCCTCCAGCGCCTGGTGAAAATCATCGGAACGTGACCATTAGCATAGGCTTGCCAGAAAGGCGCGCATCTTGTCAGATGCCCCTGGCCCGCCCCCTTCTGGGAGGTAAGGAGGTGAGCCGGGATTGGATCGGAATGCCAAGGGAGGCTGGCATCCCGATCCAATCGCTGCCCTGCCCCCGTCTATCGCTTGCGGCGAAGTCCAAAGGAGCAGGGCGCCGCCCCACCGCGAAACCCGAGCTGTCGATATGGCACCGCCTCGCTCCTTGATGGAGGAGAATGGAGCGAACCGGTGCCTGCGGACCGGCCTGCCTGGGAGGGCGCGGCGCCGATCCGTATCCCGTACAGCCTCTCGAGCGGTGTTTTCGCGCGGGTCCCTGTTGGCCACTTTTATCCTATGCCCGCACCCGCCAAGTCGCAATCTTCGGCGCTGCAATCGGGTCGCCTCGACCGCGACTGCTCGAAGTTCGTGCAGTCGTCAAACCCGGCGCCTCATGAAAAGGCGGACGCCACAACCGCGCCTGTCATTTCAACCCTTCCGGCTTTCACGGATAGCATCGCCGCTTCTTGCATCGCGGCTCCGACGGACGTCCATGCATTTCGCGAAACCGAGAGAAGCGCCGGTTCACGCGCGCTGAAGCACAACGGCTTCACAAGCGGATAAGGGCCATCCCATCGCGGCAATCCGTGGCAGCGTCGACGCGCGGCTACCTTTTGGCCTCTCTCGGAATGCAGAACCGAAGAAGCGCAGCGTGACCTATAAGGCGGAGGGCGAACAAGAGTCTACGGGTTGTCGAAGTTTTTCCTTTGAGTAATCATCCTGAAGTTGAAGCGCCACTGGCACCCCGACTGGAGGGCAGTATCCGCAGGAGCATCATATGAAGATCCTCGCTGTCGAAGACGACGTGGTCGTCCTGATGGACATCGCCGACATGCTCGCAGAGCTGGGGCATGAATGCCAGCAGGCGACATCAGCGGAACAGGCGCTCGAGATCTTCGGGGACGGCCACGGGATCGACCTTGTGATGACCGATCTCACCATGCCCGGCATGTCCGGTCTGGATCTTGTTCGGGCGATCAGGCAACGCGCCCCTCAGAGCCGGATCATCGTCTGTTCGGGCTCAGACGAGATCAACGGTGCCGATCTTGCCGGTTACGAGCACCTCGAGAAGCCCTTCGCGGCTGGACAGCTGGCCAAGGTCCTCGAGCAGGCGACGACGTCCGCGTGAGCTGCAGTTGCCTAATCGTCTGACCTGCCGCGCCGGGTGCTGATCAGCAGCGCGTTCGCCTGGTCAAGCGCCGTGTCGAGGTCCGCGAAAGCGTGCGCCATCGCCTGCGCCGAAGCCTCTTTCTGCTCCCGGCTGCGGGTGCGTGCCGTCTCGCGCATCCCGGCCGCCGGCATGCCAGCGCGCATCCGCCGCTCGGCTCGGCGGGGCGGTCGCATTGCTAGGCGCGCACCCACCCCAGGCACCGCCCAGATCCGCGCTGTCCGGCGGCCGGTGATTTCCCGCAGCAGCCCGAGATCCGTCATCTCGACCAAGATCGTCAGCGCGGTGCGGATCGACACCCCGATCGTCTCGGCGAGCATTGCCGAGCTCAGCACCGGCGCGGTGCCAAAGGCATGGACGGCATCGGCCATGCGCGACCTCCCGCCCCTGCCCTGTGCCGCTTCTTTCCCACGCCGCAACCAGTCACGCGAAAGCGCGAAACGCCCGATCTCCGCTTCAAATACCTTTGCCAGACCGGCGCCGAGATCCATAAGTCCGGTCTCGCTGCCAGGCGACCAAGGCAGAAACTGCTGCTGGATCAGCGCGAGCGCTGGCGGCGAGACCCAGTGCGCGTCGACTCGGCCCGAAAGGCCTCGCAGGACATCTTCGGGGCCGGTCCCCTTTGCGGCGCGGCCGCGCAGGCTGCTGTCGACCGCCATGAAGATCAGCCGTTCGATCATGGGGTTGGCACGCTGCGACAGCGCCGCGTAGCCTGCCGCCGCGCGCGCCGCGGTCAGGATCGGCATGTCGCCCGGCCCCAGCCCCGTGAAGAGGTCCTCGATCTCGGCATCGTCGAGCCGTTGGCCTTCAGGCTGGTTGTCCGAGGTAAGGCCCGGGCCCCTTCCGGTGCCGGCTGCACTCTCGAAACGCCGCACGGTCTGGATGGGCCTTGCAATTGGGTCCCCCGGCGCCTTCAGCATGCGAAGCAGGCTCAGCGCCAGCTCCGCACCGGTCGCATCCGCATCCTGGCTTCCATTCAGCGCGACGCGCGGCAGCAGGTCACCTTCGGAAATTCTGATGCCCTCGAGCCCCGCGCTCGCGACCGCCTCAGCCAGCGCGATCTCCGAGCGTCAGAGACTGCCGACGTCCGGCTCGGCCCGCGCCATTGCCTCCAGTCGCGCGGCTAGAACCTCGGCCCGCAGGAAGGTGTACACGGCGCTCCGAGCGCTTTCGGGATCGTTGAACGACACCGTACAGATCCCTGATATGAGGTAACATTTACTCTCTATATGAGGATGAAACAGCGCATCTTCAATTGCCTTGGTGGATTGCCGACACGTTTTAGCCGGCCCTCCGTTCGGAGACTCTGAAAGCGTGATCCTGTCCAATCCAGCGGCGTGTGACGGCCGGGACAGAGCCTTCAGCCTCCCTCCGCGCCATATGGACAAGGAGATCGGGGCGTGCCGTCTCCCCTGCCCCGTCGCCTCAATCAGGGCTGCGCGTCTCTTGCCTGCGTATTCAAACGACCGTATTCTTCAGCTTAATTTGATTGGAATTAGGCCGACCATGGCCTTGGTCGGCTACGTCGGGGTCTCGACCGACCCGCATACCGTTGCCGCAGCAGCGTGAACTAGTGTTGCCCACCTGACAGGAGATTCCCGGTTCTGGAGCAGGCATAATACCCGGATGTTGGGCGGAAAGCGAAGTTGACGCTGCATAGGAGGATTCAAGCATCAGACGGGGAACACGAGAGGGCTCATCCGAGGCGTCTCTTAATTGGCAGCGGCCCATGCCGCTTGCGAAGATGAAGGTGAGCCAGCCAGCCGCTGAGCGCGGCCGGGTCCCGGGCTGAGTGAAAGCCAGCGAGCTGGCCGAAATGGCGGCCAGCCAGAACGCCTTGTCCGTCAGCCGTCTAAGGCGGAGGCGCATCTCCCTCCCGATGTCGCGCGGCGCGTGAACGCGCAGGCGCATTCCCGGCGCGTTGATGAAGCTACGCATCAGCACTTCCATCACGGCCCGGGAGGTGTCCGGCGCCTTGTGAAGCGCAGAGGGTAGGCAGGGCTTGGAATAGGTAGCTCACAGCTCAGTCCCGTTGCCCGCGCTCCAGCGACGTAGTAGCCCACATCCGAGCGGTCGGCTCACTTAATATTTTCAGCCGTGCCGTTTTGTATGATCCTCTTGGCACGCTCGGAGATGACTGGATCGAAGGCGGTCAACGCCCCTGCCCCGTTACCGCTCGCGTTGTAGACTTCAATCATGCCGGTCATGGAACTCTCCCCGTTCTCTCCTATAGAGTCAGGCGATTCGTGAGTTTCAAATCATTTTAGTGGAGAAAAAGTTTTGTGTTTCATTAGGTTGCAGGAATGAGGAAGCCCAAGGGCTGCTTGAGACGACCGTTGGGCTTGGATGGGAGGCGAAAATATTACATCTGTAATACGCCGGGTCATGCTCCTTGGTATCGCTCAAGCAAAGCCTTCAGGTCTCTCTCGAAGGCCTCCTGCTGGTCTTCCGGGATCACCAGAGCCTTAGCACTTAGCTTGATGCCGGTCGCGGAGCGCCCGACCGAAAATGATGAGCCGTTGAAGAGGGCGTACCGTTGCAGCTTCGGCCTCGCTTGAGGTACGCGCGACTTCGGGGTTACGCCTTCTTCAAGGGCCCGTTCATCAAGATCATTAGACTGAACACCTCCACGCCTGGCGATTTCAGCCACTACCTCAGCAGTATCCCTACCCTTCCCGATTTGCGGGATGTAGTCCCGAAGGATGATCATCGACGGGGTGTTCGAGAACCACTCCCTAGACTCTCCGCCAGCTTCCCAGTCACGCCACAATTTGAGGGCCTGCGAAACTTCGGCCTGCTTGACGTGCAAGCGGCGACCAATCTCTGACTGCTTGAGATCTTCTTCGGCTTTGAGGCGGAGTGCGATCTGTCCGATCGACAACATGCGCTCCAACGGCGTGAGGCTCTTGCGGATGGTGTTCTCAGCGAAGCGCTCTTCGAGATCGCTTAGCGCCCTCTCATCATAACCCGAGACTTGATCGCCGAGTGTGCTGTTGCCGTTTGCGATAATCGCCAACACCCGGATGCCCAGTTGCCGACAGGCGGCCAGGCGGCGACGCCCGGATTGCACGTAGAACTGCGCGTCCGGCGGGATATGTGTGGGGTCATTTTCTGTCGGCTTCCAGGCTGGATCGGCCGGACGCACTCGGATTGGCTGGGTCTGCCCCCGCACCCGGATGTTCTCTTTCAAAATGGAGAAGTCCTCATCATCTTCCCACCCCTGCAAACGGTCAGAGCCTACGGACTCAATCGCCTGATCGGCGTCCAGCTCGACAGAGATCTGACCGCACATGATCTTCGAACTGATCTTAGCCAGCCTGTCTTGGAGCGTCTTGTTCCGCGCGCCCTTGACCTCTCCGGTCATACCGCTGGCTTCACCCCCTCCAATTTTTGGGGAGTCGTCACCCAATGAGGCCTCTGCTGCTTTACGCTCGGCCTTCTTAGCAGCCATGACA
>JACLAD010003328.1_pt1 | contig 14351 bp, 18 predicted proteins | sample 8027901 | NCBI WGS metagenome assembly JACLAD01 (sample SAMN15725071, study PRJNA655200) | protist metagenome | isolation source: fluorescence activated cell sorting (FACS) single amplified genomes of... | place: Spain: Blaines Bay Microbial Observatory, Mediterranean Sea | collected 2016-07-05 | reverse complement strand
AACTTCATGTACGTCGTCACTTTAAAGTAGTTTTTTGCCTTTAGTCCTACTTATTTTATGCGCAACCGCCGGCGCTTTATGTGCCGTATTTTTGGCTTGTAGGGCGACTTGCGTCGCTATATTTCCGTCGATTTTCACAAAAGAATGTTGTATAAGTTTAAACTGGCTGTTGACCAACTGTCAAGGTTAAAGAGCCGCCTTGCTTTGATTATGAACTGTGTTTTTGTTTCACCCAACAAAGATGGGTTTTTTACCGTCAGTCCAAGTCGAAGAAACGCAGCAATTAGAAGAGGCAATCATTACCCCGAACGAGAGGGATTGTTTAATCCTCGTTGATCCAAATTCTCCAATAGTTTTCCTATACGTTCAACCGTGCCATTATAGGCATAAGATTGGATCGCGGTGTCTGGCTGTTTTTGCTATGGAAATCTATGATCTATAAACAATTCAATATTTGGTTTGAATTGATAAAACGCGCGCAGTATACCTGAAAATATATACACCATCCCTTCAAGTAAAGCCGGCTTATTGCTTATATTTATGCCGCATGAGCTACAAAAAGTCAGGTTCAGTGTAAACAAACATTTTCGACGAGCCGTCAAAAAGAACCTTGCAATCGGCGCAATGACACATGAAATGCGTCATAGAATTATTTTTGAAACGTATTGCTGTCTCTCCAAAAAAGCATTTTGCTTCTTATATATCGTTCGGCATTATTAAAATCTCCCAATGTGAGTATGTACGATCACTCGTTTCGTTATTTTCGCCCATGACAATGGCAGGCTCTAAAAATCATGGCAATGGTGATTTGGTTGGAACGTATTTAAAACGCTTAGTGTATGGGCTTTGATAACTATGCGCCAACCCTGGCCTGATCACCTAATTATTGTACCGCAACAATTTGGTTATCTCTTCGACGAAATTTCATAATATAGGTAAAAAAGTCGGGCGCTGCCTTGATAAATTGCTCTTTGCGAGGATAGGCTTTGAGGTGAACGAACTTTAAATCACAAGCCGGGTAGATAAATTAAAATGGCACATGAAATCGATGCATGGGCACATCGACAGCTGACAGATTACCAAAACAACAAACCAGGTACTATTTTCCGTGATGAAGGCTTTAACATAACCATCAATGAAGCCTATGCTATACAAGACACAGTGACCAAATTGAGGCTACAAAAAGGTGAGACAATAGCTGGTTACAAGGTGGGATGTACGGACCCTGGTATAAGAAAACTTTTTGGCATGCAGGGCCAATTCGCGAGACTTTGTTCAACCAAGAAATTCATCAAAGCAGCGCTACGCTGAACCTCAATCAATTTAATAATTCAGCTATTGAAGCTGAAATGGCTTTTCAGATCGGAGCAGGCGGCGAAATCACCTTTGTCTTCCCAGTGATTGAATTGCATAATTTCGTTTTTCGAGCTCCTAAAAAATCTTTGTCAGAACTAATTGCGAATAATGGCCTGAATAAAGGAATAATTCTACCTGATCAAAATTGGAAACGCCTACCCAACATATATGGCGAGAAATCGGCTCTATCGCTAGAAATGAATGGTGCCGAAATCGATTCCGGTGACATGTGACCGATGGACGGGGGACCAAGATCTTCATTGGATTGGATCACCTCTCATTTGGCAGAGCATGATTTGAAGGTGGCACCCGGAAATATAATTTTAGGGGGAACCGCCCTTGGCATGCATTTGATCAAATCTAGAGACCACGTTGTTGTGAAAATTGATGGAAAGATAGCCGTACAAGGCCGAATTAGTGCCCCCTAACTCATCCAATAGCATTTTCTTTCTTGGGTAAATTTTATCGCAAGCTTTGATCACATTAGCATAAAACGAGCCCTACGCCTTGTATCAAAAATTTAGTTCAAATGCATATTTTCAAAGGCCAGCTTCGGAGTACATATATTTTTTAAATCATCGTTGCCACCCGCAGCCCTTTGGCCAGTGTACCTGCGTTATCCACAGCGGCTTACAGAGATCGCAAACGCAAACCGCCATCCTCACTTTAAGACTATAACATAAGAAACCGCGATCCGAGGGCAGAACTGGATTCAATAGCGGTATCATTCATAGATTGTTGTAAAAAATGCGCGTTGGATAGTCCGTTTTGATAATTGCTATTTTATTAATCGTTTTTTTTGTTATAAAATGAAGGTGTAACTGGTCAAAGGAACCTATCATGTCATCGTTAACACATTTAGCGAAACTGAGAAGCTTAATGCTGGATATGGAAAGCGAAGTTGGGCTCACAGATGTGTCTCACCTTGAGCGTGATGTGATGCTCGCCTGCGTCGAATTAAAAGACGCGGCACCGATTGTGAAAACAAAAGATATTCTTGCACATCGGTTTTTAAAATCTTCGTCTCGCCCGTCTATCTTCCGCGCGTTAAAGTCTCTTATTGATCAAGATCACCTGGCTTATAATAGCAAGGGTCGTGGTGGATATATAATCCAGTTGCAATAAAAGGCGATAATTACAAAGCTTTAAACAAACCTAAAAGGTAAGGATGTCCTTACTTCTAACTTATTGGTTAACAGCACATACTAAGCGTATCGGAAAGATTTCCCTATGCGCGCAATCGAGTTAGGCACACCGTCGCTGCCCTTTATATTTGGATTGTTGCTGACAACTCATGTTGTGCAGCCTGTGCAAGATTGAGCACTTGTTGTAGAGATTTTTGGCATTGCGTTGTTTTTCCGCATGCTGTGCGCGTTCTCACCGCTTGGCTTTATAGCTGGAAATCGATTTTTTGCTGATGTCCGGCGTTATTCTAGGCAATTATATGATTTTGGGGCTGCCGGGCTTTACCAGTGCAGCAACGATCGGAATACTTACGAGTCTTTTAATCGTTCCTCTCACATTCGAATGTTTCAAACGCTGTGGCTTCGATTTCTTTGCGTCAGCGATGCATGTTCCGAAATTCATACCCGTTTTTCTTATTGGATCCTTTGTCAGTTTATTCAACGCTGCAATTGTAAACGGGTTTACAGGTGGACAAACCTTCGCCACACTTATCTCCGTAATCGGAGGATTGTTTATAATCTGTATATTGTTAATGCTCATATTACGCCGGCAGAAAACCAATGCCAGTTCTTAAAGCGGTGTTGCAGGCTAGCGCCTATCTAGCGCAACAAAGTGAAGCAACACCTAAGGCACCATAACATAACCCGGCGCCTCTAAACGTTTTACTCGCTTGCGCCTGAAAACCAGTCTCCGTGGTTCACATTATAATCGGACAATGTGCTGCACCCACCCAAACCACAGATTACAACAGCCATAATAATAAATTTTTTCATAAGATCTTGATCTGTTTTACCTCTCAGAGCAAAATATGATCAGCCGCTATATTCAATATATTTATATAAGCAGTGCCCTAAAACTTGAAATCTATTCTCTCAATTGTAGATTTTAACAGTGAGTATAAAATTATTCTCTATTATCGAGAAAACTTTTTATGCTTTATCCGCTTTGGCTTTAAAGCATCTGCCCCCAAACGCCGCTTTTTATGCTCTTCATAATCGGCAAAGTTTCCTTCAAACCATTCCACATGCGCCTCGCCTTCAAACGCCAAAATATGGGTGCAAATCCGGTTTAAGAAAAAGCGATCATGCGAGATCACAACCGCGCAGCCTGCAAAATCGACCAGAGCATCCTCAAGTGCTCGCAAGGTTTCCACATCAAGATCATTGGTCGGTTCATCGAGCAGCAACACATTGCCACCTGATTTTAGCAACCGCGCCATATGAACGCGATTGCGCTCTCCTCCAGATAGCAATCCCACCTTTTTTTGTTGATCACCCCCTTTAAAATTAAACGCCGAACAATAGGCGCGTGAATTCACTTCGGCATCGCCAAGATGGATGATATCTTGACCATCGGCGATTGCCTCCCACACGGTAGCATCGGCTTTCAAATCATCCCGCGACTGATCAACATAGGATAATTTAACCGTATCCCCATAGGTAATAGCGCCCGCATCCGGCACCTCATGCTGCGTGAACATTTTGAAAAGTGTTGATTTACCGGCCCCGTTCGGGCCAATTACCCCGACAATACCCCCCGGCGGCAACGAAAATTCAAGGTTTTCAATCAGCAGTTTGTCACCCATGGCTTTGTGTAAACCATCCACTTCGATCACTTTACCGCCTAAGCGCGGGCCGTTTGGAATAACAATTTGCGCGCGGCTAATTTTCTCGCGCTCGGATTGATTTGCCAGATCATTATAGGCATTGATCCGAGCTTTTTGTTTGGCTTGTCGGGCTTTTTGACCCTGGCGCATCCATTCCAATTCGCGCTCAAGCATTTTTTGCCTGCTTTTATCCTCGCGTGCTTCTTGCGAAAGACGTTTGGCTTTTTGTTCAAGCCAGCTTGAGTAATTTCCTTCGTAGGGAATGCCGCTGCCGCGATCTAGCTCAAGAATCCAACCGGTGATATCATCCAAGAAATAACGATCATGCGTCACAATCAAAATTGTACCCTTATAATCGATCAGATGCTGCTGCAGCCACGCGATGGTTTCTGCATCTAAATGGTTGGTCGGTTCATCAAGTAGCAGCATATCAGGCTCCTCAAGCAGCAACCGGCATAGGGCTACCCGACGCCGCTCACCACCCGATAACGTCGCCACATCAGCCTCATCGTCTGGGCATCTCAGCGCCTCCGTTGCCACATCGATTTGGCTGTCCAAATCCCACAGATTTTCTGCATCGATCTTATCTTGAAGATTGGCCATTTCATCCGCGGTTTCATCCGAATAATTCATTGCCAGATCATTATAGCGCTCCAAAACGGCTTTTTTCTCGGCCACGCCCAGCATAAGATTATCGCGAACATTCAGCTGTTCTTCCAATTTAGGCTCTTGCGATAAATAGCCAACTTTCGCACCTTCGGCCGACCAGGCTTCGCCCGTGAAATCTTTATCAAGCCCTGCCATAATTTTCATCAGTGTTGATTTGCCAGCGCCATTCACCCCAACCACACCAATTTTTACACCAGGCAAAAATGAAAGCCGAATATTCTCAAAGCATTTCTTACCCCCAGGATAGGTCTTTGAAACACCATCCATGTGATAAACATATTGATACGCGGCCATTTCGATTGCTCCTTAGGGCAGTAATTCAGAATGGTTAGATATCCAAATGGGGACGCGGGGGCAACGCCTCAGATTAAAATTTAAACTCTGCAGACGCAGCCGGATCGGCGGGGATGACTTCTGCTGTTAAGGTGGCTACTAAAGAAGAATACGATCCATGCTCCCGCACGAATCAGAAAGACGCGAGCAGAATATGGCAGCACAACGCATCATTGGCCTTTTGGGTGGCTCTTTTGATCCTGCGCATGCGGGGCATGTTCAAATAACGCGCCACGCGCTGCGCCGCTTTGGGCTTGATCGGGTTTGGTGGGTGGTCAGCCCTGCCAATCCGCTCAAGACAACCGGGCCAAATCCGCTTTTATGCAGAATAAAAGCGGCAAAACGAATAATGGAGCACCCAAAGGTCGATGTCACTGGCATTGAAAGCAACCTTGGCACCCGTTTTACATCCAACACGATTGCCGCCTTAAAACAACGCTTTGCACAATACCGTTTTGTTTGGCTGATGGGCGCCGATAACCTCAATCAGCTTCACAAATGGCACGCATGGGAAACCATTATGAAGTCAGTGCCCATTGGCATATTGGCGCGACCCGGCGATCAGATGGCGCCGCTCAATGCTCGTGCCAGCAGAATTTATCGTAGAGCCCGCCTGCCAGCGCATCAAAGCCAGCTTTTAGGCCGCCAAAACGCGCCTTGCTGGTGCTACCTTCCCATTCCAATGACGGATATTTCTTCAACCCGGCTGCGCCTTCGGACGGCTCACCCGGCTGGGGGAGAGATTACCGCAAAGTAAAATAATCGCAATGCCGGTCCAGCTGAGCATATTCGGCCAATCGTCAAAGACCACTGCTCCGCTGATCGTGGCGATAGCAATTTGGAAATAAACAAAAGGCGCCAAAGCATAAGCAATTATTAAAAGCAAATTACTAGCCACTGAGACAATCCTGGATACTACCCCTAAAAAACCCAGCTCAAGTGTTATGCTCGGCCAATTCCAAGCCGCAAAAGGCAAAAGAACAAACGCCCCATAGGCTAATTGAGTGGCCGCAATCTCCACCAGTGACGCAATCTCAGACAGCGCGCGGGACAACGCCAAAAAACCTCCATAACACAGCTCCGCCAACATAGTAAAAACAAGATTTGAGTCAAATTATCCCTGCAGCTGCGACACGATCACAACTCCAATAAAACCACCTACAACCAAAGCCAAACGCAGCGGGCCAGTGGGTTCTTTCAGAAAAAGAACAGCTAGGATGTGGCTGATCAAAGGGCCGATGCAAAACACCGCATACATGGTGGCAATTGGAACAGTGGAAAGGGCTGTTAGAATGGACGTAATACCGCAGACTGATATGCTGGCCCGCGCGATGATACGCCAACCCAACAACAGTTTATACGCAGCGCGGCGTACAAAAAACGCTAATATGAGGGCGCCAACCGCAAACCTGATCCAAGCTACAAAAAATGGTGAAAGAACACCTTGGTCTGTCATCAATTTACCCGCCGTATCCCCAAAAAGAGATCAATGACATCGCAACCAGCATAATAAAAATCGCCCTACGCATTGCACAGCCTTTTTTCGAATTTAAAACGCCCCAAGCAAAGAATATGTGTAAATATGAGCGATAAAATAACGAAGCGAAAATTCGCGGCCTGGCTGGCAGCTTCACTTATGGCTTCACAGGCCGCCGCCATGGCACTTCTGCGTAGCTTACGGCCCGAATCGTGCCCTGGCTCCGCAACCTTTTGCGGCCTTGCGCAGCGCTTTGGCCACGCCTAACCTCAGTGGCAAGCGTGGCTGCGCGGTATGTGATCTGGCGCAGGGCGGGGTGATCGAAAACCACCGCGAAGAAAATACGTTTGCAGCGGCTAGCGCTACCAAAGTGATCACTGCGCTTGATACGCTGGGCACAGATTTTCGCTTTAACACTACGCTTGCCACCTCCGGCAGATTGAAAGACGAAATTTTGACCGGCGATCTAATTTTGTAAGGACATAGGGATCCAACTCTTACTACCGATATTTTAGGAAAATTGGCCGAAGCGCTGGCTAAAACGGGCTTAAAAACAATAATGGGCCGCTTTCCTTATGCAACTGGCACTTATAAAGAGATATATCAGATCGATCCCCAGCAACCGGCGCATGTGGTTTATAACTCAGCCCTTTCCGGCCTGAACCTAAATAACAATCGGATACTCTTTGAATGGAGTTTAAAGAATGGACGCTATCAAACATGGCTTGAAGCGCGCGGCTTGAACCACCGCCCCGCAGTGATCGGTGTCAAACTGGTGATTGAAAAGCGCGGCGCGCCAGTGTTCAAATATTCTTCAAGATTTGATTATGAAGAATGAAATGCTGTCCACAGCGCCTTTGGCAAAACTGGTGGGCGTTCGTTGCCGGTTAGGCGCTCCGCTCTGCCTATATGACTGAGGTACTACGCAGTCTGTTAAGAACAAGGCATCGCGCCGCCCAAAGCCGAAGCGGCCAATATGCCATCTGCTCAGACCGTGCTGGCAAATTGCCAAAGCGATCCCTTATCAAAAATCATCAAAGATATGATGAAATATTCTACCAATATCATCGCCGAAATGCTGGGCTTGACCGCTACCCGCGCCAGAGGTGGCAATATTGTGCAATTAGATGCCTCGGCGCTGCGTCGCGGGTGACACCCAATGATATAGTAGGCGCGCTGCAAAAAGCGCTGCTGATATGGCCAGAGTTTCCGCAATTTATGAAGAAAATCAAACCACGAGATGCCCGTGGCAATCTTGATCGCGCATTGTCGGGCTATGTCACGGAAAGGGTTGCGCAGACCTATGTGTTTGCCATTTTCTGTCAAGATCTTGAGCAGCGAAAATTATTGACCTGAGCACGTGAAACCTCGCGAAATGCGCGTTATTGGAACAGATGAGCCAGGCAATTACAGCAAAACGTGCTGCGCAAATGGTCACAAAAACTTTAAACCGCGCTAGGCTGTGACGTGGCGCGCGCGCGCGCCACGCTCGATCGCGGCGGCGTGCAAACGATCGATATTCAGCTCATATCGCATCTCTTCCAAAAGCCGCAATTCAGGTTCACGAATGATGCTATCTGCCGCCGCCACATCGCAACACAAAGCATAGGCTGTTTCAAATAATCGATCCGATAGGTTTTCGCGAATGAGGCCAAAAAGCATATCCAGCCCATCTTCCTTTTCAAAAAGATTAAACACCACCTGCGACATCAGCGTAAATCGATCCACGTCATAATCGGCAAAAATCGGCAAATGGTTCACTGCCGACTGAATTTTGACCAGCTCAGCAGTTAAAATGCGCCCATCCGAAGCCGAGATTGCCATCATCAATGTCACCAGACAATCCTGTGAGGTTAGAACTTTTGGGATATTTTCGGCCATTATCTGATCCTACAGCAACAAGTCTTTTTTAGAGAATATTGACCTATTGGTCCAGTCGCAATAGGAAGCCGCAACCCTCAGCAGAAATTTGCGATCAGACCTGCTGACAATCTCGGAGAACGAATCAATGTCGAATATGCGTGATCTCGCCTTAAGTGCGAAAGCTTGGCCTTTTGAAGAGGCACGCCGGCTGCTCAAACGCTATTATGAGGCGCCACCGGAGAAAGGCTATGTGCTGTTTGAAACGGGCTATGGGCCTTCTGGTCTTCCCCATATTGGTACGTTTGGGGAAGTGTCGCGCACCACAGTGGTGATGCGCGCATTTCAACAAATCAGTGATATCCCAACCAAGTTAATCTGTTTTTCTGATGATTTGGACGGTATGCGCAAAGTTCCGGGCAATGTGCCAAACTCAGAGCGTTTGTACGCCCATATGCAAAAGCCGCTGACCTCTGTGCCTGATCCATTCGGAGATTATGAAAGCTTTGGCCACCACAACAATGCCATGCTGCGCCATTTTTTAGACACGTTCGGATTTGACTATAAATTTTACTCTGCCACAGAATTTTACAGATCAGGTCAATTTGACAAAATTCTATTGCGCGCGGCAGAAAAATACGACGCGATTATGGAGGTGATGCTCGCCTCGTTACGCGAAGAGCGGCGCCAGAGCTATTCAATATTTCTACCGATACATCCAGAAACGGGCCGGGTGCTTTACGTACCGATGAAGGCAGTTGACGCGCAAGCGGGCACGGTGACATTCGATGATGAAGACGGGCGTGAATTCACCCTTCCGGTGACCAGTGGTAATGTGAAACTTCAGTGGAAAGCTGATTTCGGCGCCCGCTGGGCGGCACTGGGCGTTGACTTTGAAATGTATGGTAAAGACCACTCGACGAACACACCCATTTATGACAAAATTTGTCGCCTCTTGGGCGCGCCAGCCCCCGAACATTTCACTTATGAGCTTTTCTTAGACGAGCAGGGGCAGAAAATTTCCAAAACCTCGGGCAATGGCGTCTCTATTAACGAATGGTTGCGTTATGCCACCACCGAAAGCCTATCTTATTTTATGTATCTCAAACCAAAAACCGCAAAACGGATGCATTTTGACGTGATTCCAAAGGCCATGGATGAATACCAACAGCAGCTGAAAGCCTTTCACACGCAAGAGCCGGCGGCGCAATTGAACAACCCCATTTTTCATATTCATGGGCAGAATGCACCAAAGCCCGATATGACCGTGTCTTTCAGTATGTTGCTCAATCTGGCTGCGGTTGCCAATGCCGATGAAAAAGACCAATTATGGGGTTTTATTCAGCGCTATGCCCCGGATACCTCAGCCGCCAGTCATCCCGGTCTAGATCAAGCCGCGGGGTTTGCCGTGCGTTTTTATAATGATTTCGTCAAACCCACCAAAACCTACCGTGCGCCCTCTGATCTTGAACGCAGCGCGCTTCAGGATTTACGCGATCAATTGGCAGCCTATCAGGGGCCGCTTGATCCAGAACAGCTGCAAAGCATCGTCTTTGCCTGTGGCCGCGAGCATTTTGAACCGCTGCGCGCTTGGTTCAAAGCCATTTACGAGGTGCTATTGGGCGCCAGCCAAGGCCCAAGGTTTGGCGGGTTTGTTGCCCTTTACGGCCTTACAGAAACCGTGGCTTTGATCGATCACGCTTTAAGCGGCGGATTTGTGAAAGATTGATTTTATAAATTTCCGATCTAGTTCCCGTGCAAAAGAGGAAAAATATATGCACCCTATTCTTTTTGGCAGCGCCAATCTTCGCGGGTGATAAGGAAGATATCCAAGCCATGATCTCTCGCCAATTAGAAGAGTTTCAGCTCAGTGATTTTGCAGAAGTCTTCAGCTATGCAAGCCCGTCTATTCAATCCATCTTTGGGGGCCCTGATAATTTTGAATCTATAGTCAAACGCGGCTATCCTATGGTTTGGAAGTCGGGAAAGGTAACCTTTTTAAGCGTTGACCCTTATTACTATGGAATGACCAAAAATATCCAAATTTTTGATCTGAACAAAAAGGCGCGTTATCTGCGGTATTACATGGCCAAACTGTGAGAGAGCTGGAAGATTTCTGAAGTGGAAATCTTACCAAACTCAGATTTTAGTTTATAACTGGCAGCCCAGCGCGCGTCGCGCGCAACCCATCTTAACCCAAAAACCCTAACACCGCTTCATGCAACCATGTAAAAAGGGAAGAATATGGGTTTGGGCAGGATCGAGGTTGCCAGATTTACGCCACCTACCTTGGCGGAAGGCCTTGAATATTGGTCAAACGGCGATGGCGTAGCCGGCAATCCCGGATATAATCTTAAACCCGGATGCCAGCTTGGTTCTGAGAGATAGCGATTTTGGCGCCTATCTAGAGCTGCGCAAAACGATCGAAGTGCAAAAATTGCGAAGCTTCACGCAAACTCCAATACTCAAAGAAACCTATCTCAGGGTGAGATGTAGGGTTAAAATGATCAGCGGACATTTCCCGAGGGTTCGCATCGCAGGCTGGGCCGGGGCCGCTTCGGGCGTGCATATTGCCCAAGTCGTCCAAATAGGCCCCTCGATGGTGCCCATAGCCTATAGCCAATTGTTGGAAGTCAGCGCTATTATCTGCCCTGGCCTGCGCAAAGGGGTAGATATGGTTTGGGGCGCTGATCCCGATTATGACCATTTCGAGCTTGATTTCACGAGCCAGAATGGCGGGTTTATACGCATTGAAAGCTTCTAGATCGAAGATGTCAGCACCTTCTTCATGCTTCAAAACACAAATATCTTGGATATCCGCGATTACGGCGCCATAGGCGATGGCGAAACTCCAAATTATGATGCGTTTATCGCCGCAGATGACGCTGCAGCTGGGCGTAGATTGTTGGTGCCAGAAGGGCAATTTTATATTGAAAAAGGCTTGATCCTGCGCTCGAAATTGCTGTTTCGCGGTACAGTTAAATTGCTCGTATCAGCGCCGTTTGTACTACAGAATAATTTCTACTTCATCACCTATATTGATGCGTTTGGCGAAGAAGATCTTGCCTTCAGAAAAAGCCTTTCAAGCTCTTTTGAACAGCGGTGATCATGACGCGTTGGATCTGAGCAGGCGCATAATCGGCGTGAATGCCCTGATCGATCTTCAAGAAGCCGTTTCCACGCGGCACCTACGCTCCGTCCGATCCCAAACAGCTGCACAATTTCAACAATATTACGAATATCCAAGCCGGCTCACTGGTTGAAGGCAATGGCGTTGGCCGTGAAATCTATGTGACCTCTGTGGATATCAATACCGGCCAAGCAACGCTTTCAGAAACGCTTTATGATGGCGAAAGAACGCAAGATTTCACCTTCACACGCTTCAAATACATGCTCGATTTCAGCGGCTTTGATCAATTGCAGAAATTCATGCTGCAAAACGTCAATCTCAAATGCAATGGTATCGTCAACGGCATCATGCTGGCGCGGGCCGATGATACGTTTCATATCGCTGATTGCGTGATTACCAAACCCCGCTTTCGCGGTCTCACCTCAACCAGCTGGGGCTGCCAAGGTATGTTGATTGACAGCTGCCATTTTATCACCGCAGAACCCTTGCTGGCAGCACAAAACCGGGTGAGCATTGCGTTGAATGCCAATGCGAATGATATCAAACTGCGCGATAACCGCGCATCCCGACTTCGCTATTTCGCTATTTCGCTATTTTGAGCGGTTCAAATAATATCATTAGCGGCAATCATTTTTATGAGGGCGACGAAAGATCAAACGGCATTCGGCTGGCTGGAATTGCCCTGATGCAAACCAACACGACCGCCACTATCATGGGCAATTATGTCTATAATTTTTTCATTGAATGGACCAATGAACATAACGCCAATCCTGATTACACAACCTGGTTTGGCTTTTCGGTGCTCGCTATCAGCGATAATATTTTCTTATGCAGCAATGTCGCACCACCCTTTTCCTTTCTGGTTCTTAAACCCTATGGCCGGCGCCACGGCCTGTCGGACCTGAGCGTGAATGGCAATAACTTCCGTGCCATCAATGGCACTCTTGACCGCATCGAGGCGGTCGATACCAATCCGTCTGATATTGACCGAGAGCGGTTTTTTCAAATTCAATTTCATGGCGATAATTTCAACAATATCACCACCCAAAGCGCCAACCCTTTGGGCTTAACGCATCATCAAAACAGCGCCGCCACTCTTTGGACCATCGACGCTGCATAGCTCCTGCCTTTTCAAGCCTGGTGCCTAGACGCGGATACCCTGATTGCAAAAAATCCGATCCTGACGCCGTCTGGAGCGTTCCGACATGCTTTGCCTTACGTCGAGCTGCAATATGGATCCGATAAAGATCAGGTGGCCACCATTTGGCCCGAGGCGGTGGAAAGGCAAAGTGGGGCTTCAACTGCGCTGTGATCGTTAACCTTGCGGCTCTGGCCATCCCGCCCGCGAACGCGTATGGCGTCCTTGCGAGCACAAGACAGCGAAAGGGCATAGGATGGTTAATGAAGAAGACACGCTAAAACAGCTGATCCGCGCCGACAGCGCCGCGCGTGGCACCACCATCTCAAAACTGGGGTATTTTTGCGCGCCATTCCAACCCCGTACGGGGCCTTTCCGCGGCAAAGTCATCAAGATATATCAAAGCATTTCCGACTATAGCGCGCTGGATCAGCTTGCAAAAAACCATACCGATTATATCGCCGTTATATACAAAACCGGGGTTCGCCTGCCAGAGACCAAGTTTTTATTATTGGAGATGGATGGGCGCCGCTTTCCGGTGATTGTTCAAGAAGCGCTTGACAGCAACGCTTTGATGCGGCCGCTAATGATCAATGCCTCACATGCACAAGCGCTGCAGATGCTAAACGCGGCCGGCCAAGTGATCGCCAGATTTTGGAATAATTTAAGCCCGGAAGATGGGCGCGTCGGGTTTCACCCCTCAATCCGAAATTTCGCAATTATTCAGGGCGAAGCGGTTTTTTTTGATACTTTCCCACCCCTTATTCACTACACGCGTGATGACATGGGCAAGCTGCTCTTACAATTTTCTGAAAACCGTCTTGTGCGCGTGATCGGGCCTATTTTGCAGCGCAAAGTCATCGGCATCCAAGATGAATGGTATTCGCCGGCTGAAACATTAATCGGGCTGGTGGGAAGCGCCTGCCGCTTACGCCCTACCGAAGCCACGGCATTTTTGGATTGGGGCCGTGCGTTTGCTGCGGATGAAATGGCCCGATGGATGAATGAAATTCATAATGGCCTCACCAAGCCGCCCCGCCTGCCCGGTTATTGGACAGGGTTTCGCAAGTTGTTAGGGCTGCAAGGCGAGCCAAATATCTGATCCGCGTCGCAGTTTGAGCGCGATAAGCGCTTTTGGCCTTAAACCTTTTTAATTTGCAATAAGATCACCCCAAATGCTAAAAATAGAAGCGCCAATCACCTGCAAGATTTGCAAACTCTGGCCAAAAGCCACCATCATGATTATCACGTAAAACGGCGCTGCATTCAGATGAAAAGAGGCAATTCCACTCCCGATTTCGCCAACGCCTTTCACCCAAAGCAATTGCTAAACTCCCACTCTTAAAAGCGCGTAAACACACATTGGAACGATATGCTCGGCGCTTGGCGGGGGAATATGCGTCCCTGCCCATCCAAACATCCGCCCAAGCCCCCATAAGAGCAGTGTAAAAGCTCACATCCCAAACGTAGTTACGACAGTGCGCGCAAGCGCCTATATCCAGAACATGTGCCAATTTGCGGCGCGCAAAGGCGGCTTTGCGCGCCGCCCGCTTACGCTCTGTCAAATCACTCATAACAAAATCCGTCCCGCCAAACC
>JACLAD010000056.1_pt1 | contig 14352 bp, 9 predicted proteins | sample 8027901 | NCBI WGS metagenome assembly JACLAD01 (sample SAMN15725071, study PRJNA655200) | protist metagenome | isolation source: fluorescence activated cell sorting (FACS) single amplified genomes of... | place: Spain: Blaines Bay Microbial Observatory, Mediterranean Sea | collected 2016-07-05 | reverse complement strand
AACAAAAATAAAATTACTGCACGTAGATGGTGTTGGAGACTATAAATCGCATGTAATTCCGCGAAAATCACAATTTTTTCTATAGTTGGCATGTTTTTCATTTTGTTAAAAATTTTTAGGCATCGATTTTTTTTCGATTCGAAATCTCAAAATCGTGTCAGCGCATCGCAACGCAAATCGATTGTTCTGCAGCGTGTAACTTTTTGTAAAAGTTTTTAGAATTATTCAAAAAATCGATTTTTATTTTTTAAATCATCATTTTTGAGTAAAAAAGTTGATTTTGAGTGGAAAAATCGTTGTTTTTCTTTTCTCCAATGAAATTTTGAATTTCGTACTATAGGTTGAGGCGTGAAGCCATCCCTGATATTGGGTTTGACCCCGAAAAATGCCACTATGGATTTATGACGGCCATGGCGGTTGTTGCAAGGCACATGGCCTTGAATCCTCAACACGAAGATGATTGGACGTCTGCCGGGCAACTTATGATACAAGCATTCGACATGATGGGCGCCCACGTCCACCACAGGTACATATACGATTTTACTACTGATAGCGGATGGCCTATTCGGGGGTTGGATGTGGATAGCAACGCCAGATCTTGGCAGTGGGCCATTGCAGCTGGCGAAATGCCGCTATATGAAGGTAAATAATCATGTTAACAAAATCAAACAGAACAACAAAAACTAAAAGTAATATTTTGTATCTGTTTTGTAATCAATTGTAATTTTGCTATCTAGATCAAGGTGGGTGGGATCAATTCAAATGTGGTTTTAGGGCATGTGCCGATATCCCCATGCGCGGCGACTCCCTCAACCCTTCCCCTGGCGCATTTGCGGATTTTTACCACGAATCTATAAAAAAGGCGTATAAACCTAATGCAAAACAGACGTTACAATCTTTTATAGACGAAAGGCAGGCAGGTACTAAACCATTTAAAACATGTATGGTTGGGGGGCATCCGATTGCCATGGAGGTAGCTACAGGCATTGCATCGTCTCTACCTGAAATAGACCACGAATACCATTTCTTCCTAGTTCAAGAAGGCGCGGCAGCCTTCCAAGCACGAAGGGATTGTGAAATATTTGGCCATTGCGATATCAACTCTAACATAGAACCGGCTTTTGAAGGTCAAATACATAGATTTGGATGGGCCATAAAAAACAGCGACGTGGATTCTGAAGACCAGCAAGATCCTTTACATATAATGAGGCATATGATACAGGAGCCGGCTATGCAGGACTGCGATGTGTGGGTCTGTTCCGAAACGGAATCATGTACTACCAACCAACATCTTACTGTCAACACATGAAAAATAAGTGATTGCGTATTTATCTTGTTTTATTTTTTAGTTTTCATTTTTTGTATATAGGTTTTGCGGTGCGGGGGGCGTATCCGAAAACGCCACTGATTGGTTATTTTGGCATGCCCGTCTTAAATCGATACCAGAATACTACTGATTATTCTAGGCAGATGTCTGTACAGTTTATGATAGAAATGGCAAGCAGTCCAGATGTATTATTCGTTGCAAACAATATGATGTTAGCAGAACAGTTTAAAGTCCAAACAGGCGTCTTTTTACCAGTTCTACGCTCCCATGCTTTGTATTTACGTCATTTTGATGAATACGAACACCCGGCGCCTATGGCTAATAAGTTTTTAGTTTGGGGTAGGCAATATCTAGCAAGGTCCCATTTCGTAACAGTGCTTCAAGAATTGCAATATGAAAATAACCAATTTGCGAAAATGGAATTTGATTTCGTAAGAGAACGTTCTCATTTCATATCCTACGAAAATACGGCTAAATACCAAGGTATAGTACTATTCCCATGGGATTACATGCTTATGTTCTTTTATGAGCATTACGCTAGAAACGTACCGCTATTCGTACCGGACCATCAATATTTATTTGTGGTAGAGAAGATATCGTCGTTTCCTGATCAAATGGATGAACATTTTGAAGTCTTTTCGTTGGATAGGGAAATGCGCAAACCAAAGGACGCATGGCCAAGTCCTTTCTGGGATTACGCCGAAGCTAGCGTAGAACAATTCTTCGTATGGTACCGCTTATCAGATTTTTCCCTCTACCCTCATCAACAACGTTTTTCGTCAGTAGCTGATTTACTAACGTTGTTACAAGAAGCGGACTTTGGTAGAATATCTAATGATATGGCAGCGTTTAATGCAAGGTTGTTGAAGGGTACTATGGATGCGTACCGACATCTTGTACCTAGTCTCGTTGCGGCTAGACAACGGCCTGCGGGGTTCTCTTACGAGCCATATTGAAAAAGTACCACAAACAACAAAACCGAAAGTACATATTGTAGGAAATAATTTTTTGTATGTTGCTTAAGTTGTTGTAAGTATGTGAAAATTGTAAGTACATGAAAATGTGTATGTTACTATCAGGTCGATAAAAAAAGAAACACCAATAATCTGAAATTTCTCCCCCCTACCACCAAAAACAATTCCCTGACACAAATATCTTCGCGTCAATTAACCGACAAAACAAGTAGAATTCCCGTCGATTATTTTTTTTCTTAATACATGTTTAAAATTTTTATTTTTCCGAAGCAAACATTTTTTTGTCCAAACATTTTTATATCATTTAGCCGTTGAACATTTTTTTCCAAAAATATAAATTTTCTTAGTAAAAGTAGTGTATGACAAGAGCGCACAATGTGGCGGTATATAGGTACGTTGTTGAGTACGTATTTCGTATTGGTGCGAAGTACCACAGTTGAGCAGGATGATAGGAACATTTTCGAGGTGAGCACCTTGGCGTTCAACCCAAACACGCCAGGTGCTGAAGCAGCCGTAACCCTTATCATCAAGCCCACCATCGCTGTCGAATCGTACAATCTTTTCTATCAAAATTATTTCAAATGTTTCGAAAAATTATGTTTTTCAATTCAAATCTATGTTGTTTTATTTTGTTGAAATAGGACGGTGAATCAGCCCTATAAGTTGTATCTAACTCTAGATGGTTTTACTCCTCTAGGAGAGATCAGCCCAGAGGATCCTATGCAGCGGAGCGTTAGTATTTCTTGGACTAGTTTAGATGATCCCGTTGAGCCCACCGGCATGGTAGATACCTTAACTGGAAGGTTAACCATGAATGTAATAGCGTTACGAGATGATTTCGATCAAGAAATGGTTATATGCTGCTATCGTCTACCTCTTTCTAGTGTGCAGAATAATCCTAATTTTAAGATAGGGCTTACTCAAACTAGTATTGTTGATACGATTCCATGGGTTGCAACTATCCCAGAGCAAGAGGTCAAAAATAGTCCTGAGGTTTTTAGAGGGAACTATTGGGAACATTTACAGCTTATGTTCTACCCGCCCGTTTCGTTGTCGGACGTTATTATCCATATGATTGTGCAGCCGGCCCAGACACTATCTGACGGTATAAACCAAACATTTTTTCTTACAGCAAATACATTGTTTTTACAATCTTTTGTGATCTTTTATTTGTTGAGATTTGGTTTTTAATGTTGTTGAATTAGGTACGATTATTCAGATCAGAATGCCGGGTGTGAGTAGGACCAACGGCATCACAGGCGAGGTCGATTTCCGCACCGAAGGCAACGATTGGGTACTTTTTGATGATGTTGCGCAGTGGAAGGAAAGTTTGTCTATGATTTCGTTTAGACTACGCGATGGCAAGGATTTAGAAGCTATGATGGAGGTGACGTTTGTTACGCTACCAGGTGAGTTCCGTCTACCCCTTGAATTCCCAGACAACAATCCTGAATTCCAAGTAGAAGCCCGGTCTGCTGATGGTGTTGACGAAATCATCCCAAGAACTAGTGTAATGCAATCAGACCGTGTACCTAGGGTTTTAAATTATACCAATTCTACGTTGACGTATGATGATCCCTATCCTAGCAGTCTGACGGAGGTGAATTTTGAATGGATGACAAATCGTCCTTTATACCCCGGTAAAATTCTATACCTACGTTTACCAGGTTTTACTAGTACTATTAGTGAACTTGAGCTATCTGGTCCTGATGCCTTATCCTTTTACGCAGAACGTGCATTCCTTAACATCCCTAATAATGAGGTTCAGTTGATAGTTAACAAGACTTTATACACGAATGAAGTTCCTGGTAAAGTTACTTTTTCGGGGTTGTCCTTACCACCTAGTTTATACGAGGATGACCCTTCTATTTTGGTATGGAATAATGATCCATTTGCCGATGATCCTGATAGAAAGCAAAGTGTTTTATCATCACCTCGTGTGGGTGCTGATAAGACTTTTATTAGGTCTGAGTTACAGTATGTGCCTAATTTGCCGGGGGAAATTGCGGATGTGACGGTGATTCTACAGCCGTCCATTTTGTTCTACCAACATGATCAAATTGTATTCCATCTACATGGTTTTCGATGTGAACTTGCGGAAATCCCTTTGGAGGGGCCGTCTGCTGAAAAATTTGGACATGTTGCTTACTGGAATTACCAGGACTATACTTTAAAATTTGTAGTCGCTTCTCAAAAAGTACTACCTAATGATGCGCCAACGGAAGTGTTGATTAGGAAAAGTTCAGCTTTCCGTTTACCAAATCGATTGTCAGAAAATGATGGTATTTTAACGGTCGAGGGTGTAGGGGCCCTTATTCGTAAGGAAAAGATCAAGACCTCCCCACGTATTGGCGAGAAAAAGGAGATCACGGATTCTTCGTGCGTATTCCTACCAGCGTTGTCGGAACAAATTACGAAGATCCGTATTAATTTCGTAGCAAACAGTGATATATTACCTAGTTCCTACATTTATTTTAAGCTTGCTGGTCTGACAAGAACCATGCCGAATGAGGACGACTCTCAGGATGGGTTGATTTCGTTATCAGGTGTGAATGCACCTCTTTTCACAGCGAGTACCGGCGAATGGTCCCAATCCCTATCGGAATTAAAAATGCAGGTCGTAGCGGAAGCAGGGATTGTCGCTGCCGGCCGCAAAATCCAGTTCTTTATCGAAGATGATATGATGTTTACCCTACCCTATGCGATGTATGATACGGATGAATCTTTGTTCATTCGTATCCCGGAAGCAGGTATTGACAAAGCAGAATTTAAGTATTCTTCACGTGTTGGGCGGGTTGCCAAGACCTTCCCTTATTCTCAATTAACCTACGGCGATGCGGGGTCCATGCCGTATCCTTTGCAACTTACGGATGTAACTTTCCAATTTCAACCTAACATCATGCTGACGGAAGGTGCTGTAGTACGTCTAACATTACCTGGCTTTTCATGCCCTGGTATGTCTTACGGTGACGTACAACAAGGACAAGTCATTGCCATTACAAATTTAACCTCCGGAGAGGTTTTCTACAATGGTTTTGTAGATTCTGTTCCCCTTGGACAGGTTGCGCCGTTTATCCGTATGACCTGGTCGGCAGCCTATCCTGGCCCGGACGGCCCTAATTCTATCGTCGTGGATTGGTCTTCAAGAAATCAAGAATGGTCTATGGGAGGTGCTAACGGCCATAAATTTAGGGTCGGTAATCAGACAGTCCCTATCCGCCAACCTTCCACAGCGCAGTATGATAGTACGTACAAGCGTTTTACATACACTTTGAAGGGGTCTGGTCCTAGTCATCACGCCACCTGGGATGAGTTTAACCAGCTTATGGATTTTGAGGTAGCGGCTACGAAACGTATCTTACGTACTGATCTGATCAAGGTACGTGTGCCTTTTCCTAATTGCCGCCTTCCCCAACGCCTTGCCAAAAATGATGAAACACTAAGAGTATCTAGTGTAAAAGGGCAAATGATTCGTCATGAACCAATTAAAAGCAGTCCTAGGGTTGTTAACAGAACGTTTGATATTTCCAGATTTGAATATACCCCTAGGGATAAGCAATCATTTTTCTTGTTCAAGATTGAAATCATGGCTACCGTCGATATCGTATCTAGTACGCCTATCATCCTGCATCTGCCTGCCTTTGATAATATTCTTGGCAATGAGCTTATCCATCTTACCGGCACGCATGCAAATCGTATTTCCTACTACAATTCGATTACTGATTCTATTATGCAAAGTACGGCTCAGTGGAATCAGACTACCTTCCAACTAAAACTTACACCGGGGTTAGAAACGCCGCTTGAAGAGTTTACTTTATATTCGTTTTTGATCGAGGAAAGTCAAGGTTTTAATCTACCTAGAAGTTTATTGGCATCCGATCCCAACCTTCAAATTGAATCTGGAGATTCCAATATCCGTCTTGAACCTGTAAAAGAAAGCCCTATGGTGGGTGACGGCCCAGAGAATAACCAATGGTTTTGTATGTTCCAATACGAATCTGGTACGAGGACTATCAATTCCGCTAACTGTAATCCTACAGACTGCGAGGAATTACCTGCTATGCTAGACCCATGTTCATCACGGGAGTTAGAAAGATGTAAGTGTAGTAAGTTACGCCATGACGGCCCGACAGGCTTAGTAATTAGAGGTTTCCAGTTGTCGCCGTTGGATGAGTTGATCTTCCGGCCGTACGAGGAAGAATGTAGAAATGATGATGACCTTGAAAGTGTAGATACCTTCGTTTTTCCTGCAGTACCGGAAGTGTCCTCCGACAATAGTGAACTAATCTGGAATGAGGTACGCTCCACCGCCACAGGTTACTTCCGGATTTGCGTAAGGCATCGGGATCGCAATTTCACGCAGGTTTTTGATGTTGGGAAAGTGTCCGTTAGGCCCATGTGCACTGATGACAACGGCGATTTCGCAGTGGACAAAGTTATGGTCGAAGGGCATTGTGCGAAGGACTGCCCCGCAAGTAAAATTCCGGTGGCTGGTGAGTGTGTCCAAGATCCAGTTGCGGAGTGGCCTGTGGATCAACAACCCGTTCTTGTATCTGTACGCATGGATAACCCCTCCGCATTAAGCGGCAAGATCCATGAACTACCTTCTAACGATACTGAACGTGCCTATTTCGAGCGCCGTTTCTGCTCCGAACTTGCTCACTTTTTAAATACGGACTCTTCAAGGTTTCAGATTACAAGTGTTACGAAAAGACATCGTGCTGATTCTTGGTCGGCCGCCAGTCTTCTACTCATGACAGATGGTAGTTTACGTAGTAATTATGGCTTTACCCTAGGTGACAACGTAAGGGAAGAGTTGTATTCTTGGGATTATATCGAAGATAATATTTGGAAGTGGGATAAGCCATCCGAGGGTGGCTTATCTGGCGTGACCTGTCCTGAAAAGTATGTGTATTCCACTAGAGGCGATGGCACCTGGCAAAATCTGGTAGCACCTCTAGTATGCGACGAACGCGGTAGTAGGCAGTGTTTTTATTGCGAAAGGGATACGGATTGTACTGGTTTTGATACGTATTGTAATTTGGAAACGGCCCCGCCGTCTTGTGCGCCGAACACGCCAAACCCAAAGTTGTACCAAACCTACCGCGATACAAGAATTGCCGTGGCCTGTCAGTACCATTTTCAGCAGTGGTTTGCCATGCCTTTGTACCACTTCGATCAGTATTCAAAGTGTCAAATCAACTTTTTAACTTCAAATACAATTTTGTTTTTAATGTGAATGATGAAACTGTACTTGTTAATTTTGTGTTGGTAAGGTACGAAGCGACCGCCCCTGAAGGCACAGAGTCTGGAGACCGCATCGCCAGCTTATGGTCCAACCAGGTAAGCAAACATTCTTTCAACAACCTCACGACTTAAAATTCGTGTAAAAAAGATATGTTTTTGTGAACTAAAACAGCGAAGACTAGCGGGTTCCGCAACTCCCGCAGAAATCGACCAACATTTTGCTGACTCCTACGTACCATTATACAAAATTTTGCTTTTTACAAAACCACAAAACGAAAACGATTTAGGAGGTAAAAAATTATGTTTGTAATGCTTTTTGTGTGGAAAAACAAGGCGGCGGATGAAAATGATCAAGAAGATGCGCTAATCGTAACGTTCATCATCAAGCCCGCCACCGGCTCCAGCGCCGCGGTAACTCCTTCCGACGTATTCTTGTTTGCATGACTTCACGTCTCTACAACTTTTTCTACTTCTATTTTCTACTAACTTTTTGGATTTGTCTTAGAAATTTTGCATTTAAGTACGTTAAAATGACTAAATTTAAAAACATGTTAGGAAGTAGCAGCGGGCCAGGCGTTGTCAAGTGATGAGATCGAAGTTGGCGAGGAGGACCGCCACCCTCTGGGCGTTTTTCAATTGTACTTTTTCATTAACAAAAACGTGTAAAATTATTTATTTTTACATGTTTTGATGTAATTTTGTTGTAATTTCTTAAAAATTGTAAAGACTCAAGCAGCAAGTTATGGATGAAAACAGCCCGATGTATATGCGGACGAAACCGACGCCTTCGAATTTTTTCCGCTATGTCAACCGCACCTATACACCTACCGTTTTACGAGTATCTTTTAAAAAGTTTAAAACAAAATACAAGTCAACCAATACCTGACATTTTTTTGTTGTAGAAAAATGTTCGCTTAAATTTTTTTGGTATGTGTTTTGTTTTGTCACTTATGTTATTATAGGTATCAGAATGTACGAATGGGATTTTTAGTGTGGTGTGTCCTTACACACCGAAGGCGCTGTCGACCGGTTCTAGCACACTGGTTTTTACGCTCACCTACGTCGTTATCACGTACATTCAAAAAAAGCAATCATTTTTTGTTGTCAACATTTTTTATTTTTTCAATTTTTTGATTATGTTGTGTTGGTGTAAATTGTTTAAAAGCTTGGGAACTATAGCAGTTTTCCTGTTCATATGGAAAGTAGACCAGGACAAGGTCAAGAAGATCGATAAAACCAAACTTGAATTGGAGAAAGCGGCAGCCGATCCGCTTACACTAAACCCTACTATGTAAACTTTTGCAACCTATTTTATAAACATTGAACTTACAAATTATATCAATATGTCAATAACATTTTTTTGTAAAATCTGAAATTTCCAGGCAAGGAGAGTATGCGAGATCGTATCTAGAGGGGAGGTGGATGGACACTGAGCAAACCGTTCTGCAGAATGTTAGTCGAGTACATTTTTCTTTGAAATTTCAACATTTTCCAAACATTTTCTTTACATTTTTTAATGGATTTTGTATTTTTTTTGTTAAAAAATGTTAGGTCAAGAAGTTGCAGGCCGGTGACTTACGGATGGTAGCGCAGCGGACGAGCAACTTCAAACTTAGAGAGTACGTTTGATTACAAAACATTTTTTTCGGTTCTAATTTTCTAAACTACTTTATTTTGAATTTTTGATATTTGTTTTGTAAAAAAATGTTTTTAGGTCGGCGTTACAGCTATTTGGACAGGGAAAGGCGAAAGAAAGTTTATATTACTAAGGACATTGTTTTTTATATTTGACGGCTATTTTTTTATATCTAGAAACAAGAATTTGTTAAAGTATGATTTATGATTAAATCAGCAAACGATTATGTAGAGTAGTAGATTGATGACAATAGTATATTGTACAGGAATTGTCCATAGCATTCGTCGTATGTTCGCATGTCATGTCAGTATGTTTTCAGAAATAATGTTTGTCCATTTTACTCCCCCATGTATGATTTTGTGCGCAACATTTTTAATGCAAAAAATAGTTTTTCAGCACCATGTGGTAAGGTTGGCGGTTCACTGTAAGTATCACGGCTACCATTCCGTCGCGAAGTGGAAGTTCATCCATGTTTACGCTCAACGGAACCCTCGCAATGAAAGTATTTCATAGATTTGATCCCTAAAAACTAATAATTATTTGTATCATTTTTTGATTGTTGTTCATTTTTTTGTTTTTTCAGACGCAAACGGTGAGTCCGAGATCCTCGGTGTCCGCTAGGTCCCCTCAAGCGTTTTCTACTACCATGTGGTAAGTTGGGTGAGACGCTGTGAGGTTTGGGCATGCAGTTGACGAAAATATTATGTTACGAATAGTCCTCTCCCGTTGCAGGTTTGGCTACCATCCAAAAAGGTAGGTTTCCCGGGCCTAGCGCGTTTAGAGTCTTCTACAGGAATTTGCGATCGTCCGTGAGCAGTCCGCCAAATCTCAAGACGTTGTGTTAGTTCTGTTCCTACTCGTCCTCTCTATTCAATGTTGTGGCGTCACGCTTTGAGGTTCGGGTATGCGGTTGACGAAAATATCAGGCGAGTCATTACGAGCACACTCGTCAGCGGTATAAACCAGTTTTGGCGATTCGATGTTTTTAGCGCCAAAACAGACCTACCAGTGGTCGTCAATCTGGCGCTCTGAAACTTCCACCGATTTATGTACTCGGCGATTTCAGCTTGGGGTGCAAGAAATCCCTGGATGACATGCTGGTATCTTTTTCTGTCAAGAAGCAAAATTTGAAATTTCAATGCTCATACACATTTATTTTTTTCAACCACCATGTAACTTCAATTTTTATTTGCTGCACTTCTTTTGAAATTAGATCTCCGCGGGGAATCGTAACTGTCTTGGCGTCGTTGCATTTTGGATGTTCATGGTGATGACGCAGTCAGGCTCTGGCACGCTATCGACGATAAGATTTTCCAAGTGGCGAGGCGGGCGGGCGGTTACTGTTTCTCTTTCATACATTCATTTCATTCATTTTCTGTGACTACCAAAATAGAGATTACAAAATCATGTCAAAAGGGTAGTTGTTATGTGAAGTAGATGTCTGTGAGTGAGTAGAAGTAAATTGAAAGAGAGATCGTGTATAAGCAAAAGAAAAGTACGAAAGAAAAACAAAAAAGTTTTGTGGAATTGTCATGAAGTTGTGTTGAGTGTATGTTATCTGTGTCAAAAAGCAAAATCAAAAAATTATTACTCATCTTTGTTCTTCTCCCCCCAACCCTTGAAAAATTATCCCCAACGCAAAACCAAAACAAAAAAATCAACCCCACAATAATATCAACAAACTAACCAAAAACTATTCTTTATCAAATGTTTTTTGTTGTCTTTCTTTCTTTCTTTTTCGCAACGTAAACCAAATAAATCCATGTGGCAAGTAAAACCAATATACACAATACCTCTATATATTCTATTCTTTTCTGATTCTGTAAGTCAGTTCATATATCGTAGCTCCCTACCTGTACAGCAAGAAAAAAAAACTATACCAGCTACCGATACAAAAAAATACTACTACAAGGCCGCTATGTTTTGGAGGTTATTTACGCTTTTCGTAGGCCTCGCCGCGTCCGTGGCGGTGGTCCCTGAAGAAGAGTATTTCATGGCCAGTACCCTAGCTTTTAGTCCTAACGGCCCGGGTGCTACATCGCAGATCACCCTCATCATCAAGCCCACGATTAGCGTTGAAACGTAAATTTAAACAAACTTTTTGAACATTTTTTGAATTTTGTTGTCAAATTTGTGTTTTGCAAATGTTTTGTGTTTTGTAAAAAATGTTTTTAGGGAGACGAATAATGCGTGTTTTCTATCGCTGAAGCTACCCGGGTTCACTCCCGAAGGTGACGTGAACGAGATCGACCAGACGCTCCGCAATGTTTGGGTTACGCCTACAGTTTGGGACACTACCGTCAAAAGTACACCTGGTTCTGTTGAAACAATGGCAACCATGGACCCTGCTACCGGAGAAATCTTGATGAAGGTAATCAAAGTAACCAACGCCCTAGATCAAGAGCTTATCATGGGTAATTTTACACTACCATTGGAAAGTGTCGCCAACAATCCTGACTTCAAGATCAGGTTGTATTGTGAGTCTGGTAGTGTCATCACGGCGGAGGTTAAGGAACAGGCGGTGAAGAATTCCCCAGCTATTATCCGAGGCAATTACTGGAATCGTTTACGTATCCAGTTTGATCCTCCTGTGTCGCTGGCCGAAACTGTCATTACGATGGTCTTTCAGTCTGCCCAGGCGTTGCAGAGCGCTTCCAACATTGTCGTCCATTTACCAACTCTAACAAGGTCCATGGCAAATGCCGATACAGATTTCATTGATTTTCAAACGCCAGATAACTCTTGGATTTTGTTTCAAGACAAGGCGCGATGGAATCCCGGTGACAAGACCCTTACTTTCAAGTTGCGTGACGGTGAAAAGCTCGATGCTCTACAGGAAGTGACCATGATCATCCCCGAGGGTTATTTTATGCTCCCCATTGAAAGTCCTGACAACGATGAGCGCTTTCAGATCGAAGCTCGTTCCAGTGATTTGGTCGATGAGATCATCCCCGTTACGTCTGTCACGCAGACGGATCGTGTACCTCACTACCGCTATTTTATCGACTCCAAGCTCGAGTATTCTACTACCACTCCGAACGAGTTGTGTGATGTTACGCTGAAATTCAAGTCCAATCGCAAGTTCTTCCCGGACAATGAGATCTACATTCGCCTGCCTGGTTTTACCTCTACCGTTACGGAGCTCGTGATGCAAGGACCTGATGCGGATTATTTTTTCGTTGAGCGTGGTTTCCTAAACATCCCTGAAAACACGGTTACTTTGATCGTCAACAAGACCCTCTATTCTGACGAACGCGAGGCCCAGATTGTGTTAAAGGATTTGTATTTACCACCTGCGTTGTATGCGAACGACCCTTCGGTTAAGATTTGGAGCAGCGATCCTGATGTGCCACATCAATCTGTTGGTACTTCTCCCAAAGTTGGCGACGGCAAGACCTTTACCAAGTCGATCATCGAATACTCGGAGCGGATTGGCGACATCGCCAGAATTACTCTGACCCTTCAGCCGTCGATTTTGTTCTACCAAAACGACGTGATCGTCTTGCATTTGCATGGGTTCCGATGTGAACTGTCCACTATCTATTTGGAAGGTGATTCCGCGGATAAATTTGATTACAAGGCTCTCTGGGACCAGTCTCATCATACGTTGACACTCCAGGTTGGTAGTCAGATGGTTCTCCCCAACGACGCGAGCACTGTTGTTTCCATTCCTCAAGGCGCGGGTATGAGTTTGCCCAGTCGTTTGTCTGAAAATGATGGTATCTTGACTATCGAAGGACAGGGCGCACTTATCGTTAAGGAGCAGATTAAGACCTCTCCTCAAATCGGCGCTATCAAGGAAATCATCGAATCGTCTTGTATTTTCGACCCTGCAGATTCCGACACGAAGACCAAAATTCGTATCTCTATCACCGCCAACAGTGATATCCTCCCATCGTCCCAACTCTTGTTCATCTTGGGCGGCTTGACAACCACGGAAACAACCATCAAGTTGTCCGGTATCAATGGTCCGTTGTTTACCAACAGTGAGGCTCAATGGGATCAGGTTACAAGTACGTTGTCAATGACAATTGTCGACAATGTTGATATCATCTCGGCTGGGCGAAAGATCGAATTCTTTATTGAAGACGATATGAATTTCATGACGCCGTACGCTCTTTACGATACCGATGAGTCGATGTTCATTCGTATCCCTGAAGCTGGTATTGACAAGGCGTTTTTCCATTATTCTTCTCGTATTGGTCGCGAAACCAAAGGCTTTGAGGTATCTGAGATGCGCTATGGTACTACGAGTGAAACCCCCTTCCCTAACCAGGTCAAGTCGATTTCCATTACCTTACAACCCAATGTTGATCTACGTGACGGTGCCATAGTTCGCGTGACGCTCCCCGGTTTCACCATCCCTATGACACAAGTACCTCTCAGCGCGCCCGATGGTTCTGATTCCAGGTTTTCTAATTTCAACCGTGACTATGAGAATTTCGAGACTTATGCAACGTGGGATCCCATCGCTGAGACCCTTGACATGAAGGTCAAGAGTGGTCAAGGTAAGATGATTTCCCGGCTCAAGCCCATTCAAGTGCGCCTTGATGAGATGCAGGTTCGTGCCGTTCTCCCTCCGCGTCTTGACACCAACGATCAGGACCTCAAAATTGCGGTAATCTCCGGCCAGATCATTCGCGAGGAAAGTATCCAGAACAGCATCCGTGTCGTGCCTCGATCTTTCGACATCTCTACGTTCCGCTATTCACCTCGTGACAAGCGCAGTACCTTCTTGTTCGAGATTGATTTGCAGGCCACGGTCAACATTGATTTCTCGACCCCGATCTACATCCATCTGCCTGAGTTTGAAAACATCTTGATGCAAGAGGAAATCCATTTGACAGGGCCGGATGCAAACAAATTCACGGGCAGCACGGCTTTATGGAACCAAACCACCTACCAGCTCAAGCTCGCACCTCCACCAGGACTTCCTTTACAGGAATTCACGCTCTACCAGATCAAGATAGAGGAGTCTCAAGGATTCATTCTGCCACGCGTCCTTCTCTCCAACGACCCATCCTTACAGATTGAGGCGAACGGCGAACAAACTTCCAATATCCAATTGGAACCGGTAAAGCAAAGTCCTATGGTTGGTGACGGCCCTGAAAACATGCAATTCATCTGCATGTACCAATACGAAAAAGGATCTCGAACGTACGTTTTTT
>JACLAD010010906.1_pt1 | contig 14359 bp, 8 predicted proteins | sample 8027901 | NCBI WGS metagenome assembly JACLAD01 (sample SAMN15725071, study PRJNA655200) | protist metagenome | isolation source: fluorescence activated cell sorting (FACS) single amplified genomes of... | place: Spain: Blaines Bay Microbial Observatory, Mediterranean Sea | collected 2016-07-05 | reverse complement strand
CGCTGGTGTGTGCCGCAAGGCCACCAGCGCTGATACCAAGACCTACGGGAAATTTGACACTTGCCAGAAGCACTGCGCTTGCAGTGAGAGTTCAGCCTTGCGAAATGGAGAAGATGATATGTATATCTAGATAATACGCACAAACAACATTCTCAAAATGAGATGATGATGATTCTGACTTACAATTTTGATATGATTAACAATCCAACTAATAATTCGATAGCATTTAACGATGCGCATAACATTCTCAAAATGAGATATGCATGTACAGTTTTTGATAACACATCCAAATATTCAACAACATTTAAGATTTACAATTTATGATGATTTATTTTGATAACACATCCAAATATTCAAGTTTTATTTAAGATCTACAATTTATTCAAGGTATATCTCCAATTCAATTTAAATTTTGTATTTTAACATGATTCTTTCGACAGTGTGATTCAACACTTTTCTAAAACAATTTTGGTATGTAACTAAACATAAAACACATTTTCCATTGAGCGTTAATGAAAACGCTTTTCTACAATTTTGGTGAGTAGGTAAATTCAAGTTGCAAATCTGCTGCCACAGATTTCTTTTTGGTCAATGCGACTGAACGCTTTATATTAATACAATAAAAATAATTTTGAGGTGTGCCAAGACACCTAAATACATATATCTTGGTGAAAAAAGAGGGTAGTTTAGTGGGTAGGAATAGTTTTTTATTATTTTGTGAAATATTTTATTTTTGAGGGTAAATATCCCGTTTCTTTTTTCCTTTATGTGTTGTGGAGTTGTGTATATTTTTGTAGGATAGGTTTGTAGGACAATCACGAAAAAATATTTTTCTGAAAGTACAACGAGAATACGTCACGATTTACTACACATTATGACAGTTTATTATTGACGATTTTTCTGTTCTGAAGGCCAACATGGCAAGTCGATTGATATAGACCGGTGATTTTTTGAATTTTGATGTAGAAATTGATTTTTTCACTGTGACGTATCTCGACTATTTTCCAAAAATATATGCCACGATCTACGATTGATTTCAAAATTATGAAATTATTATTATTGTCCGAAAAATATTGTTGCTAATTCCGCAAGATGATCGAGAATTACAACAAAATATTACCACATTCTAAAAGAATTGTTGTTTAATTTTGAATCTCCAATTCTCTAGCTCGGTTCTTCTTTCTCGAGTGATGTCGTGTCATTTCGGTGAATATCGTGAAAAAATCAAAATTTACCTTTAACGAGAAATTCCATCCCAAAAAACGTTCATTTTATTTATCTATTTTCGCGTTTCTTAAGAAGTCTCGTCTCATACTATTTAAATTATTCCAAATTCCAATTCTTTTTTACGAGCCTTTCAAAATGAAAATAAATTTTTTTACGCACTAATTATTCTTTAATTCTTCAGTTGTCAATATTAAATTTCCAAATTCCTTCCAGCCTTTGTTCTAACAGTTCGATCCATAACACCATTATGTCTTTTGGGTTATGATGATCTGGCCTTTTTGTCTGGTACATTGAAAATATGTTCATTTTTTAATTGATCAGACACCAAACAGTTTATTATTTCTCTGAACTAGCGTTGTTTTATCGCTATGAAAGATATGGATTTGATTCTTCAACTTTGTTTTTTTTGCAATTGTTGAAATTTGATGATCCTAAATTTTGTTCTTCTGTGGTCCGGATATTTTGCAAATTTGGTAAGATCATAATTTAGTCGTTTGTTGTCTGCTGTATTGATTAAGATGTTTTGCTGAATATTGTGTAGAAATGAAATCATCGTATGTGATTCTCTCTCGTTTTATATATAGTTTTTGGAGTAGGTAGTTTACAACCATGACGGTCCGTTGGCTTATCGCCAGCGGGCTGCCCGCCGCGCTTGCAGATATTCCTGTGCATTGCTTGTCGAGTGAGATCGCTGGTAGCTGGAACATTTTTATGGGGCCGGCTTCGCAGTCTACCCATGCCTGTGGCCACGCGCGCCCGGATAAACCTAGTGCTAGTGCCCAGCCAACGAAGCTTTACGGCATTTCTACCGGTGGGGTAGAAGCTCCGATCAGTACTGATGACCCAGAAGTTACGCAGGTGCACATCAATATCGAGGATGAGACCACAAATCGCGCGACTATGACGAAGATGATCGCAAACGGCCAGACCAAGAGTACCAACATCGTTGGCTCCTACACTATGGTTTATGATGAGGGATTTGAAATCACGCTCAAGCATCCCGACGATACTATTTTAAAGATGTTTGCGTTTAGTAAGTTTGACCAGCGATCTACTACCAAGAAACCAATCTCATACTGTAATGAAGTGTTTACAGGCTGGTTCCAAATGGTGAAGAAATCCAAGGAAATCCGCTACGGTTGCTGGACCGGGTCCAAGGAGGCTTCACCCAATCGTGTTCACTCTCAACGTCGCCAAGGTCGAACCATGCTCTCTTTGGCACAGGGCCACCAAGCTGGTCATTTCCATATCAATAACATGACCATCAGGGACTCATCCGATTTTGACATGTTTACCGCCGGCCAACATCTAAACGACTTCCATTACGACAACTTTGAGCATGTGGATATTGATTCACCCATTACCGAAGAAGAATTTCACGTGGTCGCGCAGCATTTAAATGACATCCTCCCTGAGGGTAGCTGGACGGCTACCGCGCACAGTAAGTTTTTTAACATGTCTCTCCGTGAGCTCAACCGCATCGCTGGAAGTAAGAGCCAAGTGAATTTGGACCAAACGGATAGTATCTCCCTACGCAAAGGTCACCATGAGATTCCAACCCTTCCGCGTGACCTCGTCCAACAGGGGTATGAGGTGAAGCAAGTGTACACAGGCTACCCCGGTGATCAAGGTGGGTGTGGTAGTTGTTTTGTGTACTCTATGATGAAGGTGGTCACAGCCCGTGCGAGGATGGATAAGATTATTAAAAACGATGAGTCTTTTTCCGTTGCGTGGCCGTTGGCGTGTAGTGAGTATAACCAAGGATGTGAAGGTGGCTATCCTTATTTAGTCATGAAGTGGTTGGACGAACATGGTGTTTTGCTGGATAGTGAATTGCCCTACAAACCGCACTTCAAGAAGCAATGCTCCGCTGTGCAGCAGCATCTCGCCGCCACCCTCCCAACCATGAACCGAGTGCAGTTAAAATCGCGCACGCCTGAAGTCGTGCCGAACCGTGGACAGAGACATTATGTTGTGTCTAGTTATGGTTATGTTGGTGGATTTTATGGAAAGACGAATCATGACTTGATGATGCAGGAGTTGTATCATGGTGGTCCGATGGCGATTGCTTACCAGGTGCCGGATGTGTTCATGTGGTATCAAGGAGGTGTTTTCGGTGCATCTGGTACGAGTGTTAGCATGCCGTCTGCGGTTAGTATTTTACACGAGATGCGCAAATTCAAATTGCGCAGCATGGGTATGGATCGTATGTCTTTGAAGCAGGTGGCTCGTAAGGTGAAGCCGCGCTTGTACAAAAAATTGTGCGCCGCGACCCCCTCTCCTAGCGCATCTTCGAAGTGGTAATGTTTGCAAAAAATATTGTTTTTGATATTGTTTTCATTCATTATTCTTTTATGAGGTACAAAGTTGATCATGCGGTGATGCTTGTTGCATGGGGTCAGGATAACCGCGGCCAGCAGTACTGGAAGATTCAAAACTCCTGGGGTCAAGGATGGGGTGAGCAGGGATATTTTCGCGTTGTGCGGGGACAGAACTTTTGCGGTATCGAGAGCGACGCCGTTTTCGGCTCCGTGAAAGTAGCACCCACTGCAACTTTGCGATGAGCAAGCTAGAATAAACCGATTCAATAGACCGACTACTAATTCTTTAATCTTTCAAGTTTTTTGATCAATAATTTCAAACGAGATATATTCCTACTATTTGATCGTGATTGTCTTGTAGTCGTGTTCATTTCTTTGTAAAAGATGTCGCTGTTCTCTAATTTTGTCGAAAAAATGGTTCAGTTTTTATGATTTCCCACCAGAATCATACAACTCAAATAGCAGCAATCATACGCTAGCTTTCAGTCAGTCTCGATATCTTTATTTCTAGTGTGTTGTCAATTTCTAATTCAAGACGTGTTAAAACTATTTTATCTCTTCTCTACTTTTGGCACGACGATCATTTAATCCAATCCCAATCCAATTAGCAAATATGGGCCTGGCAGAAGCAATTAACGAGAGCTCATGCCTTATCGGCACGGCGGTGTGCTTGGGTATTGTTGGTATCGCTCATTTTATATCAAACCAAGTCCGGACAGAGGTCAAGGTACAGGAAGATCGATTTAACATGTGCGCCAAAGTTGCGGTGTCGGAAAAAGCAATAGCACAATTAGGGAGGTTGCTTGAAATGATATTTAGCTGGTGCATGGCGGCTGTCAACATATGGTTCTTGCACAAGATCTTCACCTCAAAATACATCACCAAAAATAATCTACGGTACAACGGCAGGAAGTTGCGGGTGTATACGACCATGACGCTATGGTGTTTTGAAGACGATTATATAGGGGACCTGTTCGACGGATATTTTTACATAATGATGATTCAAACCATCGGGTTGATATTCCACGCAATGAAGGGTGAGCAGATGTCAAAGCGGCTACAATGGATAGTCCTCACCGCCCCGAGTTATTGTTACATGCTAGCAACCGCGCATAGCAGGCTACCGGTCATTTTAATGGTTGCGCATTTGATACCCGATGCGATGGGATATGTTGTTAATGGTGGAGTGAAACATGAAATTGCTCAATTGATCTACATTAGTACGCAATTGCTGGGTAGTGTGGTTGATATTTGCATGTTTACTCATGTTGGGCTGAGTAATTCTCATTATGAATGGGAGGATAGCCATTGCTCTGGAGAGTTCATTCATTTTCTGTGGCTTGGGCTCGTCCAAGAAAGAGATATTGCATTTATTTTTGATGCAAATTTCTCATTTTTCGTTCATTTTTCATGTTTTTTCGTCCAAATCTTTTTTTAATTTTTTTAGGTTGCGATTGTGAATGGGTATTTGTTTATTCGGGAGAATCGAGAACACATAGGCGATATCAAGATGCCAAAAATCGGTATATTTTTTATTTTTGGCTACATTTCTTTTTTTGCATGCATAATTTTCATTTTTTGTGTAGAATTTGCCAAGGATGAAAATAAGATTCTCTGATTTGTCAACACTTATTTCTATTTTTATGCCACAGTTAATGGCATTTTGCATGGTAATTATAGATGTAACATATATAATTGGAGAAGAGATGGAATAAAATAATGCACATCAATATTGTTTTTTATTGACATACACTACACCAATAAGCAAGGTCGTGTTATATATAAACATTCAAAATCAATTTTTTCTGTTCAAATGTGTTTTGTGTGTTACATGTTGTTTTGTTGGATAAATCTCAACGTTATCATCTCTCATTATGCATAATTTACTCTTCTCCCTTCTCTCTTTTTTTATTTTTTTCAAGTTTCATGCCTTACAACGTTTAACCCTTATGTAGAAAATTTATTTCGAGTTCTCCTTCACTACTACTTATTCACACTTGTTACTAAAGCATCGAACCATGAGCGAATCGACCTTTGAACGCTATCACAAGAATGCAGAAAAAGACCGTTATGTAAATAAAAAAATGTTTTTTGAACATATTTGAAACGATTTTTGCGTTTTTTGATTTTGTTTTGAGTCAAACATCGCTGACAATCTTCCACCAACCTACCGAGAATTAAGCCCGAACCATTTCAACGGCACCGCCTCTTTGCAGCTTGCCCCCGTCGGCCCAAGCGAGTACATTTTTGAAGCGCCATTATTTTTGAAAATATTGAGAGAATCGGCGCAATGCACTTGTACCAACGATGTGCCATTTTGTGTCCCGCGTGATGGCGTGCGTCATACATATTTTTTGCGTCAAAGTAACAAATTCGAAATCGTTGTTTTCCAGGCTTGACGATGCGCAGGCAGCGCAGTGGAGAAGGACGTTGCTGCGTTTTGAAGATCTACGAAGTAAATACCATGCTCTTTGTAAAGATCATGATAACGTGAAGGACAAATTGCACTACCTCTCCGTTGCGGCGATAGGGTTCAAACCAGATAAGTATCTACCCGTCTTCGAAGCAGAAAATCATGATGGTCGAGTAGAAGTTGCTGCGATTGCAATTGAAAAGGCAAGCAGTCATTTGAAATTTCTAGAAGTCGCGCGGACCAATTACCTGGTGAAAACGTTAAAGAAGATACGGAAACAGATATATTGGCGCGGGGTTAAGGATGCATTTGCCAAGCTTGCTGTGATCCCGCGGTTTCCGCCGATGCGCCGAAAGCAGATTGTCACTTGGATTGGGTATCAGAGTATCGGGCAGAAGTTTGCATGGGGGTTTAATTTACTAAACCGTTTCTTCGAGAAGCGGGCGGTGGATGATCAGTATTCAGCCTTCACAAATATTGCTAAGCATGCCATGCTAAAATCAAAATCACGATACGACCGGCTCAAAAACTACTACAAGCAGCAAAAAGATGCATACACCCTACGCGTCGATTTCCTCTCCTATAACGTTCGCACCATCCACGACCTGCACAAGTACATATCCGAATGGCGCCTTGCCGCAACACGTCGCCGAAATTTAAAGAATAGAGTTTATGCAAATTTGAACAAAAGACAGCTGGAACATATGGACCGCGCGTTTCAAGGCTGGCTGTGGAGAACCAACGCGCAGAGCAACAAATTCAAATCAACCGTCCAAATGGCGAGGATAGTAAACCGAATGTTACTCAATAGAAAACGACGGGCCTTCCACCGCCTAGATAAATACCGCCACCTCCTCACAGAGCATTTCCAAGACGAATACAAAAACTCCACCCACTCCTATTACCAAGCACTCCATCTGCAAACTGGCCGCCTACTCAAAATCCAACGCAAAGCACTCGTCATGTGGAAGCACTACACGCATACTCGCAAAATCACCAGCACGCTCAGCAACGTCGTTACCGGCTACCGCAATACAGTCACGAGATCATTTGCAAAATATGTGTTGAATAAGTGGAGGATAGCAAGCTTATCAAACCGCAGTACGCGTCGATCAACACATTACCTCGGAGTGTTTAATGGTATGTTCATGAGGGATAAGAGAAAGCAAATATTAATCGCATGGTCACAGCAGGCAACCCTCGCAAAGCGAACGGAGCGGATGCTTCGAAATCGATACGCATTCAAGCTCGTTCAAGATCACATCCGCGCGTGGTTCAAATACACGCAAAGATGTGAGGTACTGCGATTAAACACTAAGGTACTACTCACACTCAAAGAAAACCGCGACACCACCACCAAAGCACTCGTATACACCCTATGGACCGACCTTATCAAAATGCGCAAAGAACGTGCAAATCACGCTAACACATTACTCATGATGCACCAGCGAAAAAATGTAAGACGCTGCTTCCAGGCCTGGGCCAGAGATCATTTGAAGGGAACAAGAAGGATTAGAAGAGGCGTCGCGCTGATGCAGCATGTCATAAACGAGCGAAGGAAATGGCTAAAGCGTGATGTCATCGTATCTCTCAAAAGCAAGATCATGACAGCTCAATTCCTACAAATGTCCATGGAGCACAAATCATTCCTACAAGATTTCAAACGCGTAACAATACACAGGCGGAAAGAGGACGGCACGCGGCGATTCGCCGGTGCGTTTGATCATATGATCAAGGGAAGGAAAAAAGTTTGCTTTCGCCAATGGATTCATGCCGCGCATCTGTCCATCAATAAGACGAGGCATCGTTACTTCCACATCCGCCGCTCCAAAATGATCTCCGAGAAGTTATTCGTTGACAAAGCAAAATGCTACCTCTCATTGGTACTGAGGAACTGGCAGAAGCAGGCTATACGGCAGAAATTACTTCTCGCGATGATAGATAAGAATAGGATTAAGATCAGAGCGATACGGCGGGAGGATCAATGGCAAAGTGTAGATTTGGTTAAAAGTTTATTTGCTGAATGGAGGAGGAGAACGGATCTCTTACGTGAAAGGAGGATTGAAGCAATGCAAGTGGCTCACTTCAAACATAATACATACCTCAAAACCATTGCGTTCGGCGCGTTTCGTGACATTTTCAATCGGCTAGCCATGTTCAAGAGTAAGATCTACTACGCCATATTCTTCGTAAGGAAAAGGAGGAGGAATAATTTGCGCCGAGTCTTTCAGGCCTTTGCGGAGCGAGCGCAAATACAAATGGAGCAGATGGAAATTGTGAGGAAGCAAGAACTTCAGATTCATAAAGATTTGTACCATGATGTATTAGTTAGTTGGTTTGAGGAGACTAAGCGGCAAAAGTGGAAGCGACGCGTTGACAGAAAATGTCGACAAATCCGCCAGCAATTATCAATCCATGACAAGCGACAGGTCTTCTCCTCATGGAGGCTTCTCGCGGAGAACCGTCATTGTTCGGAGCAATCAAATCATAAGACGAATTGGTTGGTCGGCCGCGCTTGCGAGAGCATGGCGTTGGTATCCTCTACGTTTTATGGATGGAAGGAGATTATGGTACATGGATCCCATAATTATATACATTTTCGTGATTGGCGTGAATTCGACCGATTGCGTAGTCTCCGCATGCACATTCGCGCTTGGATGGAGTATTCCAGAGAAGTGAACCGCAAACGAAAACGAGAAATCTACACCTTACGTTTATGCAGGGAGCTAGCAATCCGCGTGCTGAAACGAGAACACACTGAAATACTTCGTGCTTGGCGAGATTACACCACATTACAGCAATGTCGCTTTGTTCGGTATAAGTGCTCTAGCATCCTGCAAATGAAACATTTGGAGAATAATGGAAGGGTTTTGATTGCTGGTTGGTACGATGTCGTGCATAACTTGAAAATGAGAAGGAAGAAAGCGCACAAAATGTACAGAAAGTTTCAAGAGGATGTGGCTAGGAAGATATGCGACAGATGGATCACGTATGTCCGTCAACGCAAATGGCAATTATTGTTAGCGAAGCACATCATAGAAAAAGTAAAATTGCGAAATTTGGATTTCCTTAGCCATGTGGCGAAAGCTTGGCGGGAACGTGTTCGAGTAGTACAAGATTGCAGAGTGGAGGCTGAAAGAAAACGGTTCTATTACGATTTTCATTTCATAAAGTATGTGTTCAATGGTTGGTTGGCGCGAGTTGAGTACAAGCGGGCTGTCGCTGCTGGTGTGGGGATTATTGAAAGGCTTGTGCAGCATCGTAAATTCAATTATGCATTGAGCTCGCTGCACAAGTGGCATGATCAATGTCATAAGATCACGGAAGGTGAAATGGAAAGAGATAAAAAGGTGCAGAAGTACGCGTCTCGTGTGGTGGGAGCGTTGTCGAGTAGTAAGGAAAGCAATATGTTTAATGGCTTGATGCATTTGAGGAAGTGGCAGCATGTTGTACAAGTACAAAAGTTGTACCGACAGAAGCAAGTTTTGTCGTCGCAGGTTGGTATTGACAAGGCATTGAGGATACAAGCAATTGCATTCTTCAATTGGCGTCAGCGAACCAAGGAAAAGATACATGACAAGGTGGTGATGCGGATGCAGCGGCACTTCTTTCAAAAGTTGGGTATGTTTGGTACTGTTTATGTGCGCCAATTCTTCACTAATTGGCGAATCTTTATGCTCAAGCGAAAGAATGAGAGAAGGGCGGCGCAGATGTTGATGAACACCTTGCATAGCATCCATCAGAAGAAGATGCAATATCTCTTCACGTATTTTTCAGAGTTGGTTTCAGCACACACACCGCCACCATCTTTTCATAATTTTATGATCATTTTTATGTTATTTGTGATTGAGGTATTTGAATCATTGTCTAATTCAAAGAGTGCATGACGGTGCAAAGGAGCAGCAGAAGTTGATTGGACAGGACCACGCGGCCACTCGCATGCAGAAGATGTTCTTGCTTAACAATGTGCAGAGCTGTTTCGTATCTTGGGTACGACATCAGTTTTGAGTAATAGTAACTTAGAATTAGTGATTAATTTTCAATTTATGTTTTGTGTCATTTTTAAACGTTATCGTAAAATAATCCCCACACCTTCAACAATTCGAATAGATTTATCAAAAATGGGCTCGCTTGATTTAACCGAGCGGATAGAGAGCAACCGGCCAGTAAGGGTACTTGAGTTATTCGCCGGTATTGGCGGATGGCGTTTGGCTTTGCCGAAATGTTATGAAGATGCGGAGGTTGTTGCATACGATAGTGGCCCGTATTGTACTGAGATTTACCAGAGGAATTTTGGGGATGAGTGCAAGAGGAAGAATATCGAGCAACTTACAAACAAGGACCTTGATAATTTTGATGTATGGTTGATGTCACCCCCATGTCAGCCCTTCACCCGCCAGCAAACTAGCAAAGAACTAGATGTCGAGGACAACCGATGCAAGGCGCTTGAGCATTTATGTGCGAAGTTACAAACCATTGATAATCCACCTGGCAAGATTATGTTGGAGAATGTAAAAGGATTTCGCCACAGCTCTGCGTTAGAGATGATGAAAGAAAGTTTAAAATCGAGGGGTTACACATGGAAAGAATTTTTAATCGACCCAGCAATATGCGGCATGCCCAACCACCGCACGCGTTATTATTTGATGGCCACACGATCTGACCGGTTTACTATGGATGGAAATGAAGGTGCTCTTTACGAGCTTCGATCAATCGATGAAAGCAAATGCTTTAATGAAAAAAATTCCAATCTCTCTACATTGCGGATTACTGGTTGTTTAGAGATAGTGAAAATTGTAGACCGAGCACATGATGTTGTCCGCCAAGCCAAGGAAAAGGATAAAGAGAATGTGGCTTACCACTCGGATTTTAAAGAGCAGATTTATAAGGACATGCGGAATGTGGTTGGCATGAGGCTGATGCAGAATATTGTTGATCATGTTTCTGGTTTTGATGGAAAAACATTTTTGCAAGAATGGTGTGCTGCCTCTATCAAGTTATTACCCGCAGATTCTGATGCGATTGAGCTACATTTTGACGCGCCACCATCCCCCGCTCTCGAAGATGCGTTCAGATCGCTTATAGACAGCGACATACCGGATATGCCATTTACAATTACTCAAGATGTGTGCAGAAGTACAGCTAGGCCGGTCGGGGAGTTTTTGGATAAAGAGATGACCGAGCCTTACAAGGCGAATTTGATGATCACCCGGGCTGTGCTTAGTAAGAGCTATGCGAAAGGGTTAAGTGTAGTTGCTGCAGGGGATCAGCGGACGTTCTGTTTCACTGGCCATTACGGGAAAGTTATGAATAAGTCATCAGGAAGTTTGTATCTTGAAGGATGCCCTGATGATTACTCCATTCAGCACAGTCCAATTGATAAGGGTGATATGGAACACTTCTACGGAAGACTGCGTCTGTTCTCACCAAAGGAGGTTTTGAATATGCTTGGTTTCCCAGCGTGGTATGAAGTGCCGAAGTTGGGGGAAATGAGGTTGTCACACCAGTACAAAGCAGTGGGAAATAGTGTGAGTGTTCACGTGTGCAAAGCATTATTAGATATTCTCTTCTTTGGCGACAGTCCTGAATATACCTGTAAGTTTGAGATTGCGGTATCAAAGACAGAACGAGAGATTGAAAAAAAGCAGGCTGCTGTTATCACAGGAGAGTTGGATTTGGTGAATAATAAAGTTATATCCGAACATGAGATTAATTTCGCAACGCTACCGATATTGCAATTCTGCAAGGATGTCATCGTCAGCAAGGAACAGCTGTCCGACATCACAAAAACGCTCGATACCGTCAGTTCCTTTAAATCCAGCAATGGTAAGACACCCCAGCAAGGTGATTGGAAAAAATCCCAAGCGGGGGAACGAAGCTACTTCGGTCCAGAAGTCCACGTCGGCAGAAAAAATATTCGAGTAGGTCATTTCAATGGATTTCCCGAACCAGTATTAAACTTATCAAAGATCTTGAATTACATATCGGAAGCGATTACACGAGGTAAGTCACAGAGGGTAGATGCAGTGACGATGATCCGCCACCACGGACAAAGGGAAGCAGTGCTGGAAAATAAATGGCCGTGGGGGTTGAGTAGTATTGTTTGCTGCGTTGGTACATGCAAATTGCTGCTACGAAGGGAAGATGTTGAGCTATCCATTAATATCCCAGCAGGTTCAATCTTACGAATTGAAGATCGACCCGGGCATGTGCCATGGAAGAGAGTGCTAGCAGCTGGTAGTGAGTTTCGTGGTGTGGAGGCCAAATGTTTTATGAAAGATTTAGCTGAAGCACACCCAGATTTGAAGGATAAAATAGAAAACGTTCAGACGGCGGCGCAAGAGCTGATCTAATATAATTGTTTTATTTTGACTCAATTCATATGTTGTTGTATTTGTCGTAAGCATTTGCATTCGATTGTTTTCATTCCGCGTCTGAGAAAGAGTGTATGATGAAGAGAAAATCTAGGATTGATATGCTGGACATGCGGCATAAGTTTGCAATGAGCACATCAAAGACGTGCCTGAAACAGACGTGCTGGTCAGCTTGGCTGCGATTCCTACACCAGGAGAAATGCGACAACCATCTCTTCACAGCCGTTGTCGTACAATTTTACATCATTTTTGTTGTGTAAATCATCATTTTGAATTGAAATCATTGTTTTTTAAGCGATCGCTTGCGCAAGATAAGAAGTGGCAGACCAAGCGTCTGATTAGCTCTTGTATGCAAGCCTGGAAGAAATTTATGTTCGACCAAAGAATCGCCCGGCGCGGTCACAGTTTGTGTGTAAGTTTTATTACGAATACGAATGTATCGCTGAAGCGGCAAATTATGAATACATGGAAAAAGATGGTCAAGACGACTAAGAAATCACGCAAGCAAGCCATGATAATGTTTGAGCAAAACACATTCACATTACGCAAGTTCGTATTAGAATCTTGGTACGACCGTATGCTACTCTCCCGTCGTCATCGCGCCTCCATGCAAAACCTTGCAGATGTGTTCAAGCATTTGCAAAAGCATAAGGAGATGAGTGCATTTATCAAGTTGGCCCAGTATAACATGAAGGTGGCTATGAATCAGAAGAATGCGAAGTCAAGGATGGAAATGATACAACGAACATATGAAAAGGAGGATCGAGCGTTTGCTATTCAGTGTTTACGCGCGTGGCGAACAGACTCATTAAAGACTGGCAGGACAAAGATCAACGCCGCATGGGCCATTGCCGGAGCCATGTCAGCCGTCCGGTATAATCGATTTGTGCATACTATGATGAAGCTATCGCAGAATGTAATTGATCATCACCACCGTATGGTCATCAAAACGCAGAAAGCAGCCAAGAAGCGATTAAACGAGCAGCAGCAGAAGTTAAAAGAGAGCGAGAGAAAGAGGAAGGAGCACAAGAAGACAATTGATTTGCATAAAACAAATACGGCTACAGTGACGCAACAAATCCGCGACGTTTGGTACGTTTTTTCGCGCAATTAAAAACACGAAGAGATTTTAATTGGTCAAAGGACTCACCCTGCCAAGGGGGGTTGCCGCCTAGAGGTACGGATCTATCCGTCTAGGGCGGGATATCAAATACTAGACGAAGGGAGCGACAGTGCTTCACGGAGCGACAGTGCTCGAGGGAAAATTAACAGAAACATCCCAAGGTTGCAAGGACCCCATACATCGTAGATGCATTTGCACCAAGCAAGGTAGGAATTGTGCGGAGTATGCGCATTGAAACGACGCCAGTGTGCTCTGGGGTCGGGATTAGTTTTCCCAAGGGTCACATATCGCCGCGCGCTACGACGATTGAAAGAGGCGGCGGGCGCACTGGAATGGGAAAAGCCGAATCAATGGGGCACCCACGCATTTCGCCGGGGGTGGGGGAGGGAAGCCTTCGCCTCCGGTGGATTGAGAGGGTTATTTATGACTGGAGGATGGAAAGGATGCGCGGCGTTCGGGTACCTCCTAGCGGAACAACGGAGCGCAATAGAAGCCATGGAATTCGCGGTGAGCTACTCCGACGAAGAAGACAACGCCGACGCGGACAACGAAGACGCGGACGACCAGTGGTGAGCCACGCTCGGGTACGCCACGATTCGCATCACGACAGTCTCATGTTTTTTGATTGGAGCACCAATCATAGGGATAATCGGCACCCCTTTGACCACCAAAGCATTGGACCCTCGATAAGTTGCTGACCAAAGCGGTGGGAGAGCATGGGATCCGCACAGGTCGGATCGCCACGCCGTTGGCCAGCCTTACCGACGCGAGCCGGTGCCCTTGTTTCCGTCTCGCCAATGTCGGGCGGGTCAGGCAGGATGAGTTGTTTTGGCGCAATTAAAAACACGAAGAGATTTTAATTGGTCAAAGGACTCACCCTGCCAAGGGGGGTTGCCGCCTA
>JACLAD010012533.1_pt1 | contig 14360 bp, 23 predicted proteins | sample 8027901 | NCBI WGS metagenome assembly JACLAD01 (sample SAMN15725071, study PRJNA655200) | protist metagenome | isolation source: fluorescence activated cell sorting (FACS) single amplified genomes of... | place: Spain: Blaines Bay Microbial Observatory, Mediterranean Sea | collected 2016-07-05 | reverse complement strand
ATACGAAGGTGATTGGAAAAACGTAGTATACAGATCATCATGGGAACGGCAGTTCTTCAGATGGTGTGAAGATACACCTGAAGTCAGATATTGGTCTTCAGAAACAGTTGTCATACCATATAGATGTAAAACCGATAATCGCATTCATAGGTATTTTATGGATGTCAAGGTTAAATTTAATGATGGTAGAACTGTCTTATTTGAGATTAAACCAGAATCACAAACGAATCCACCAAAGAAACCAAAGCGCCAGACCCAGCGGTATTTAAAAGAGGTAATGACCTATGTTAAAAATACCTGCAAATGGGAAGCAGCAGAAAAATATTCGGCCGAGCGTGGCTGGGAATTTGTTATTGCCACTGAAAAGACGCTTAAAAGTATGGGAATTCGACTCATAATCTAATAAATAGGGTTATGGCTGATTCTTTACTCAAAAAATTTGAAGGTGGTTTATCCTATAACGAAATTAGATCGTTTACGGCTAAAGCTCGTTCATGGTATATGGATGAATTGAAGGATATAAAAGTCCCTAGCCGTAAACTATTTAATGATCCAGAAGCAAGAGGCCGGGGTCGTTTACTTCCAGGCAGGCTGTTTATGTTTTTCTACGATCCAAAGTACAAAGATTCTCTGCCGTACTACGATAGATTTCCGCTTGTAATGGTTGTGGATAAAGCTCCTGGCGCTGGATTTTATGGATTAAACTTTCACTATTTAGACTATCGCCGCAGAGCAATTTTAATGGAAAGACTTTTGCAGTATAAAAATAATAACGCCTTTGATCAAAGTACTCGGTTGAGATTGAGCTACGATATGTTAAAAAAGGCGTCTAAACTAAGAACTTTTAAGCCATGCTTTAAGCACTATTTACCAGGTCAAGTGAGAAGCCAGGTTCGCGAGATACCAGCCGAGTATTGGGAAACGGTATTGTTTTTCCCAAGTGAACAATTTAAAAAAGCAAGTAAGCAAAGTGTATTTGCTGATAGTAGAAAGGTAATCTAATGGCAAGTATTGTAAATCAAATTGCGAATAATTTAAACCCACAAACAATTGACGGGTTTAAAGCAACACTTGGCCGTAGAAGCGGTTTAGCGCGACAAAACCGGTTTGCTGTATTCATCACTCCGCCTCAAGGCGTTTTATTAAATACTGATATAGAAGGATATGCAGCCGATGCAGCTAGTGATAACTTTAATATGCGGTCTATTTTTAATGATCCAAGAGATATTGCGCTGTTATGCGAATCAGCATCTTTACCAGGAAAACAAATACAGACCCTAGATTATAATTACCAGGGATATAGACAATCTGTAAAATATCCTATAGGATATATTAACGAAGATTTAAATTTAGTTTTTCACATTACAAATGATTATTTTATTAAAAAATTATTTGATGCATGGCAAAACGCATGTATTAGCCCGGTTACATATACAACCCCGTATGACGCAGAATATAAAGCTGATATAGTTATTCAACAGCTAAATGAACAAAATATTCCGGTGTACGGAGTTAAATTACGTAACGCATTTCCTGCTACCGTTAATACAGTAGAGCTAAATAATGATGCTGCAAATAATACACAAAAACTTTCTGTTACAATGGCATACGAAGAAATGACACCGATCGGATTTATTTCATCAACAGTAGAAGCAGGAAAAACTATTTTAGAACAAGTAGAAAACACAAAAGAAAGACTGGGTTCAATTCTAGGCAGCGTAAATAAAGTAGTTAACGCTGGTAGAAACCTATTAGACAGATTATTCTAACATTATGGAGTTATTATGGCATTACCGAAAATAGAAACACCGAAATATAAACTAAATATCCCATCGACGGGACATGAAATCGAGTATCGTCCTTTTCTAGTGAAGGAAGAGAAACTGTTATTGATTGCACAAGAAAGCAATAATACGGCAGATATTATAACCGCAATGAAAACTATTATCGAGAACTGTACGTTCGGAGCAATTAAAGTTGATGAGCTGACTACATATGACTTCGAATACATTTTTCTCCAACTAAGAATTAAAAGTATTGGCGAAACTTCTGATGTCCGGATGCTTTGCTCTGAATGCGAAGAATATAGCGAAGTTACGATTGATCTTAACGAAGTTAAAATCGCACAACCCGAAGAAAAACCGAAGAGTCTTGTGATGCTTACTGATACGGTCGGTATTAAGCTAAAACCTATTAGTGTTAAGTATATCGATAAAATCGATGAAGACGATATGACTGCTGTTTTTCGATCTGTTATTGAAAGTATTTTTGATGAAGAAAAAATCTATGATGTATCTGATCATAGTGACAAAGAATTAGATGAGTTTATTGATTCAATCAGCCATTCGGCTTTAGAAGAAGTAAACAACTTTATTGATAATCAGCCTAAATTGACGTACGAGGGAGAATTTAAAGGTCAGACTGGCCATGTAAATAAATTTTTATTGGAGGGATTTCAGAGTTTTTTCGCGTAAGCCTTTCACATGATAGTTTAGTTAACCACTACCAAACTAACTTCGGTATGATGCAGCACCATAACTATTCTTTAGCTGAGCTAGAGAATATGATACCATGGGAGAGGCAAGTATACGTGCAAATGCTGATCCATTATATCGAAGAAGAGAACGATAAAGCAAAAAGGCAGTAAAATGGAAGAAATAGCAGAAGATCAAAAAGACACACTTGTAGAAATTTTAGGCATAGTTAAAGTAGATGCCTCTGCTGTTCGAGCATTTGAAAGCTCAGACACTGCTTTACAAGAAAAACATTTTAACGCGTTAGATGAGCAGAACAGAATACTTCGTGCTGTTGCTACTAGTATTTCAGAAACAGCATCTATACAAGTTAATAATAGTCGTTCTTTGGCTGCCGGGTTTAAAAAAGCATTTTCAGCTCCAATTAAATTAGCAACAAGCCCGCTAAAAAAACTAGGCGATGTAATAACTGCTCCAATTAGATCTGTCAAGGCAGCAATACAAACACCGTTTGTTGCAATTGGTGATGGTATAAAAAATATATTATCTGGATTTAAAAAGGTGGGCGAATCTATTGCTAGACCGTTTAAAGCTATTGGCAATTTTTTCAAAAAAACACCAGAAGAAAAACAACTAGATGTTTTAAAGAAAATCAATAAAAATACACAAGATGTAGCTAAGCGTATAGAATCCCTTGAAAAAGCATTTGTCGGCAATGATTTAAAAAAATTAGAAAATCAAAAAGAAGAAGTTGTAAGGCAAAACAAACTTATCGCTGCGATAGAGGGTATTGGCGTTGGTGGTGTAGCCGCCGCAGCTGCTGGAGCAAGTAATAACTCTACGGGTCCAAATAGTGTTTTAGGTAAATTAAAAGAAACAGTAACTAATTTTTTCAAAAATCCTCTGACTGCTGGTGCAATAGGGGCAAGTATTGCTTCTAAGTTTAAAGGAATTAAAGCTGCAATAAAAAAACCATTTACTAATATATCTAAATTTGCAGATGATGCATTTAGCAGTTTTAAAACAAAAACTAATAGTCTTTTAAGCAACGTTAAGGCATCGGTAAAGCCTGTCCTCACTAAAACACTTGAAACTGCAAAAACAGTAGCTACTACAGCCGCCCAAAAAGTAAAAGCGGCTGCAGCACCTGTTGTTCAAAGGGCACAAGCGGCTGCAGCACCTGTTGTTCAAAGGGCACAAGCGGCTGGAAAAGCCACAATTGAAAATATAAAAGCTGCTACAGCGCCTGTTGTTCAAAAGGCAAAACAAAGCCGGATTGGTAGTGCTTTTAAAAAAATTAAAACGGGTGTAAAAGCTGCTGCAGGAAATGTTAAATCAGTTGCTAGTGCGGGAAAAGGTTTTATTATTAAAAACGCGCAAAAAGCCTTAAAAGGTTCGACTAGTAAAATTCTGACAAAAGGATTTTTAAAGCGTATTCCAGTTATTGCGGGATTAGTTGAAACCGTATTCGCCGGTGGTGATATTAAAAAAATATTGGCAGACCCAGAAAAATCTGATGCAGAAAAAGAAAAAGCCGTAGGTACAAGAGTATTAAAGGGAATTGGCGGAGTAGCTGGTGCTGGTATCGGTTATGCTATCGGTACAGCTCTTACTGCCGGCACTGGCGGTCTTGGAGCACCACTCGGTGTAATGGCAGCAACACTGGGTGGTGATTTCTTAGGAAGATTTATTGGCGGTCAGTTACCAAAAATACTTCCGGAAGAAAAATTAGGTAAAGCCGTAATGTCAGCCTTTTTTAAAGAAGACGGCAGAAACGTACAAACAGATTTATCAGCGACAGCGTCATCAGTAGCACCATCGTCATCGATAACTACGTCGCCAGGGGCAATACAAACTGCTGAAACTATTCAACCTATACAATCTACTGTTGGAGGTCGAATAGAGGCTATAAGCCAAGATAATATTGATCAACAAAGGCAGGGAGATCGCGCAGCAATTCAGGAAGCAATCATTATAGCTTCAGCCGGAGGACAAGGCGGTTCGGCTCCAGTAAATAATAGTACACAAAATGTAAATATTACTAACTTTAATAGTTCTCAACATCGTGAGCCGGATTACGCATACTCGTTTTAAAAAAGGGGCCCGAAGGCCCCAGCTTTAATCCTCTTTTGCAAGCTTCGCAAAGAAGCTCATTGCATCATCTTCGCCATCATTATTAGTTGGCTCAGATGCTGCAGGCGTACTGGACGGGAAGTCCATCGGGATATCATCCGTTTCATCAAGCGACACAGACTCTGCTGTTGTCAATACTTGCTGAACCGCTGAATCACCAAGTACTTCGTACAACTTCTTGCTTAGCTCAGCATACGACTTATAGAAAGTCGGATCAGTGAACTCACCAAGATTGTGCAGCTGGTTGTACACAGCTTCAAGTTGAGTATCATCACCACCAAGCAATTGTGATGGATCAGCAAACTCAGACTTATCGTAGTTACGATAGCCTTCTACATTACGAATCTTCAACTTAAAGTCAGCACCACCCCAAAAGTCAAACGGATTGACCGGTTGTTCATCTTGGAACTGTGGCTGCATGACATCCATAATCTTGTCAAAGATCTTTTTACCGTATTCATACATGAATACTTTGCCTTCATTATCCGGATTACCCGGATCACTTACAACGTACACATTAGATACATAATGCAACCGACGTTTTTGTGAACGTGCCACTTCCTTATCTTCGTCGCGACCTGAGTTCCAGAGGCGAGAGTTTAATTCGGACACGGGATCGTCTTTACCAATAGATGTCAAAGACTTTTCGATGTACCAACGACCTGTCGGTCCCTTGAATCCATGATCCCAATAACGAACCCATGGAACATCTTGACCTTCTGCTGCTGGTAAGAACCGAAGGACGGCGTAACCGTTACCTGCCTTGTCAACCGTGGGTTTCCACTTACGTTCGTCGACGTAGGACTTCTTTTCACCTCCGCCACCTGCGGCTTCGGCTGCTGCCAATAATTTACTAATAGCACTAGAACTACTGGACTTCATGTTACTGAATGACATATGTATCTCCTATATTTAACAATGTATGTACAATGTATGTTTTTTAATTATGTGTATATTATAACAAATCAACCACATGTTGTAAACAACTTTTTTGTGATTTTTTTCATCTTTTCCATATTTATCCACAAAGGGACAAAAGCTTTGTAATTTAAAATTTGTTTCTTTTGATCAGGCCAGATAAAGTTATCGGTAACCATCTTATCTAACGGAGTTATATAATCCACTAATACATCAAGAATCGTTGCGGTTTCAAGTGTGACGTTACCGGAAAACATTTCGTCTACGATAAATGGTCGTTGATCGATCGCAAAGAGTGATTCGAAGTTATCATATTTCTTTAAGTCGTTCTTGTAGATATATGATATACGTTGCAGCTTACCTTTGTAGTCGTCGTACACTTCGTCAGTCATATCACCTATCCAAGTATTCTGCTGTAATACGTTTGACACCGCGTATCTGATCACATCATCCGGATTCGGATATTGAGAAGCCAGCTTACGATAAAAGTATTGATCTCGCCGCCCGGCAAACTTTCCGGGGGTAAACCATTTCATCTTATAGTTGTACTTGACTGCATCGTACGTACTATCAAAATGTCTTATCACGGAATTTACAATACAGAATGCCTGGTATGGATCTGTCTTAGACAAATAACGAGTTTCCTTGCGTGTTTGGGATAACATTATACCTCATTGCTTCTGCTTCAAGTTTTGCTTTTAACGGTCCTTTGACAAGCTTTGCTATATCATGAGGATCAATCTCATGCTGCTCGCATATCTCTAAAAGGGCTTCACTATATTTTAATCCGTCCGTGTGTACCAACAGGCATACCTTTTCAGCTAGTGATTTTTTTGTAAATGCTACTGGTATTTCCGGCTTCTTTTGTGCCATTATCTTTTTTTCCTTTTTTGTGAGCTGACCAATCAATCTCGTCGTAGGCCTGTTTATAAAGTTTATCGTTATAGCCCTTCTTGGGCGTCATACCTTTTCCCATATCAATACTCCACTATCAACGGAACAGCTAGTGCAAGTGCAATAAGCAAATGAGTACTGTAGTGTTCTACTCCACCAATCATACCGAGCAACCCACATATTGTGTTAAGTACAATACAGCTTAATCCTAATACTCTAAAATATTTATTTTTCATAATACCTCTTATTTAACAGATAAAATTACGCAATGATCGTTCATCCGACCATTGACCGGTTTCTTATTTTTGGCGAACTGTTCCCAGTTGCCAGACTCTAAAACTTCTTGATGTTTACCTTTTCGAATGGTAAACTGATAACTCTTCTTATCGTCAAAGTTCTTAATTGACGTACCCGCAACCTCAAATCCGTTACGGCCATTTGCAAAGTATACCTGTAGCTTATTTGTTTTCGTATTTATAACGACTGCTTCAACTGCTCCAGGCAGCTTAACCGGTGACACACTACTCACTTCATAACCATCACCTTTAAACTCTTTGCAGTACTTCAGGTTCTTGATCTGTAGACCAGCTGACTTAACTTTTTTCTGACGTGGCGCACGTGATTTTTTCTTATGTGCCTCATACTTGTCTACATCAGCGATTGCATCTTTAAGTGATTTACAGATATAGTTGAGTTCACGCTTACTCAAGAACGAATAACCTTCGATAGCCTGATCGTCCGTAAGGGTTTGCGCAAGCTCAAAGTCTTGCAGATAGACATCTAGCCATTGACGAACAAACCGACAGCCGTTTGCCGGAACGTTGTTTTGGCCAAGCAAATCCATAATCTTAAGATCGTGTTTTTCGTGACTAGCCCAAATATCAACAATCGCGTCAATTTCCGTAAGGATGTTATTGCTGATCTTTTCTTCTAGAAGTGCCATCGGAGATTTACGAACCGGCGTAGGTTTCGGATCTTCTTCTTCAACTGGTTCTTTTTCCCACAACGCATAGATTCGACATTCATCGTACGCGTCATTTACTTTCTCATCAAAGTAGTCAAGCCAATTTGCATGCGAACCAAGACCGGGATGTTCGGTCGGCATACCTTGATTGATCATGCGTGCAATCTTTGCTGCAGTGAACAAGTAGCTATTCGTTTTCTTGTAATACTTCTTGATCAGCTTTATCACGGTTTTGTCGTGCCGTTGCTCAGCGACTGCAAAAAAGTCTTTCTTCAAATCATCAAACTCGCAGTAGTATCCGTAAAACTTAAGAGCATTCTTAAATTTCATTCCAAACTCAACATTACCTAAACTTTCCCAGTCGTGCCAATTAGGTTCTTGGCCGGTATGTTTACCGTCAACTGCAAAGAACGTGCCATCACGATTTAATTTTGCCATACTAGTATCCCCATTCATCAGTGTTAAGATTAAGCCCAAGGTCAGCGTTGCCATTTGTCATTATGCCGTATTCCTCTTGAATATCGTATTCCGCAGCGCCGATACCACCAAGCTCATTATCATTCATTTCATCATCATATAGTTTTGGATCTCTCACAATCATACCTCCATTATACACAGTTCAATAAGTTTGTACATCTTAAAATTAATATTTTGCACCAATAATCCAGGCAATTATACCCATAATCACTCCTGTTCCAAGAATTACAACAATGATACTGATGTCGGCCAAACCGAAATAAAATCCGGTGCACAATCCAATAAATCCATCCTGTAATCGATTAACGTTTTGTTTTATCCACGCTTTCACGCTTCCTCCTTTGTTATGAATGGTGTCAACCACGGAAACATAATTCGACATAACAAAACTACTATTTGTAGCGGTACTACAATGAGTACACACATAAAACTAAAAATCTCTGATCCTAAAGTCCGACAGTCATTCATAACACTCGTGTCGACTTTACTTAAATACTCACTCGAATTCATTTAGTCTTTCTTTTATCATTACTCGCAAATCGTATATCCGTGCTAGCAGCTCGGTGTCATGACCGCGATACTTCTCGACTACATCTTTTGTAAACTCGAGCTCGGCTTCGATAGTACCAAACCGGCTTTCTATAATCATCGCTGGCGTTGGCACATTAATTTGATCTAACATATCGTCATCTACATACATACTACATTCCTTCAGTTTCTACATCGTTAAAAATTTCGTTTTGGCAATTCTGGCACCACCCCGAGATCGAGTATTCTATCCGCGAACGCTCGTCATCAAAATAAAGCGCTGAAACTCCGCATTTTACGCATTTGTTTGCCCGAATATATGCCCGTCGGTTTCTCCCACTATTTAGTTTTGTCAAAACCTCTTCGACTTCTGCTGATTTATTTGTCGGAACCGCCATAATATACCGTCCTTAATACTTCTAGTGATTCTATCGAGTTTTCTAGAAACTCTTTTACTGAAATTTTGTCTTCCTGCAGATCAGTTAGGTGCATTTTGATTCCCGACTGAATACCGTAGATTATTTCGTCTGCAGTTGGTTCGGGCTTATCGATAAACTCGCCTGTTGGAAACTTTTGTAATGTCATATTATCTCCCTCAATCATCTATACATATATTACCACACTTCTACCAGCAATGTACACACTTTTTTTCACTTATTTAGCGGTAAACGTCCGTAGTTTTCCAATGGCTAGTGTCAAGCAGCAATGGGCCATGTTTAAGCACCGATTCGAGCGTCTCAATCAGTTTGTCGATGTTGTAATGACCATCGCCGTCGTAAAAATAAATCTCTAAGTCGTGCGGAACAGCCGAGCTTTTCGGATTTGCCATCCGCTTGACTGCTTCAGGCGTCGGAAAAAACTCGCCTAAACGAGTGAATGAAATTTCCCGGTCGGGACCGACAAACTTCTCTTCTTCATACAACCCACTCAATACGTCCTCAACTTCAGTTTTTGTCATCATTGCCATGTCTTTTTTCCCTTTCGATTAACACTGTTATCATCACCAATCACGAAATAATTATACCAAATGCCGCCAAAAATGTACATATAAAATTTCGCCCGTAAAGCCTTGACTGCCAAGGACTTACGTAAATATCGATAAAAAAATAACTAGCCTATGTAAGTGATTCAGTATCAACTAGTTATATACGATGTCGGCCAGATGAGACTCAAATTTCTCAATCGTCGCAACGCGATTTGGCCACAGTATATACTCTTTGTCGGGATTTTGCTTAAGGTTAGCAAGCAGCGGTTTAACTGCGTTATGCAGTTTCTTTAGCTTCTCTTCGTTTTCGGAAGCCGTACTTGATGCTGAACTTGCTTGCTTTGCGATTTCGAGCTCGTTTTCATTTACAGCTGTAAACCCGAAGTCTTCGATTGTCCAAAATTCGTCTGACATATTATTCTCCAGTGATTAGTTTAATTTTTTCGCGCTCTGCTCTCAAAACCTTCATTTTAATATTCAGACGAATTAGATCGTTATCAAGCGATGCAATATCTTTTTTTAATTTACCGAGCGACGATCCGCACTCGTCTAAAGCTGGGTTAATAGTCTTTGTAACCCACTTCCAAATATACCAAATAAAGTATCCGCAGAAAATAAGTGCTACAACAGGAAATCCAACCTGTCCAATTATATCCGCCCAATGTGCAAAGTCATGTCCACCCATTAGTTGTCCCTCGCATCCGATTTACCGTCGCTTGCGGCGATCCGTGTTAAATTAGGTTCAGTCTCAAATGCACATGATATGAGCGTATCGATTTTTACAATATCGTTATTCATTACTTCCACTTTGTTTTCTAAACCACCGATTGATTTAGCAACTCCGCGGATTCGTGTTTCTACTTGTGCCAATATAAATTTGAGAATAATAAAAAGAAACCAACCAACACCTAGTGCTACAGTAATCGGAATACCGACTTCCTGCATAAACTTTAATATATGTCCTGTCATTGTTCGATCCTTTCTTACCTTGCTTTAAATGATTCCCAAATTGCCTCATGTTGGGGGAACATGTGATTCCAGATCGCGTCTCTATTTCTTCCCTCCGGGCGTGAAGTAGAATCCGATGATTGCTCCGAGAGTGGAGATAGCGACAAGCGATATGTGTCCGGTGGTAATTGCAGTGGTTTCGGTGTTTCCATACGGTATGTGTACAAGTCCCCATAAGAGGTCAACTGCCTGTTTTTGTTCAGGGGGTGTGAATGTGACGAGTTCAATCGTGGGATAGATCGTACAGACGATTGAGATGATTGCAAAGTTGAGCATGCCGATAAGAGCGATAAGCCGACGAGTCCCGCGAGTAAACTTAGATGTATCTTCATTTGCTTCTCCAAATACTGCTTTCTGAAAGTCGAGATTAGCATTTTGTGCTGCTAGGTCTCGAGCCATTTCCCTTTTTTGTTTTGCTTCTCTGGCGTCGTTCATTGACTGAAAGATGCCGCCTACAATTTTTAACATTGATCCCATACCTGTGGCACCAAGTGTCGATAATAACATTGTCACTAATCCAAACATAAATTAAGGGTGCATTCCGGCGCACCCAGCCGAGTTAGTCTTCCTTACCAAAGACCGCTTTGTACTTCTTAGGAAGTTCATCGATCTTTGCATCAATGTCGGCTGCTGCCTCCTGTGCTTCAGCCACTAGTGCGTTTAGCTTCTTGATGTTATTACGAGCCACAAGTGCGCCTGTAACAATACCGATAACTAAACCTACAATAAATGTAACCATTATTTTCTCCTTAGTTGTTATCTATACACTATTTATAGAAAATATGGCGTCCAATGGTATTAGTCTTCTGTAATTTTTTGGCCCAATAAGGATTTACATAGTCGGCGTGATAGTGATCAGCGCCCTTAGTATAATTAGTCGCAGGTTTATAGTAAGCTAATTTTAAAGCTTCATTCCAACGAGGATGTTTACTTGCTTTTGCAATACCTTCTTCAGCTGAAATATCGTTCCAACAAGAAAACTGCCATTTACGAAGACACTCGTCAGAGTATTGTGTACCACGACGAGCAGCACGGTCATGAATAACCTCATACACTGCTTCCATAGCACCTTTATCGTATTCACCGCCAGCTTCTAAAATAAGCGTTGCAGCAACAACTTCTTGATCAAAATCGGCCTGGACGAAACAAACAAAACCCAACAAAACGAATAGTATAGCTATAATCAACTTTTTCATACATATAATATACCCTATATTACATCAAATGTACACAAAAAAATGCGTATAAATAGGGTTATTATGGCGACAGTTTTGAAGACAGGTTTAATTGTATCGGGAATAACACAGCAATATTCTTCAAGCCGGCTCAAAGCAGAATTTAACTATTCCGATTCTTTGTTCACTGACGCAAATGGTGAATACGATAAAGTATCCGATGAAGTATATGTAAAGGGAAGATACGTAATTCGAAGAACTCCTTCTTTTTACTATGAAAGCAGATACCATAGATGGATTCAGAGTAAGCTTTGGCATATAGAGTACAGTTATCCGGCACATACTGATTATGTAATTCCTACAACGTATCGCCAAGAAAAAAATCAATATGGCCAATCGGTGTATGTTAGTGTGCCTGGCTATCAAAAAGTTAATTTTCTTGGCGCCGGCGCATACGGTCGGGATTTTCCGAGATTCGGTGGAAGAGTTTCCAGAGGTACGGTCGTGAACGAGGGGCGGCGGATTAAATCTGGACTAAATACCATCGGAAATTATTCTAATTATGGATATACGTGCAGCAAAGTATTATTTAGACAAGCGTTAAGTGTTGAATCAGAAGCCGCAATAAAAAGTGCGTCTACTGATGTAACAAGTATTTCTTGGCACAAACTAAATGTTGGTGATACGGCGTATCCAACATCAGCTGCATCTGGTACTATATCAATTACTGACAGATTAGAAAGCGACACCGTCAATTTTGATCCGGATAATCCAATTTACGATACACTATTTACATACGATCGGCTGTCAGATGATGTTGACGTCCTATCTAATACTCCATTTAATAATGCATCTTTAACTTCAACTACAGCTCGCGCATGGGCACATAACAATACTCCTCTAAAATTCTTTCTTAACGAAGAGCGAATTGATGCCGATACTACTGTTAATCCCGGAGTCAGTAAGGGAACAATTGTAACATATATTCCGCCGCCGCTGCACACCGCCGACACAATCGACATGGATATTAAAGCACAGCTGTATGATGAAGTTGGCACTAATGATATGGTATTTAGATCTAATTTTGGTGGTAACGCGGCTGGTGGCGCTAACGGTCCCAATAATTTAGTACACGGCGGCAGTTATTCTCCGCAACATCGAAATAACAGAATACCTTTATGGGCGGAGTTTCTTGCAAGCGCGGAGGGGTTTAATCCTGGCGCATATCCGTTTATTGAGGCAGCGATTCCATTTACAACTGATATAGTAAACGGGCAAACAACTCGTGACCCGATTAAACTTTTCCCAGAAGGACATGTTCATGCTGGATTTGCTAAGTTTTCAGGCGATACATTTTTAAGGTCTTTAGAGCAAGTAGATTATCACGGTAATGGTTTAAGCACTAAATTTAGAAATAGTCTAAGGGGTTTGGGAACTACTGATCATTATATGGACAAGCGTGAAATAGAAGTTACATTCGATGCTGGCGGCCATTTAGATATGTCGTATAATAATATATTTCCGCTACCTAACGATAGTCCATATAATAATAGCACAGACTCTTCGCCACAACATCATCCAAATAATTTAAGGGATCCTATAATTCCATACTGGGTTAGAGTGACAGGTGCATGCGCAGATCCCAATGAAGCGGGATTCCCTAATAGAACAAACGGATTTTTTAATGGATACTATAAAAGAATTGCTGATGTAAATTCACAGGCATGCTGGAGATGGACTCGAAGTGATCCTCCGCACAGAGATGGTGATCCGCAAACTAACGCAAATAACAACGACGGCGGCCCTTATCAGGATTATAGAATAGTGTATGAGCCAACTAGAGATAAGTGGCAAATAAGAGACCATAATGCACAATTACATTCCGGTGATACATTTACCTACGATTGCCCAGCAGAAGACTACCGCGTCGGATCCGACTATTTAGTTGCCTATGAGTGTAAATCAATTAATTTACCAAACCGGGCAAAAATACCGATTTTATCAAAGGCGAATGCAACTCAACCACAAGCATACCGTAGGTACTCTGTTAAGTCACTCGGAAGAGGGCGACCGAAAAGTGTATCATGGAATCAAAATATATCAGATAGTAGCTACTCTGGCATTACCACTTTGCCCGCTGATAATACATACGCTGTGGCAGAAAATCAATACGATACTGACGGGATCGGAGCCGGAGCCACATTTGATATTGTAGTTTCAGGTGGAAATGTCACATCAATAACTGTAACAGGTACTTCCGAACGTTCTAGAGAATATTTTTATATAGGAGAAAGAGTAACTTTAAATGCCGGCGATCTTAACGGATTTTTCTTTTATATTTCTGAACTAATAGAAGAAGACGACAGCCCGTTTGTAGAAGGGTGGAATGGCGCAATTCCAGTAGGTGCCATGGATGTAGAATACGACATTTATCTTACCCATGCAGCGGCTTCAAACGGAAATGTTACCAGTAACGATGAAATCGGATACGGATTTCCCCCATCGGTTCGAAATGAATATACTAAAGCCTTAAATAACATAATGGCAGCAGAGACTGAATACGAACCTAGAAATACTACCGCAAATAATTTTAAACGAACTGATTTTAATGAAAATGCGTATCTTCATGTATTCATCAACGGTGGCGGAGTAGTTAAAGCTGGCAGAAAATTTGATGACGACGGAAATTTAATATTCGGTGGCCCACCGGTTTTTTCTAGACCTGATTCTGAAACTGTAGATTCGCCTGGTGATGAGGATCAATTTAATAGAATATTACCTTTAATAGATGCGGCAGCGACTAA
>JACLAD010008972.1_pt1 | contig 14360 bp, 9 predicted proteins | sample 8027901 | NCBI WGS metagenome assembly JACLAD01 (sample SAMN15725071, study PRJNA655200) | protist metagenome | isolation source: fluorescence activated cell sorting (FACS) single amplified genomes of... | place: Spain: Blaines Bay Microbial Observatory, Mediterranean Sea | collected 2016-07-05 | reverse complement strand
CTAGGTAAATTTCATTTCATTTCGTTTCAAATTTGAACCGTTGAACTTACGTTCAGTACTAGTATACTGCAGTTGATAGACTATCGCAACTGCCAGCTGTGCACATTGAAACGGAAATAAACACGTTAACCATGACGGTCGAATGCTCACTTGCTTCTGCATATAAAGCGTTTTTAGACGGACTAAGGCGATGATTATTCTCGAGATAATTCAAAAAATACAAGAAAGTGAGTGGCCAAAATTGCTGCGTCCATCAAGGCATTGCATCATCAATCAGCCCGACGACAATTACACAAAATTTTAGTTGTTGAAAGAATACCAGTAAGTAGAACAAATGTGATGTTTTGACATTGGATATATATATATAGCCACGTAGCTACTTGGAGCCACTTGCCAGGCCTTTAGCGTATTCGTTGTATGAATTGTAACACAGCTAGCTGACTGTGCCATGCACGCTTTTAATTTATCAAAAACAATAAATTTACTGGATTGAATTTCGGATGCAATTGCGCAAACGACAAAATTGTAAATTTTTTAATGGTTCTAGTAAAAATTTTGTCCTTACGTCCGTAGCCCCTACAAGTAACCTAACCCTAACATACCAACAACAAATTGTATTCTCTCTTCATAGTTTTAAGACAGCTCATTTCAGTTTGCCATTTTTTTTTGTTGTGTGTCGATTGATCATCATGCATGATGTATCGTGCGTCACAACTTTTTGCTTTCTTTGGTTCGTTCGCAACAACCACGTTCTCACAAGGATCGATACAAGCCATCTACATAGCTCCCAATAAACTTAACACTTATGCAATCCCGCCGCGCGCTTTCACTTTCGAGAGTTCAATACTCGTGCTTCTTATTTCATACTGCAAGTGTAATAAAAATGAGTTCGCTTGCTGAAGCGACCACTTTGCCTTCTGTGGTCACTGGCAATTCCGCGAAAGGTGTGGACAAAAGCTCAAGCTATACGTGGGTTCTAGCTCTTATCGTGTCGATATTGTCTGCCGCAGCGTATTCAGGGGGTGATATTCTCGTGCGATATAGTCATCTTAAAAATGGTGCAGCAACTCTTGACATGGAGAAACAAGAAAAAAGGTACTGCTCAAATTGCAAAGAACTGAGCCCTTTATGGTGGCTTGGCATAGCGCTAGGAACGCTAGGAGGAGGTTTATTGCTGCTTATTGCATTTTCTATCGGCAGTTCAACCATGGTAGTTATCATAAATGGTGGTGGTCACTTAGTGATTCTCTTAGTCCTAGCTCGCGCTGTTCTATCTGAGCACGTATCTTGTGCAGAATACTTTTACGCCCTTCTAACTATTGTTGGGATGACCTTGGTCATTGTCGCAAGCGCACGTACACAGGGTGATCGTGATGAAAATATGGGTCGTTTAATCCAGAAAACCCCTTTCGTTATTTGGATGATCTTTTTAATCATCATAACGATACCAATGCTTGTTTTTAGTTTTATCGCGAATCCTAAATTACAAAAATTAAAGAAAATTTGTTTACCAACTGTTGCTGGCATTATATCAGGTATATCTAATCTTGCTATAAAGCACTTTGGAATGGTCGCACGTCATCATTTTGATTTAGAGAATAAAATTCTAATATTTCGCAGTGGGGAGTTCTATTTGTCTCTTTTGGTCAATGGAATCCTTATTGCTGCGTACCTCAGCCTCTATAATGTAGCATTGAAAATCTATGACGCCTCGTTTGCTCTCCCTTTTATATTGGCTCTAATGGTTCTCACTACCTGTATATCTGGAATTATATTATTTCAAGAATATATGAATTGGAAAAATGCAATGGATTACATTCTCATTTTGTTAGGGATCACAGTTACAATAGCTGGTATGATCTTCTTATCTATAAAAGACGCGCTCGAAGCATGCTGCTCGAGAACGGTTTCTTCCAGCAGCGATCATCAAAATAATAAAGATTACTTAATGGACGCCCCATCAGGCAGCGAGCAGAAGGAAACTTTACTTAAACAGGCGTAATAGTCATTAAATATCTTTATGCAACTTCTTCGACACAGCAAAAAATCTAATATTCTATTCTTTTAATCATGTGCACATAGTTGCTACGATGGAAAAGTTCGTCTATATCTATAAATATATTAAATATTTTTTGTCTGCGAAATATAGCTCATCTTATCTTCGCGCACTGATGTCTACATATTGGGCACTGGCGCCCCTGTTTTTCAGAGCATTCGGACTTAAACCACTTTTGAAGACACGCTTTATGGAATGTGTGACCACAAAGCAGTTTCTGGCAAAAACCATGGTTGTTTAAAGCTTCAAAGCATATAGAACAATCTTCATCGACCTGATCATTTTGTAATTTCTTTTCGGAGAGCTGAATTTTGGATAGCTCTACAACTTTTGAGACGTTTTCATTGACATTTTGTCCCGCAGAAGCACTTAACACGTTGGAACAATCCGCGCATACCATTACCTTTATCTTCTTGTAGCTGTTGGTGATGACTCGTTTTTTGAAACAGTGTTTGCAAACTTTAGCAGAACAAACTTGGCAAGTTTTTCTTTTTCGGAAAAAAGAAAAATGGCGACTGCAACAGCCGCACGCGTCTACATTTTCTAGGTATATGGATGATGTACAGCGCATGGTGTAATTTTTTCTTTTCCATTTTAAAGGTCATGAAATGCAAAATTTTATTTAAAAAAATGCGTTACCGACACAATCTGTTATTTTGGGCAATTTCCCGATTTGTCTGGAGTGCCAAAGTTTCCAGTGGACAAGTAATTCTTTCTCACCACCAAGATTGTATTTGCATTCTGGACAGATATAACCACAGTTTTGCGACCTTGCTTGTAATGGATACATGTTCAATGAAACAGGCGTATCAATTTACTTGGATGCGCGTTTTTAGCGCCTCTTATCGTGTACAAAAGAAAGTAGCTGTGTCTTTGAGCTTTGGTAAACTTTTCATGCGAGCCTTAGCTATGTGTCTCCACCATGCACAACTCTCTTTGCTTCTTGTTGCGGGAAAAAAAAAAGCATGTCATTTCTGATGTGTGCATCGTTTGTGGAAAGATGAAGGTAGGTAACCCTTTCATGGACCTGGGCGAGAGGTTCACCTACCTGAGCTCGTGGGAATTCGTGAAAGCTGTGCAGGCCTAAACGCCTGCGAGTGTTGACTTATAGTCTAAGTGCTAGAAATGTATGTCAGAGTTTTTCAGCATCTGAGCAAGATCTTGCCGTTCGATGTTCGATGGGCACGTATCTGGGATATCAACTAGCTAAACGATAATAGCAAGAGTGAACGTTGCTTTTCATTCAAAGTTTTTCTTCCTTTTTTCTTTTTTTTCTTTTTTTTCTTTTTTTTCTTTTTTTTCTTTTACTAAAAAACATTCGAATTTCTATTTTTTTTTTTTCCATTCTGAATTTTGGAATCAATCTGTCTATCAACGCATCGAACGATTACTCCATGGTTTTCTCGTGCAAATTTGTGGCAATCACAAATGACTGACTTGGAACACGTATCGCGAGCGAGTGAAGATGAGTGTCTATCGCGTGTCTCGTGTAAATACAAGCAACGTAGCTGGTTAATCCGCTTCTTCGGAAGAAGTCCATCAAAATCGCAAAAAACCAGCATGCCAAAGGGCCAAACAAAGCAGCCGCGCAGCCGGTTGTTCGTCCTCTCGTCTCCTCCTTCTCTTCCTTTTTTAGCTTCCTTTTTTGAAATTTCCAAAATTCAAAAAAGGAAGGAGAAAAAAACAAAAAATGTAAAAAATGCAAACGACCGACGACGATCGAGGATTCGCCATTGTAAATGAACGGATTTACCCTATAAAATGGGAAAATGTCAAGAAAACATCCAATACTGTCAATGCATCGTCCAAGATGCAAGATCGACTAGTAAAATATTCGAACAGGATATGGTCTTGTGCGATGATATCAACAAAATGATCATATAAATTTCAAAAAACTCTTTTGACAAATACCAGATGGATCTGCTGCATATTTGCAATACTCGGCAATATAACATGTTAACATTATTCGAACACAATTTATTTTTTTTTTTTTTTATTTTTTTATTTTTTTTTTTATTTATTTTTTTTTTAAAAAAAGGGAAAAAAATGGGTGACAGTTAGTTATTCTGAACTATTTATTTATTCGAAATGCTGTATGAAAAGTTTTTGGTTTTTTTGTACCCCAAACCAAACCAAACCAGACCAAACTGATTACTAGTAGTAATAATTCGAATAATTGAAATTGAGTGCTCTTGCCATTCAAAAAATTCAAATTTTATTTCAAGTTGGGAGCGAAAACTAGTGCTACAGACTGAATGCAGGTACAAGCACTAGTTTTTTGTTGTTGTTTTTTTTAGATTTCTTGTTTTGGATTTTGTTGGAGCTTTTGCGTTGCAACTTGCGAGCCAAGGATCCCCTTCAGTGTATGTGTGTATGTGTGTGTGTGTCTGTGCCTGTGCACCTGTCCTGCATGAACAAACAGATCATCTCTTTTCGAGCGTCTCTCATGTTGGAAGGCAGCCATGGAATGGACAGATCGTGCATCGACTGATAAGCAGGAAACACGAGGCGATGCTCACGGAAAAACGAAAGTTTATCTCACGCGTCAAGTTGATACACAAGACACCGAGTCGAAGAAAAGAAAAACGAAAAGGATGAGCTCTTGCTTAGAAAATCTCTCGGTATTGCTTGAAAGCTTTCCGCTAGAAATGGCGTCAGACGAGACGCATGAGTGTATCTTTGGGTCCAACACAGAGTCCTTATCCAAAGACCCTTGCCAGCAATCATTTGATCATGAATTTTTCAACGGGGATGAATTTTTGAACTTACTAAGCTGTTTTGAAAATGCCTCAGTTGAGAAGGTTGACTGCTCCAAGGTTGTTGAAGCTATCAACTCTATCCCTTCACCATCGAAGAGCGATCAGATCAGGCCTCATCAAAAAATGCTATGTGTAATATTTGACAGAATTCGATCAGGCTGCCATTCATCTATGAAACTATATCTATCGTGGACACTTTTACCTCATGCTGAGACATTTGGAGTTGTACAACCATTTATAACTTCAGCAATCATTGGATTCATGCGACCGTCATCATACACCAAATGGAAACAGTCCGACGGAGAGACTACCGACCTTGCAGAAGTTCATACATCTGTGGTTCAGCTTTTGAGCAGTCTGCAATCCCTGATAAATTTTGATAAAATGTCGAAGAACTGCAAGTTTCATTTAGCAAGCGTCAGCGTTGATGTAGTTGCGGGATGGAATAAATTTGAATCAAAGTGTGAAGAGATGATTGAAGCAGTCCAAAGCATTATTTGCAAAATAGCAGAAACGTGCACAATTGTTTTGGAAAAGAAGGAAATGGTTGCTAGTACCTTCAAATCTCTTATTCCCATGCTTCTTTTAACTCGAGAGTCATTGGACAACGTAGTCTTAAATAAAAAGGTACTTGAGAGTCAAAAAATTGCTTTGAAGATTGTTTTATCTTTGTCAGAGGCACACGGTATCGAAGACGAAATATTGGCTCTTCTAACTCACATGTGTAAAGAAATTCCTTCAAGATCAGCGTACCGTACAGCAGCTGTCTCAGCTATCTTTAAGCTAGCGGAAGAATTGCCCGAGAGCAAAGTCAACATATTTCTATCGTTTCTTTTCAAACTATCTAAATCTAGCAAGGTGGCACATCGTTTGGTTGCTGTTGAGACAGCGTCCTACATTAAATCAAATGAAACGCAAGATTGGGGCGGACTAACTTCTTTGGAATCAAAAGATGATGTTTCAGGTGAAATGGACGACAGTAATTCTGATGATGAAAATGGTGAAGGGCATCAAAACGACCAAATTGAAGTATTGAAACCTATTAACTTTCCACTACTGAGAATAGTGGTTGGTAGAAGCTTCAAGGATAGGAGTTCAATGGTGAGGTCGCTGGCGCTTAAAGGTCTCAATTCAATTTTACTCTCTTGTGTTGAGGGAAAGAGATGTGAAATGATAAACATGATAATCGATGTGCTTATCGAAGGCAAGAATGATTTTGATGCGAGCAAAAAGTTTAGGTTTTTTGAGAATATGGTGCGACGCAATCTTAATAATGAAAAAACCCATATCCGAAGCGCAACAGTTGACTTGCTAGAGTCTCTGGGTGGCCATGACCAGATTGATTTTATTGATGATCTTGCATATCTATGCGAAGATAATTCTGTTCTGGTAAGAAAGCATGCAATAAAGATCCTCCACGAGCAATATTCAGCAGAGTGGAAGACATGCGACCAAACCAAGTTTCGATGGATGCAGGTTGTTTTTGGTGGCGTTCAAGACGACAACGCATCTGTTCAAAATTTTTGTGCATCTGCTGTGAAGGACAATCTGATTAATTATATGCTTCAAGTTGCGGTAGATAAAGATATGCATGCAGAGATTGAATCTGTCAATAAACTTCTGAACCTTAATCCCAACAGTTTGTCTCTACTAAAAAAAACGGTTCAAATTCTTGACAAAAATGACGGCTTAACGAAGAAAATTTGCAAATCTGTCTCTGATAGCATTAACATGTTTGGAGTCAATAACCAATCAATGCTGAATACCTGTCTGTGGACCATGTATGAAGAAATTGTCAAAAATGAAAGGTCAAAGTCAAATATGAATCTTTTGATGAAATTTTGGAGGACAATTGCTTCATCATCCAATCCTAATCCCTCTGTAGCAAGTTCGTTGCTTCAAATAATTGCAAATGATGCGAATGAATTACAAGCACATGACAGGAAAAAATTTTTAGACAGCCTCTTGCTTAACGTTTTGGAGCTATCATCCAATCCCCAATTCGTGTCATCGATGTTACAATGCCTTTACTCAGTATATTCTAAAGATACAGATTCATCTGAGTGGAGTGAAAAAATTGTCGATGCGTGTGACAAATGCATCACCGCATGGATGTCCAATAATGTTGCTGGACAGAGTTCAACTGATCAAGTGATTGTCGCACTTTATTCTGTTGGTCAGCTGGTTCTTTTAGGTCTACAATATGAGACGGACAATGCCAAGGTAGAGGAACGCATCAAAAAAAAAAACAATGGTCCTCATATTCCTTCAATTTTGACAACGAGAATACAGGCATTGATTACAAACGAGTTGTCTACATCTATACTGTCAAAAAATGGAATGGGCAGTGGTTCTCAGCCATCGACGATTAAAATCCCACTACAGGTAAGAGCACATGCATTTGTTACTCTTGGAAAGCTATGCTGCCAGGATTATGCGCTCGCCAAAAGTTGTATTAATGTTTTCATCCGAGAATTAGATACAACCCAAGAGCCCATTTTGCGAAACAACATCCTTCTTGTTCTTGGGGATTTGTGTCGTCAATTCACAGGCTTAATCGATGCATACATTCCCAATATGGCAGCGTGCTTGCAGGATTCTCAAACATTTATTCGTAGGCATACACTGCTTCTGCTCACTGAACTCTTGTTGGAAAATTTTATCAAATTCCGAGGGCCACTACTATTTCGTTTTCTGCTCCGACTTTGCGACGAAAACGAAGAGATAAGGCAGCTTGCACATCAAGCAATTTTCGATATTTTTGCAAAGCGCGACGAATCTTTGATTTCCTCAAATTTTGTAGAATGTATGTTTGCTTTCAATGATTACCAACAACATTCAGCTTACAATCAACAAAGGAAAAATGAAGGTTGCATTTGCCAGCAGGTAAAAGGTGATCAAGGGAGGGCGATGCGTTTTAAGATATATAAATCAATGCTGTCCACAATGAGTGACGAAAATAAATTCAATGTCCATGCACGCATAATATCAGACATATTAGGCGGAATCATTGACGGCGACATTCCGATCCCATCTCAAATAAATTCACTTGCCAGAACCCCGGGAATGCTAAATAAAGATCATATGGACTGCCCATTCGTGCATTTGTTTAAAGACTGTTTCACGATACTATCAAGCAAGGCATTACGCATCGCGAGTTCATCAAATGCAGATGAGGATGATGCAAAAGATCTGTTTGAAAATGCAAAAAAGAAAATGCTTACCAAAATGACACGAAAAAACTTGATGCAAAATGCCATTCCAATTCTTATTGCTCTGAAGCAAAGGTTTGAGAAAATGAAAAGTTCACTTTTGCGCGAAGTTAATGATTACTTTCAATACCTCTTCCGATCCCATAGATCTGAGGTCGATGAAGCATTAAGAGAAGATCCAAGATTAGCTCAGGAAGTCGAATATGATTTACGGCAATTTGAGCAAAATATGAGTAGGCAAAAGAAAAGACGCCGCCAAACTTTGAGCACACCATTCACAACAAAAGTCTCGACTCCGCTTCAATCCAGGAAATTGCTGTCTTCTTGTTCAGCTCCTAGGCTCAGAAATAGTGAAAATTTGCAAAACGAAAGCTTAGAGTCCATTTCCAAGAAGTTGACCTCTATTTTGCCAGATAATGATTCCGGATCCAACGAGAACAAAGACACAGTTAATGAAAGAAAACAAGGAGAGGTTGTGCAGAAAAAAAGGCTTCGAAGATCACATAGTAATACAGAAATTGAAGAAGATTCTCTTTTAAGCATACCATTCAATTAGATGAATATTGATAACATTTTTTCCCGTGATCATTACGTAGCATACTTGCAACATGTATCAAATGGGACAATGATATTGGCTATTAATAAAAATAAATTTGTAGTCTGTGAATATTTTTACTTTTCATATGCCCCGTCTCACTATTTCTTTGCATATTGTTTCCAGCGGAGCTACATTGATACACATTTCAAGTCGCAATAACATTTAGCAACGATCAGATAAGCAAATAGTAAAACACTGATTGACATTGTATCTTTACCCTCTTGAAGACAAAGCTTTTTTTTCGGCGCAAGCAACGCATAAAGTATACCAGCTACAGATGCCACAGCTCCGCCATATAACAACGCGTTTGTTAGCCATTTGTTGGCTTCTTCTATGCATGCCATAAACGCATTGATTATTCGCAAGTAGCGACACAGATAACGAACACCAAGCACAAAAAATAAAATAAAGAATTGCTACGTTTTTTCAATTGTTTATTGCGTTCACCATTCTTTGGTGAAGCTACTTTCACTCCATAATCGGAACTAGTTTCCAGCAGTTCTTGGATTTCATTGTGGTGTAAAACTTCGCTTTTCGTTCTTTGCTTTTTTATTTTAGGAGTTGACATTTCGAAATCTTCAAAAGACCAACCTTGGCTTGTTTTCACGCTCTGTGCTTTCGCACTTGTTGGATACTCTTTCGTGGTTGCAACGAAAACCGTTAAAAAAAATCGGGAACTGACGGAGAAGGAAAATCTTTCCCTGCATGCAGCGGAATCACTCACATCTGATTTCTGTGAAAATTTCGAAAATACTAGTATTCCTAGTCTATCTCTTCTTTGCAAGCACCGATGCAGTACCCTAGTTATCCAACCAAAGTAGAGACGAATCTACTTTTTGGCGGTCAGCTGCAAAAATAAATATTTAACTGGTTACGGAATCGACAATTGTGCATTAACAAGAGGTTTTTATATCTAAAGATGAAAATATTTGGCACATTACGACAATTACTCGTTTATTGATTGTTTTTGGAATTGTGTAAGTTCAAACAAGGCAAACTTGTTTCCTTTTTAGCCAGACCAATTTAGAGAGGTAACAAATGCACGGGTACACATCGGTGGAAGAGACAAAACCAATTCGGTAGAGCTTCCAGTTATGTGTTGCGTAGAGTAGAAAAACAAAGCAAGGATGGACGGGTTCACTGTTGCAGACATAGCTTCCCGGTTTGGAAAAAAATTAAATCGCAAAACTAAAGGAAAAAAACCTTCTTCCGAAAGCGTAAACGATTCACGTGCTTCAAATGACAATTCCGATCCCTCTTCAGTTCCAAAGCTGAATTTTTCACGAATGAAAGTCTCAAAAAGTTCAAGTAGATCTGAATCAAAAGAAAATGAATTGCTAAAGGCTTCTCTCAATTTCTTCAACTACATGCTAGGAGTGATTGATACCGATAAAAAGAAGCAAAATCAGAATAATCACACAGATTTTTCAGCCAAAGAAACAGCACACGAAAATATCTCACACGTCGAGGATATATATAAACTAGAAAACATTGAAGATGCGATCGGTCTGCAGCCTGCAAGTATTGCCTTGCCCACACTGCTACCCAATGCGAATCATTTCGATTTGCAGCTCCGTGCTGCGAGTGTAACAAAGCTGTCAACTGATATGAGTAACTCTTTAATACCATCGCAGATTCAACCAATTCAATTCGATGTTGGAAATTCCAGTAACATCCCCTTAAGTGAAAATGATGAAAATTTGATGGACTCCATTAGTGATCTGATCAGAAGGAGTTCAGCAGATCCATTCTCGTGGGTGGAGCATTCTGATCCTGTCACTGGTGAAGTATACTATTTGAATTCAATCACAAACGAGCGTAAGGCTGAGAAACCTGTGGTAGAAAAGGTGATTCATCAAGCCAATGAGTCAGATGAAACCGTCTCTGATACGCAAGTCAGTGATTTTAAAACTCATACAATTACCCATAATAATGATAAGAGCCACGATAACAACGAAATTACCGACATGAAGAGCCCACCCCAATCAAAATCTGTCAAAATTTTCCGTAACATCATTAATGATCTTTCAAAAATTTTAAATCAGCCAGGGCAGCTCGCAAAAGCTATAGGAAATATTTATCAGTTGCTACGGGCTAAACCTGCACTAGCTTATGATTTCTTGGAAGCAGGAGGCATTGGCGCAATTACAAATATCTCTCTCTTCCATCAATTTAACCCTTTGATCAAATTAAAAGTCTGGAATATTTTGGAATCAATAGCTGCTCAATCTTTGAATGCCCTGGAATTTGAAAAGCAAGAACGGAATGGAAAGCATGCCAAAAAAATTCAGGTTGTACTACAAGCTATCAGAAAGCTCCAAATGGACGGATCTAGTGATCTGAACACAATGCCATTATCTATGCTGAAAAAAATAAATAAAATTTTGTCACTTGATCTATCATCTTCGTGTGTAAAATTGGCACTTGAATGTTTGCAAAATATTCCACTATCAGGTGCTCATATGAATACAGTGAAAGATATTGGCCACACGCTGATATATACAATAAAAAACGAAAACATAGATCCCACTGTTCTACTTCAGAGTCTTAAAGTGCTCACGACTTTTCTGCCTTATTTACCTGGAAAAGAGCTAAAAGCAGTATCATGTGCAAAGCATTTATTATCCTGCTTACATTCTTATAACATTGAGCAACCATTGTTTATTGAGGGAATTTCAATTCTTGAGCAACTCGCAAAGTTCCCCAGCGTAAGAAGAGAATTGCGAAACTGCCCTCCAGTTATCAAAAATTTTGTGAACAAGCAAATCAAACAAAATGCAAAATCAACAACGTTAGATCAAATTGCCAACAACAGCGCAAATGCGGTAATTACGTCTCATAAAAAGAAAAAAAATCTCGAAAGCATTCTTGTGAAGTCTATATCTGTGGAGCAGAAATATGGTAGCCTTGGTGGCCATCACTATCGATACGGTTCATATAAGGCGCGCAATTCAAAGAATATATCACAAAAGCAAAAAAGGGCTGTTATCTCTAGAAACGAGATTATATTTGACTCTGAAATCTCTAGCAAGTCTGATCCTGTATTTTCTGAAGACCTATTAAAAACGAGTTCCATGAAATCAATTTTAAGAAAACCGTCATTCTCGATAATCAATGGAAAATTGCGAACAGAGGATAAGGATGTGTTACTTCTATTATGGAATATATTTACTTATTACTCGATTCGTTGGGACGTGCTTCGGATTGGAAAAATTGCAATGTCTGATTTTTTGTGTCTTCTCAAAGATTCGAAGATCCTGATTGATGAACAATACATTAAAAAAAATGCACATAAAATGGATTCTGCTGCAATGAATCAAATTCCAATGAGCTCTTGTAAAGCAGAGATATTTTACAAAAAAACATTATACAGTCGCAATAAACAGCCTCAGGGTGATATGACTTTCGTTGACTTTTTGAATGCTTTGCTTGTGATTGCACAGGAATCTCATATTGTGAATACAAGGAAAGACAACAGAGTAGCACGAAAAGGAGCCGTTCACATGGCATATATCTTAAAAAATTTCATTTTGTGTGACTCAGGCGCAAAAAGAAGAAAACCAGCAGACATTAGCCTTTATCTAGAGGATGATATCTTGAAGTTGATGAAATCTGAAACAGGAAGAGTTGGAAAATTGTTCCGGAGACTTTATAAATGTTACAGAACTTTTCAAGGAGAGCAGACCACGGATCAGGTTGTAAATGACGGTTTTGTGGAAATTAACGATTCAAATGCACACTTCGGATGGAAGAGCCTCCTCACGCTATGTAGAGATTGCGGACTTATGGTGCATTTCTCTGCAAAGGATATTGCAGATATTTTTTTATCATGTATTCAAATTCAGGATGATTGTTACGAAGTTTCACTATCCCTTGGATTTGACAGTTTTTGGGAAGCAATGCTGAGATTTTCTGTTATGCTTCACGATGGCAAGACGAACTCTATTACCACAAGTGTTCAGGAAATGATGAATTATATGTGTGGATTTGTGCATGTTAACTACAACAACGAAAAGACATTGAAGAAAAATCTTCCCATACAGAAAAGGAAATTACTCGTGTTGAATTTCTTCAAAGATGCGCTGTTAGTATAATTTAATTCATATTTGTAAAATTGTACATACAAGCAAACTATTACAGTGTGCCTATGTTCATACGACATTTGGATAATGTGATTAAAGCAGAGGTTCTAACTCCGCATCTTCATCAGCTATGATGTCTTCAATTGCCTCATCTGTCTCCACAAGTGTCGTATTTGTCTGTGTATCTTCGTCTCCCGCTCCCTCGTCATTACGATCCCCTTTTCCTTTTTCAACATCTTTAGCACCATATTCTCTGCCAGTTAATAATTTGTAATCTTCTTTGTACCATTTGATCTTGGATAATAATCTATCATATCGTTTCTTGGCTTCCGAGGAGGTGCGAATTTCTTCTTTCATACTCATTCGTTTATTTTCAAGCCTATCTATCTTTCTAGCCATAACGTTTTCTTTATCCTGACGGTGTGTTTCTTTGACTTTCTGTGAAAACAGCGGGTTGGAAACTTTGTATTGTAAAATAAGTCTTTGGATCTGATCTTCATAAGGTGAAGGATATCTTTTCTTCCAGGCTAACCCAAGATCTTCAAGTGCTGTTATGATCGAGTGTGCACCATAGAATACACCAGTCGTTTTTTCAAATTGAAGCTGCAAAGTGTGTAACTTTAATATTTTAGGTTCATTGTTTTTGATTAATTCTGCGAGTATTGCCATATGCCTTTTAGGAAGAGCAGCCGTCGTTAGCTGGCGCGCACCAGTGGAATTGGCCATTCTAAGTTCATTTAGAATCCATTCCAGCCCTAAATCTATTCCAAACCCTGTTTCCGCCGACGAATCTTGAATATACCAATGCCTATCCCGCAACATTTTAAGCTGCATAATTTTGGTTGTCTGCTTTACTGTTTTTCTAATTAAACGATCCGATTTATTATTGAAAACTAGAAGAGGCACACCAGCCAAGAAAGGGCTATTAAGCATGGTGCGAAGTAGGATGTTAGATTCTTCTAGTCGCTTCACGTTCGAACTATCTGTGACAAACACAATTATATCGACATCGTGGAAATATCCAGGCCACCTAGAACGAAACATTGAAAGCCCAGGTAGCTCCCAAAGGCATAAATGTATTCCTTGCTTTTCGCAGAAATTAATTCTCAAACCTTGAGTGTGTAGCGACGTGCAAGCAGGTCTCTCAATGATTCTTTGAACCAGTGAAGTTTTGCCAACATTCTCAATGCCTGCAATGAGTATTCTTTTACATTTACTTTTTGATGCACCCATCCCGCGTTTTTACATACTATCCTCCAGTTGAAACTGTGAATCTTCTGCTTTGCATTTTCGAATGTATGCGGTTGACTCTTTCTTAAGTTTGTAAGTCTGATAAACTGAAAACATTATTTTTGAAGCAATAGCTAACATGCATCAACAACATGCGATAAATTCCTGTCTACGACCTTTGCTAACGAGAGTGAAATTCGCATCTAAGAGCTTTGATGACTAGTTCCAGCTAATTCATTAAAAGCCCCGAACAATTAATTGCCATCAACAAAGTTGAAGTGGCACATTCTGACCGTATTCATATTCCTTGCAACAGCAAAGCTCTCGAAATGTCACAGACTGAACATGACTCATGAGTCAGTTACGAAGAATTAAATCCACATTTCTACACTTTGAGCGACAAACTCTTGATGTTATTATCAT
>JACLAD010002688.1_pt1 | contig 14364 bp, 14 predicted proteins | sample 8027901 | NCBI WGS metagenome assembly JACLAD01 (sample SAMN15725071, study PRJNA655200) | protist metagenome | isolation source: fluorescence activated cell sorting (FACS) single amplified genomes of... | place: Spain: Blaines Bay Microbial Observatory, Mediterranean Sea | collected 2016-07-05 | reverse complement strand
TCTTCTTGTTGCTCTAGGCGGTGCAATTGGCGCGAGCCTGCGCTATAGCACTGGCCTTGCCGTCGGCAGCGGCGCTTGGGCAACGCTTTTGGTTAATGTCGTCGGCAGTTTTGCGCTTGGTTTGCTGACGGCCTGGGGCGTTGAACGCAATTGGCCCGGCGAGGAAGCCATCTGGCTTTTGGTTGGTGTTGGCGCGCTTGGTGCATTCACGACCTTCTCAACGTTTTCGCGCGAAACAGTTTACCCACTTCCATCCGCTGGGATATGTTCTTGTTGTTATGCTGGGTGCTGGTGTTGCCGAACGCTCTGGCTTGTTTGCAAGTGCGATGCGGTCTGCTGTACGCGGCGCGCCTGTATTCCTGTTAACGCCTGTCGTTGCACTGGTCGCGATGGTCGGAAATCACGCCGCCGATGCCGCCTATGTGGTACTTATTCCGCTGGCAGGCGTGCTGTTTGCATCTGCTGGACGCCATCCGCTGGCTGGTATCGCCGCCGCATTTGCAGGGGTTTCAGGCGGATTCTCTGCCAACTTATTCCCTGGTCAGCTCGATGCCCTACTCTACGGCATTACCGAAGAAGCAGGCGAAATTCTCGATGCGAGTTACAACGCCAACATTGCGGGCAACTGGTGGTTCATTATCGCGCTGCTCTTCATATATCTCCCTATCATTTGGGTTGTGACGGACAAAATTATCGAGCCACGCCTCGGTAAATGGAAACCTGAGGAAGGTGCGGACACAGCTAGCTATGACACTGAAAACAAAGAGCTGACGGCTGAACAAAAGAAAGGCCTGCGCAATGCTGGCATTGCTTTGGTTGGTGTTATTGGTCTTTGGGTCTTTATGACGGCCGGACCGGGAACGCCGCTATGGCTGGATGGTGAAGGCACAGAAGGCATGGAATGGTATCAGCGCGCTGCGCCGCTCTTCTCGTCACTCGTGGGCGGGTTCCTTGTTCTCTTCCTCGCGACAGGTTGGGCCTATGGCGCAGCCGCCGGGACTATCAAAAACCATAAAGACCTCGTCGCGATGATGGCCGAGGCCATGAAAGACATGGGCTATTATCTGGTTCTGTCTTTCGCTGCGGCGCACTTTGTCGCGATGTTTGGCTGGTCAAACCTTGGCTTGATCAGCGCCGTACATGGCGCGGATGCGATCCAAAGCTCAGGTCTGCCATTGCCAATTTTGCTCGGCTTGATCGTGCTATTCTCGGCGATTATCAACTTGTTTGTTGGCTCAGCCTCAGCCAAATGGGCCTTGCTTGCCCCGGTTATGGTGCCGATGCTGATGTTGCTCGGCGTCTCGCCTGATGGTGCGACGGCGGTTTACCGCGTGGGTGATAGTGCGACAAACATCATTACCCCACTTATGGTCTACTTCCCGCTAATCCTTGTGTTTGCCCGTCGCTGGGTGAAGGATTTTGGGCTGGGCAGCCTGACAGCCACGATGATCCCTTATTCGATCTGGATGCTGATTAGCGGTATTCTACTGGTCGTGGCGTGGACTTATCTCGGCTTTGATCTTGGGCCGGGCGCGCCAATGCGGTTGGATATGGGTGGCTAGGCTAAGCGCTTAATTCAAGCCGTGCTTGCATGGCTATAAAATCTTCTGGAACTGGCGCCTCGAGCGCCAGTTCTCTTTTGTCGGGATGCGGCAGCACAAGCCGTGACGCATGCAGCATCAAACGCGGTGCACTGCGCGCGTTGCCATATATTTTATCGCCTAGAATTGGATGCCCCATTCCCGCCATATGCGCGCGGATCTGGTGCATGCGTCCCGTTTCAGGTCGCGCCTCAACAAGGGCAGCGCCTCCCATCCTCGCCTGAACACGCCATTTGGTTGTCGCAGACATTGGCTTGCGGATCATGTTTTGGGATGCTCATGCCATCAGCGTAGACGCGGCGACCCGACTTTCGCAGCGTCAGATAACAAACGCCCTCGCTCTGTTCGGGAAACGCGCCTTTCACCAAAGCTAAATATGTTTTTTGAACGCTGCGATTGGCGAAAGCTGTATTGAAGAAGGCCGCCGCTGGCTTTGTCTTAGCAGCAATAATGACGCCGGATGTGCCTGTATCAATGCGGTGAACAAGCTCAGGTCGCTTGCCATTCGAGCGCGCAAAAGTCCAAAGCAGATAGTCGAGCGATGTTCCGCGATTACCGCGCGTCTGAACCGCGAGCCCGGACGGCTTATTGAAAGCAATAAGGTGATCGTCCTCATATAGCACGAAGGAGCGCACGCGGGCTTTATCATGCTCTGAAATATGAGGGATGGGCCGATTGCGCATGGCGCTGGCTTAGCGGCTGAACGACAAAACCACAAAAGAAAATGGCGGCCCCGCAGGACCGCCATCTCTATTCGTATCAAAGGATAATCCTAGAAGCGGATTTTCGCGTTGATGTAAGCGGTACGACCGTAAACGTCGTAAGTCGCTGGGAATGTGTTCGCCTGCTCGGCGTTAGAACCAAGAATTGGTGGCTCTTCGTCAAGGAGGTTATCGATACCACCGCTGATGCGGAGGTTGTCGTTAATGTCCCAAGCACCGTTCAGGTTGAAGTAGTTGAAGGCGTCGATCTGGTCTGCTCCGCCATCATCTGACTCTGTAGAACCGATGTGCTCCCAACGCAGTTGCGCTTGGAATGGACCGTCAGCCCAACCAACAGATGCAACATGCTTGTACTCTGGGATTGGATCGTCACAGAAGTTACCGAACTGTCCATCACAAGTCTGCAGTGCAGAAGCTGGTGACGCTTGGAAGTCCCACTTGTCGAGGATCAAGCCAGCATAGGACAGTGAAACTGTACCCGGCATAAACTCAGTCTCGAACGAGTAGTCAGCCAAGATGTCGATACCGCCAGTTTCAAGGAAACCAGAGTTCGCATTTGGCAGGATCGGCATAGACTCACCAGATGTCTGACGATTGATCGCCGCACAGAACTGGTTCGTTGGGTCTTGCGTTGGGTTGAACGAAGAACCGTAGCACTGATCGAAGACACCTTGTGCACCACCACCAAGGGTCGTGATGTAGTCAGTGATTTCGATGTTGTACCAGTCAACCGCAATCGACAGGTTGTCGATGAAGCTAGGCTCCCAGACAGCACCGACAGTGATTGTCTCTGCTTCTTCCTGTGCAAGGTTCGGGTTCACGCCGTTGAAGAGACCTTCAACTTGGTCGTTACGCTGCTGATAGAAAGCAGGGTTCGCCGGGCCTGTACCTGAGTCGCCGATGAGTGCAGCTGGAACACCAGTTGCCGCACAAAGCGCTGCGATACCACCAGCAACCGGGTTATTCGAAGTTGAGCAAGGATCTTGCGCACCTGGGAAACCGTTGCTTTGTGGCGAGAAGAGCTCACCGATGTTTGGTGCACGAACAGCTGTGTTATACAGTGTACGGAAGCGTAGACCTTCGATTGGCGACCACTCACCACCGATTTTGTATGCTTCAGTTGTACCAACAGTCGAGTAATCAGAGATACGAACCGCACCTTCGATCGCAAGAATTTCAGCACCAACTACGCCAGACAGGATCGGCGCGTAGAATTCACCGAAGACGTCATAGACGTCGAAGCCACCGCTTACAGGCGGTGCACCGTTGAAGCCTAGCACGTTGCCGCTAGCAAGCGCATCAGACGGACGGAAGTCGAACTCTTCTTCACGATACTCACCACCGACAGCGAAGCCGATTGGACCGCCCGGAAGCTCAAGACCGAGGAAAGCTGTATCGCCAGTGAGCTGACCACCAGCAACTGTTTGATTATATTCGTTCTTCGCGTTGATACGAAGTGAAACGAAATCAGCAGCTGCTTGTGAAATGTTGCCCTGACCGAAGATGTTCAAAGGAACACAACCGCCTGATGGGTCCACACAAACCGGGTTACCGTTTGCGTCTGCCGTGACGTTCACAGCCTGTAGGTAACGTGGGACAGAAATATCGCCTTCGAGGTCATTATTGTTCTGTGAACGACCCTTCTGGAAATATACGTCATAGTCAAACAGGTCAGCGATATCGCCGCGTGCACCAACTTGGAACTGGAATGCGAAACGGTCATCGTTAGAAACACGACCGCCTGTTTCTTCCATACGGCGACCGATGAAGGTCGTAGCTGCACCGTCGCCATCAGTGTCAAGCTGAGCAAACGCTGCTTGAGCTGTCGGGCTCAGGAACGGGTTGTCAGTCTGAGTTGTGATGCTTGTAAAGGCTGGTGTTGGCGCAAGCTGCTGTGGAACAGAGTTAAACGAACCAGAGAAGCGACCGTAAAGCTCAAGGTCTTCGTTGACCTCATATTTTGCAACAGTTGTTGTCGCAAAACGCTCTTGTGGAAGCTGCAGATAGTTTACTGGAGCGTAGTTATAACGGTCAGTGTTTGCACCGCCATTGATCCACGGGCGAATGCCGTCTGGGCCAGCGAAGATCGCCTGACCAGTACAAGCTGTACCGGCTGCGTTTGCTGCTGTGCCTTCTGGGCAGTTCGTTACGTCTGGTGCAAGACCAAGCGCAGTGAAGTCAAAGTTGTTGAACGAGTGACCATCTGGAACACCAGAAGAACCGAACTCGAAGAAGTTACCGCCAGTACCACCGAGAGCTACGGTCGAGAAGTCGCGGTCGCCTTGGAACACGTCTTTACGATCAGTCCAAGCGAAGTTGGTTGTCACGTTACCGCGGCCACCATCAAAGTTTGCACCGAATGTAATGTCAGCATTGTAGAATTCAGCATCGCCATACTCGAGTGTAGACTCGTAACCGATGTTGGCTTCAACGCCTTCAAAATCGTCTTTAAGGATGAAGTTCACAACACCTGACATCGCGTCAGAACCGTAAACCGCAGAAGCACCACCAGTGATAACTTCAACACGCTCGATCATCGCAGCTGGAATGTTGTTAAGGTCAACAACACCGTCAGAACGTGAAGGAACAAAACGACGACCGTCAACAAGGACGAGCGTACGTGAAGAACCTAGACCACGAAGGTTAGCTGTCGCTGTACCGTCACCTGGGTTGTTAGACGTACGGTCAAAGCCAGGGATAGCCTGTGGCAGAGTGTTCAGAACGTCTTCTGTGTTGATAGAACCTGTAAGCTCAAAAGTCTCAGCGCTAACTGTAGAAATTGGGCTGTTAGAAACAAAGTCCTGCTTGGCGATGCGAGTACCTGTAACAAGAACGGTTTCTTGTACGGCTTCTTCATCTTCTTGCGCTACCGCTGGGGTAGCTGCCACCGCAAACGCAACACCTGCAAATACAGATGACGCGAGAAGGTGATTTCTAAATGTCTTCCCGTTCACTATGGAACCTCCGATTGGTTAACTTATTGCCCAGAAAATTGGACATACTCGGACCCCTACTTCCGAGATGCTCGCAGCTATGCGCGGCGTAACAAATTCGTCAATAATGTGGTTCAGGCGTTTTAGCTATTAAGGCGAGAGTGTGACCTATAGGTCTCACTCTGCTTGATTCTCTTACAATATAAGGGGCAGAAGACACGCGTGTGACAATACTTGGTCAGTTTTTGTGCATGCCTTTAAGTGGCAATAGCACCTAGGATCACAGAAGAAACAGCCAAAGCTCCCGCCATAAAGACCCAGGTGATCAGAAGATTGAACAGTCGCCATCCAGACATCAAAATACCCGTCTGCCCTACGACGGCTAAACTTCGCCAAACATAAAAAATCAAGACCGCGAGAAAGACCCATCCGATCCAGCCACCAATATAAAGCCCTGCCCCCATCGCGACCGCACCAGCTAGATAAATCCATGTATGCAGATGCAACGCATGGATAGCGTGATCATAGACGTAAATTTTGCGCCGCCAAAAGTGTAGGATCGTTAGGGATAGAACCGTACTCGGCACGAGCAGAAAACTTAGTCTAGGCACCCATTTTTCAACTCCCATCAATAACAGGCGCGGGTTTTCAAATGCGTCTGCTGCGATATCGACCGTTTCTTCGTCGAGATCGCCGGCTTCGCCATCACGCACGGCTTGCTTGATCAGTTCGCGATTTACTGATCCGTCAGGAAGCAACACGCCATTTATATCTTCAGGCGTCTCGTCGTTCGGACTGATCGAAATTGATGCACCAGAGCCCTGGCCAGCACGGATATTTAAGTCATCAACCCAGCTCGCGTTCCCAATGATCGCAAACAAAACAAAATAGAAGATCAGACTGGCGAGCAGGAACAAACGAAACGGCGGCACGTAGCGTGCGCGCTGCCCCGAAATATAAGCTTTCGTGAGCGCGCCAGGGCGAAAAAGGAGTTTGGGCATTGTCCGGGCCAATCGCCCATCTAGCGCTAGGGTGTCAGTAATTGTTTCACTAATGAGCGACCAGATCGGGCGATGAAAACTTGCGGCGAGCTGACCGCACTGCGTGCAATAACGCTCCTCAACGATAGCACCGCAGTTAAGGCAGGGCTTACCCTTCAAGTCAGCTTTCTGTTTCGTTGCGATACCGCCAATTGAAGCGGCGCCGGCAACTTCCAATTCTCCTGACATTTCAACCCCCAGCTAAGGTTACTCTTCTGAAGTTGGCGTCTCAGAATACTCGGCGCGGCAGAGCCAACGAGAGCGGTGATTATCCTCAGCGTTTTCTGCCCACCCCGTCAATGTTGGATCAACAAGGTTTTTCGTCACTTCAAACCACATTGGCGTAATCGGAGCTTCTTCAAGCATAATAGCTTCAGCTTTAGCAAAAATGCCGGCCCGCTCTTCAAGATCACGCTCTTGGCTCGCCTGCTGTAGCAGCGCGTCGAACTCAGGGTTGTTATAGTTCCCGTAGTTTTGCTGCCCCGTCGCAGAGTCGAGCAGATAGAGATAGTTTAGCGGGTCATTATAGTCCGCGAGCCATCCTCCATCTGCAACCTCAAAGTCAGATTGGCGCAAGCGCGCATAAAGCACTTTTGTATCTTGCAGTAGGATTTCTGCATCAACCCAATCGGCAATTTCGTTCCAGTTCGACTGCGCAACCGGGGCTGCTTTAGGGTTATCGCCTGTTGAACGGTAGATATATTCAAACTCAAGCGGGTTATCCGGGCCGAAGCCAGCCTCCTCAAGCAGGCGGCGGGCCTCAACCAAACGCTCCTCACGCGGGCGACTTGCCCATTCGATCACAGGACGATCTGTTTCATAATTATTGATGCCCGGCGGCACAAAGCTATTGGCCGGGACAAAGCCAGGCGTCAGCACTTGATTGACGAGAAAGTCGCGATCTAGCGCCATCGACAAGGCTTGGCGCACACGCACATCGTCAAAAGGCTCAATTGATGAGTTAAAGCTCCAGTATGTGGTCAACAGCGCAGGGTATGTCCGCGCCCAACCTGGCAAGCGACGGTCAATCTCCGCTTTGCGTCCGCCGTCAAAGTCATTGTTGATATCGAGCTCCCCTGCATCAATGCGGCGCTCAACAGCTGCGAGATCAGTGATTTCGAAGTATGCAACGCGCTCAAAGCAAAGTGTATCAACTTCATAGAAAAGCGGGTTCTTCTCTGTCACAATCTGATCACCAGACACCCAATAAACCAGCTTATACGGCCCGTTGACCTCGATATTGTCTGGCTGGACCCATGCATCGCCATACTGCTCAACAATATGCTGCGGCACTGGAAATGTCGTATAGTGTGTCAAAAGCCCGAGCAAGTATGGCGCAGGTTTCGCCAGCGTCAGTTCAAGCGTGTAATCATCAATCGCGCGCGCACCCAATTCTTCAGGTGGCAGTGTCGTATTGTTCACAGCTTCAGCGTTTTTGATCACATATAAAAGCGAGGAATACTGTGACGCGACAGCCGGATCTTGAATACGGCGCAGCGCATAGACGAAATCATTCGCCGTCAGCGGCGTGCCGTCCGACCAAACTGTCTCTTTGAGTTTAAACGTCCACGTCAATCCGTCTTCGCTGATCTCCCAACTTTCAGCGACCGCTGGAATAACTTGGCCATCTGGCGTGTGCTGCATCAAGCCATGGAACATGTCCCCGATAATGATGTTCTCCCACGCGGCCGAAGACCTATGCGGATCAAGCGTATCAACTTGGGCTGAAATGCCTCGGCGAAGCGTCAATACATCATCGCCGCCTCCGCCGCCTCCGCAAGAGGCAAGGCCTAAGGTTAGAGCGAGGGCCGCTCCGGTCAAAAGTCGGTTCAAGCGCATGTGATGTGTCTCCGGGCTTTCGTCAGGATAAATGTTTTGCCACACTGTTCCAGACATTGGCGAGTTTGCATAGACTAAGCTTGCCGCACCTGAACGGAGACTGACCATGACTCGCGCCTATCTTCTCGCCTCTGCGATGCTTTTGACCGCCATTCCGGCAGCCGCTGATGACATCGCAAGCACGGATGCGGTGTACGCCTGCGCATCGCTCAATGACGATATGGCGCGCTTGGCCTGCTATGATGATGCTGTTGGGCGACTGAAGGCGGCTGAAGAGGCGGGCGAGGTCACGACTGTGAGCAAAGCAGAAGTTGAGGAAGTACAACGCGAGGCGTTTGGTTTCTCACTTCCATCACTACCAAAGCTCGCAATGCCGCGATTTGGTAGCGACGGTGACAAAGATGATAATGGTACGATTAATTCTGTCACCACTGGCGTCGCATCAATCAAGACATCGAAAATCAACGGGCTAACCGTCACGCTTGATAATGGTCAGGTCTGGCAGCAAACCGACACACGCCGTGTGTCTTATTCTAAGCGCAAAGGCGTGGAGGAAGCCGAGGTCAAAAAAGGCTCTTTCGGCAGCTTCATGATGAAATTGGATGGCGGCACAGCCTTCCGTGTCAAACGACTGAAGTAGTTTTAGCTACCGCGAAAGAAACGCGCCACGCCGAACAAACCCGCCAAAAGTGAACCAATCCCGCCGAGCACCATTGCAACCGGGCTAACCGAATTGGCCACGGCAATGACTTGGCCAACGCGTGAAACCTCGACATCAATCTGGTCTCGGAAGGTCTGTATCGGCAAAGCCTCATCGCCAGCCAGTGCAAACAGCTCAATAACAAGCGACTGTTGCCCGGTTTCTTGCGGCGTGACCTTCCAGCGCCAAACATTTTCAGTCAGCGGAGATATGCGCTGAATTGTTGGCGTAATCGGCTCAATATCGAACATTTCTCCGGAGACTGTTGCCTGCACACTGGCAGAAATTTGCGCTGTACTCTCAACGATTGTCCCTCGCCCCGGCAGCGCATCTGCAGCACTGTCATCGCCAGTAGCATCCACCGCCACAGTTACTTCAAACGGGCGCCCAAACTTGGCTTTTCGCGGTGTCTCGTGAGCGATCGGGACGGTTTTCAAAGTCGCCATAAAATCTGCTGTTGTCGACGCTGTGCTAAATATTTCGCCGTCATTGTCCAAGCTGGGCGGCTCGACTTTGAAAGCTTGCGGCGTTGACGCCTTGGTGAGCGGTTCTTTTGTCGGCGGTGCAGCCTCAACCGGTGCCTCAGCCATTTCTGGCGCAGGCGGAGGTGCAGCTAAAAAGCGCATCCCACCAAAGACCAAAGCGGCAGCCCCGCCTAATAACAAGATAACTGAAATCAGCCTAAACATGTTCACCCCTCAGCGCTGCACACTATTAACTCTGCCTCAAGATAGCCTGACAATCCAGCCTGATTTAAGGCAGCCGCATTCATCCGCCGTCATCTTCACCGCGCGACGCCGCTGTCCCGAGCGGATCAAGTGCCTTGCGTGCCGCTGCGACAGAAGAATGCCGCGCCGGCGGCGTAATGATTTCAGGCGCGTCCTGTTGCTGCAGATAAACCGTATTGCTGGGGAATGCGAAGGCAGAACCGGACTTTTCGATAATATCAAAGACAGCCATCGCAAACTCTTCCTTAATCGCCAGCCACTCACCCCAATTTGTTGTGTTTGTGAATGTGTAGATGAGGAAATCAATCGAGCTGTCATTGAACGCGTTGATGCGCACAAAAAGCGCCGTCTCAGGCGGCTTGGCAAAACGATCATCGCGCCAAAGCCACGCTTCGATCTCATCGCGAATATAGGCCAGCTGCTCCTTGGTTGTGCGATACTCTACCCCAACCACCCACTTGATCCGGCGATGAGTCATACGTGAAAAGTTCGTGACGGCATTATCGGCTAGCTTTGAGTTTGGGACGAAAACCGGACTCTTATCAAAGCGACGCACCAGTGTGGACCGAAAGTTGATCCGCTCGACTGTGCCCTCAACAATCCCGTCAACCTTAATCCACTCGCCGGGAATGAAGCGCTTCTCAGCCAGAATAAGCGTGCCTGCGATCAGGTTCTTAAACAGGTCTTGGGCGGCCAGACCAATCGCAATACCGAACACACCAAGGCTGGCAATCAATGGCGCGACCGGGATACCCCATATCTCTGCCACCGCGCCAAAACCCAACACGATCAAGATGAACTGAACCGCCCGCACCATCCAATCAACGATTGTCGGCGAAAGTGTTCGTTTCAGCCCCTTAAACATAAACTCAAACGCGTTGACGGCGCGTGATAAGGTCCAGAACACGGCCAGAGCAACAACAGACTGAAGCACATTATCGGCAACGAGCGCTGCGTCGCCTTCAATATGAACGACCTGTAGCGCGATATACGCGCCAATGATGACGGGCACGATCTTTAATGGAACCGCAATCGCCTCGACCAGCGCATCATCATAAGTGTTGCTCGATTTATCAGCCAGACGGGCCAAGCCGCGCACCACTGTTCGTGCGAAAATTCCGCGAATGAAAATCGCGAATAACAGAATGATCAGCGCGAGCGTAATCTCACCATATGTCAGACCAAACGCACCCCTTGAAAACAGGTCACTCAAATATGCCCAAGCGTCGTTTAAAAACTCCACGATTGCCCCCTAAACCGCGCGTTCTTTAGTCGACGTAAACTTCAGATCAGGGTTTTTCTCCTGAGCATACCCCACGTCCCAAGCATTCTTTGCGAGATAGACTGGCGCGCCATCAAGGTCGGTTCCGCTCGCCGACTTATTCTTATCGAGAAACGCCGCAAGCTTGGCCTCATCGCCGCTAATCCAGCGCGCAACATTATATGGCGCAGGCTCAAACACGACGTCGAGATTATACTCCGTCACCATACGCTCGGCCATAACCTCAATCTGTAGCGCACCAACCGCGCCGACAATCATGTCAGAGCCAATTGCAGGCTTAAACAGCTGCGTCACGCCCTCCTCGGCCAAGCTTTCCAAAGCTTTACGAAGGTGTTTGGCTTTCATCGGGTCTTTCGGGCGGGCGCGGCGTAGGATTTCCGGCGCAAAGTTTGGAATACCCGCAAACTGAATGTCGCCTGCTTCAGACAAGCTATCGCCAACCCGAAGTTGACCATGGTTTGGCACACCGATGACATCGCCTGCAAACGCGGTTTCCGCGATCTCGCGATCTTGCGCCAAGAACATCATCGGATTGTGGATATTGAGCTGTTTCCCGGCAATCGTTTTGAGGCGCATCCCGCGCTTAAACTCTCCTGAACAGAGGCGCAGAAAGGCCACGCGGTCGCGGTGATTAGGGTCCATGTTCGCCTGAATTTTAAACACGAACCCCGACACACCTTTATCATCTCGCTCAACCGTGTGGGGGGCATCTTTCTTCTCGCACGCTTGCGGGCGCGGCGGCGGCGCAAACTCTTCTAATGTTGCGAGCAATTCGCCAACGCCAAAGTGGCGAAGCGCAGTGCCAAAAACGACAGGCGTCATATGCCCTTCCAAGAAAGACTGCTTGTCTATCTTGGGCAGCATTTCGCGGGCCATCTCACTGCCCTCGTCCAACTCCTCAAGCGCGCCGGGATCAACGTCACCGCGCACATCATCCAACCCCACGCGCGCCGATGTGCCAGGTGTTAGGCCTTCAGTCGCTGTGCGTTTTGAGTAGTGCAGAAACTCGCCCGTGCGCATGTCGATCATGCCGCCGAAACGCTGCCCAGACCCGGCTGGCCAATAGAGCGGCGCGGTATCAAGCTGAAGCTGCTCTTGAATCTGATCCAGCAGCTCAAGTGGGTCCAAGCCTTCGCGGTCGAGCTTGTTGATAAAAGTCACAATCGGAATGTCGCGCATCCGGCAAACTTCGAACAATTTCAAGGTCTGCGGCTCAATACCTTTAGCAGCGTCCAGGACCATAATAGCGCAATCGGCAGCTGTTAGCGTGCGGTATGTATCTTCAGAAAAGTCTTCGTGACCGGGCGTATCGAGCAGATTGTAAACATTGCCTTGATACTCAAACGTCATCACCGAGGCGCTCACCGAGATACCGCGATCACGCTCAATCTTCATCCAGTCTGATGTTGTGCGTCGGCGCTCCCCGCGCGCCGCAACCTCGCCCGCCGCACGGATCGCCCCGCCCGCCAGAAGCAAGTTCTCGGTCAGGGTCGTTTTACCGGCATCCGGGTGGGAAATAATCGCAAACGTCCGGCGACGGCCAGCTTCTTCGCTTAGGGATAAAGACATGGAAAATGCTCTTTGAAACTCAAGCGCTGGCGATAGACGAAATCGCATGTTGCTTCAACGGCTGGAATGTCTTGGAAACAGAGTCCCATCATCCTAATTGCTTTGATACAGCGGGAGGAACCAATCACGATGCGCGTCAAAGGTGAGCGTTGGGAATTTAGTATCGGCAACAATATTATTATTGTTGAGAATGCTTGGCACTGGTCAGGCTATTCACAAGAGCGCGTTAGGCTAAACGATGAAGTGATCATGGAGCGCCAAGGCTGGGGCTGGTTCGTCATCAAAGCTGCTACGATTGCTGAATTTGAGATACTTGAAGTGCCCCACGACGTGGTTGTCGGGATACATTATGAAGGGACTGACTACAGCATCTATTGCCGCCTGATCACCGAAGACGAGGTTTTCAAACCTGCAGATTGGTCAGAGGCGAAGTGGGACACGCAGACTTATAAATGGCCACCTGATCCGGATCCATACATGCTCAACTAGGCGAACTGGCGTTGCTCTATACGATCATTCGCAGCGCCGCGTTGGTAGGTTTCAAGCACAATCTGCGGCAGGGTCCGCAAACGAGGTTCTAATCGACCGCTGGCCGTTGGCTTCAAGATCAAGCTGTTTGCGCCCGTTTTGGCGACGACTAAGGCGGCAAGATCACTAAGCGTTTGAGCATCCAAGAGCTTTCCAGATCGCGCAAAACCTTCAACTTCGCTTTTTGCGTATTCAATAGCGTCCTGCGCGCGCAATGTTCTTGGATCACCGCACCCCATCTCGCGCCAGCGTCTCATCAGGTGCGCTTCGGGAGAAGCAAGTTCTATAATGTGGTCATTCAATAGGAATAACATGGCCCAAACCCCTTGGTTTAAACCCATGTCGGTGATTTGGTCTTAATGAAACGTTACCACGCGCGTTTATGACACTTATTCCACAGTCTCTGTCAGGAAATGGCGCAGGTCACGATCTTCAATCTCGATCACCCAAAGATCTCGGTCCCGGTCTTTTGCTTTGCGCACATAATCGTCTGCGCTCGCCTCGTCTGGCCCGACGCCCTGCACAGCCAGATCAACAAAAACGCGCTTACCCTCCATATTCGTGCGCGGAACGTAAACGTGCGCCGCGCCCTTCATATCTGTAACCTTGATCAAGACATCGCCGCGTGACGCATCGCCTTTTTGTAAGACAAAGGCCGCGCTGCCCTCGACCTGAACCCGGCGCACAAGGGCATCGACCCAGACGGATGTCGATAGGCGTTCTTCGAACATGGTAAATTCGCCCTTTCCGGCACGGTGCTTGCAAAGCTCAAGCAGTTAAGTCCTTAATAACCATAACGAGCTGAACCCAACATGGATACGCCCGAAAGCCTTATCGCCGCGCCTCTCGCCATTAGCATTTTCTTCGGGGCACAAGCCATCTTGCGCGGTCGCAACGAAGGTGAAGAGGTCGCGATTACCCTACCAGAGCTTGCCGCGACAGTCCCAGTTGAGCCGCTAATGTTGCTCGGCACACTCGCGACGCTATTGTTCACAGGCGGTATTCTTGTTGCGTTAGAGATGCGGGCGGAAGCGCGTGATCAGCGAAGCGCGGTCTAATTATTCAGCTGCCTTATCCATGTGCGCAATTCCGCTGGGTAGCCTTACGATCACCTTAGTGCCCTCACCCAGCGCCGTCTGAATTGCGACGCGGCCATCATGCATTTCAGCGAGGGTTTTCACCATCGCCAAACCTAGTCCTGTTCCGGCACGACCGCGCGCATTCATGCCTTGCTCAAATGGCGCTGCAATCCGCGCAAGGTCCTCTGCGCTCATACCGGCGCCATGGTCTGTCACACATATCACGGCATCTTCGCCGACGAGTTTGGCTTCCATCTCGACCCTATCGCCGCGCTGCGAATACTTAATCGCGTTTGAGACGAGATTATCCCATATGCGCTGGACCGCCCGGGCGTCCGCAACC
>JACLAD010008419.1_pt1 | contig 14365 bp, 11 predicted proteins | sample 8027901 | NCBI WGS metagenome assembly JACLAD01 (sample SAMN15725071, study PRJNA655200) | protist metagenome | isolation source: fluorescence activated cell sorting (FACS) single amplified genomes of... | place: Spain: Blaines Bay Microbial Observatory, Mediterranean Sea | collected 2016-07-05 | reverse complement strand
TTCGGCATGGGGCGCCAGCTCGTCGGCGGCGAAGCGCTGCGCCATCTCCTGGATCGCCAGCTGTTCGTCGGTAAGGGCAAAGTCCATGGATCCGGTCCTCGCTGGAAGAGAATGCGTGCGAATGCGCCTATCACGCCGAAAGGCGGCCCGAGAAGGCGTTGCCCGACTGCGCTCCTGCGGCAGGCTGCGACAGAATAGAGCATTGCTGCACTGCAGGAGAGGATTCGGCCAAGGCCCCGCTTCTTTTCGGCGGCAAGTGACAAACCTTCGCGAACCTTCGCGTGTTCCCCCGCGTGACCCGCGCCCGGCCTTGCGGCATTGTGCGGGAAAATATTTCTCAGGCTGAGGACGCATTATGGACGGCCATTCGAGACCAGAGGCCATGACGGACGGCGACTACGCGCCGCTGCGCCTTCACGTGCCCGAGCCCAAGGGGCGGCCGGGCGACGCGCCGGACTTCTCCCATATCGATTTCGGCGCGGCGGGCGCGGTCGGGCGGCCGGCGCTCGATGTCGATGCCAAGGGCACGGATCCTTATGCCGAGGCGCTGATCCGGGTCCTCGACGACGAGGGGCGCGCCCATGGCGAATGGGCCGATGCCGTCAGTCCCGAAGAGGCCAAGACGGCTCTTCGAGCCATGATCCGCACCCGCGCCTTCGACGCGCGGCTGATGCGCGCCCAGCGTCAGGGCAAGACGAGCTTCTACATCCAGTGCCTCGGCGAAGAGGCGATCGCGGTCGGGCAGGCCATGGCGCTGCGCCAGGGCGACATGCATTTCCCGACCTATCGCCAGCAGGGCATCCTGTTCGTCAACGGCGTCGATCCCGAAGCGATGATGAACCAGATCTACTCGAACGAGAAAGATCCGCTTCAGGGCAAGCAGCTGCCGGTCCTCTATTCCTTCAAGGATGCGGGCTATTACACGATCTCCGGCAATCTCGGCACGCAATATCCCCAGGCCGTCGGCTGGGCCATGGCGTCGGCGATCAAGGGCGACACCAAGGTCGCCGCGGCCTGGATCGGCGACGGCGCGACGGCCGAGGGCGACTGGCACACGGGCATGGTCTTCGCCAGCGTCTATAAGCCGCCGGTGATCCTCAACGTCGTCAACAATCAGTGGGCGATCAGCTCGTTCCAGGGCATCGCCGGCGGCATGTCCGCGACCTTCGCCCGCCGCGCGCTCGGCTATGGCATCCCGGCCTTGCGGGTGGACGGCAACGACCTTCCCGCGGTGCTCGCCGTGTCGAAATTCGCCGCAGAGCGCACGCGGCGCGGCCTCGGCCCGCTCGCAATCGAGTTTTTGAGCTATAGAGGCGGGGCGCATTCGACCTCTGACGATCCGTCGAAATACCGGCCCGCGGATGAGGGCGAGAAATGGCCGCTCGGCGATCCCATCGCCCGCCTGCGCCAGCACCTGATCCTCGAAGGGCACCTCACCGAAGAGGAGGCCGCCGAGATCGAGGAGGCCGCCACGACCGAGATGCGCGAGGCGGAGCTGCGCGCCGAGGAAAACGGCCTCGTCCATGACGGGCAGGGCGCGAGCGCCAAATACATGTTCGAAGGCGTCTACGAGACGCCGCCGGGCCGCCTGCGCGAGCAGCGCCAGGAGGCGGGGTACTGAGAATGTCGCAGACGAAATCCAATACCCGCGCCGCCAACATGATCGAGGCCATCCGCGACGGCCATGACGTCGCGATGGAGCGCGACGAGAACGTCGTCGTCTTCGGCGAGGATGTCGGCTATTTCGGCGGCGTCTTCCGCTGCACCCACGGCCTTCAGGAAAAATACGGGACCTCCCGCGTCTTCGACGCGCCGATCACCGAAAGCGGCATCGTCGGCGCGGCCATCGGCATGGCGGCCTATGGCCTCAAGCCCTGCGTCGAGATTCAGTTCGCGGACTATATCTTCCCCGCCTACGACCAGATCACGCAGGAAGCGGCGCGCATCCGCTATCGCTCGAACGGCGAATTCACCTGCCCCCTCGTCATCCGCACGCCCACGGGCGGCGGCATTTTCGGCGGGCAGACGCACAGCCAGTCGCCAGAGGCGATCTTCACCCATGTCTCGGGCCTCAAGACGGTCATTCCGTCCACGCCCTATGACGCCAAGGGCATGCTGATCGCGGCCATTGAAGACCCCGACCCCGTGATCTTCCTGGAGCCGAAACGGCTCTATAACGGCCCCTTCGACGGCCAGCACGACAAGCCGCTCGTCCCCTGGTCCAAGCATGAGGACGGCAAGATCCCCGAGGGGCACTACACCGTGCCGCTCGGCAAGGCCGAGACCCGCCGGGCGGGCTCCGAGGTGACGATCCTCGCCTATGGCACCATGGTCTATGTCGCCGAGACCGCGGCCGAGCAGGCGGGCGTCGATGCGGAAATCATCGATCTGCGCAGCCTCATCCCGCTCGACCTCGAGGCGATCGAGGAGTCGGTGCGCAAGACCGGCCGCTGCGTCATCGTGCATGAAGCGACGCTCACGGGCGGCTTCGGCGGAGAGCTCGCTGCGCTGATTCAGGAGCGCTGCTTCTACCACCTCGAAGCGCCGGTGAAGCGCGTCGCGGGCTGGGACACGCCCTATCCGCATGCGCAGGAATGGGCGTACCTGCCGGGACCCGACCGAGTGGGCCGAGCGCTGAAAGAGGTGATGGCGGGGTGAGGCGGTTCGGGACGATCATCGCTACGATCGGCTGCATTTCGATGTTCGCCGGTTACGTCCTCGGATGGCGAAGGGTGCAAGTGCGCGATGAGGGGCCTCGACGGGGGGCAAGTGATTCGTTCAGGCATCAGATCGGTCCCCACGTGGCGGGGGTTGGGGCCATCATTGGCTTTGTCGGCTTCACACTTTGGGGGATTGGGTCCTTGCAGTCCGCACGAGCCAAGGAGGAGCGGACTTAAGGTAGTGCGCGCTGTGGGAAGTTCAGACCGCAAGTATCTCGAAAGAGATCTTCGCGGATCATCCAACGATCAGGGTCAAGAATTATGGGTATTCACGTCATCAAACTCCCTGACGTCGGCGAAGGCGTCGCGGAGGCCGAGTTCGTCGAGGTTCACGCCAAGGTCGGCGACGAGGTCGAGCCGGACCAGAACCTGGCCGACGTCATGACCGACAAGGCGACCGTCGAGATCCCGAGCCCGCGCAAGGGCAAGGTGGTCTGGATCGGGCCGGAGGTCGGCGAGACGGTCGCGGTCGGCTCGGAGATCATCAAGCTCGAGGTCGAGGGCAAGGGCAATCAGGCGGAGGTCGAGGCCGAGAAGGCCGAGGGGGAGCCCGCCGAGGACAAGGCGCCCGAGCCCGAAGAGAAGCCGCAGGAGCGGGAGCCCGAGGCGGTCTCGACGCCGAAGCCTGAAAAAGACCGCTCCGTCGCGCAGGAAGCCGCGCGCGCCCAGCACACCTCCGTTCCCGCTGCGGACCGCCCCCGCGCCCGCGCGGAAGGCGAGAAGCCGCTGGCGAGCCCCGCCGTGCGCCGCCGGGCGATGGATCGCGGCGTGAAGCTCGAACAGGTGATGGGCACCGGCCCTGCGGGCCGCATCACCCATGACGACCTCGACGCCTATATCGCGGGCGACGCGCCTGCGCGCAGCGGCGGGGCGGGCTCCGGCTATGCTGCGGACACCTCCGTTCAGGAGGTCAAGGTCATCGGCCTTCGGCGCAAGATCGCCGAGAAGATGGCGGAGTCCAAGCGCCGCATCCCGCACATCACCTATGTCGAGGAAGTGGACGTCACCGCGCTCGAGGACCTCCGCGCGCATATGAACGCGACGGGCAAGGCCGAGGGAAAACCCAAGCTCACCATCCTGCCCTTCCTGATGCGGGCTCTGGTCCTGGCCCTGAAACGCTATCCCCACATCAATGCGCGTTTCGACGACGATGCGGGCGTGGTCCAGCAATTCGGCGGCGTGCATCTCGGGATCGCGACGCAGACGGATAACGGCCTCATCGTGCCCGTCATCCGCCACGCCGAGGCGAACGACCTCTGGCGAAACGCCGAAGAGGTCCTGCGCCTGTCATCCGCTGCCCGGGAAGGCACGGCCAAGCGCGACGAGCTCTCCGGCTCGACCATCACCATCACCTCGCTCGGCCCCCTCGGCGGCCTCGTGACGACGCCGGTCATCAACCACCCCGAAGTCGCCATCGTCGGCGTCAACAAGATCCAGACCCTGCCTCGCTATGACGCGGAAGGCCGCGTGGTGCCGCGCAAGCTGATGAACCTGTCGAGCGGCTTCGACCACAGGATCGTCGACGGCTGGGATGCGGCGGAGTTCGTGCGGGCGATCAAGGGCTATCTGGAACACCCGGCGACGATGTTCGTCTAGGGCGCACCCTGCGGCGAGCCCCCCTCTCCCAGTGGGAGAGGGGGCGTTCGGCTTGCGATGATCAAATTTCAGCGCCGTTGCAATGAGCGGCTTCTCTGCGGCCGGTGATGAGCCCATCTTCACTCGTCACTCAGAGGCTCCCGCCATGCGGTCCACGCTCTTCGAAATCCTCTCCGCCACCGCCTTCGTCGCTGTGGAGGCGGCGGTCGCCGCCTCTGCCGCAAGCTGGCTGGTTCTTTCGCCATTCCTGCCCTTCAGCGGCCTCGAGGTCGCCGCGGCGGTGATCGGCGGCCTCGCATTCCTGCTGACAGGCATCGTGTTCTTCCGCCATGCCCGGCGGGTGGCGGCGGCGCAGGACTGAAGCGCTCGACGGGAAGCGGGCCAGCCCGCTTTCTTTGCATGGCGATCTGCCATCTACCCTAGATTGCGTTCCCAAGGCTGCTACGCTCTTTCCGGAACGGAAGGAGGGAGTTCATGTTGCGCATTTGTCTTGGCTTATTGGCGTTGGGTGCCCTTGGCGCCTGCGCGAGTTCGGAGACGAAGTCCGTCGAGCAGGTCCAGCTGGAAGATGGCTGTTACCGCGTCGACAAGGTTGCAGACGTCTATCGCGTTTGTCCCGAACGGGTGCAGATCGGGCGCCGCATCGGCATCCTGAATGATGAGGGCTATTGCAAGATCGGCATCAACATCCGCGAGGACGGCTCCGTATCCCGCGTGCGGGTGCGGGCGGCGAAACCGCGCCGGATGGAATCGCTCTGCACGCGCGTCGCCTATGATTGGCGCCTCGCAGCCTATGCAGACGGGCAGCGCACTGCGGTGGAGAATGTCGACGCCGCCGTCGTGATGATCCGGCAGCGGCAGTCTCCGCAGGATACGCCCGACCTGAACGCCTATGGCGGCGAGATCCTGTTCGACACGGCGATAATCGAACGTCTCTGATCGCATACCGGTGGAGGAGCGGCATTCAAGCCAGACCGCTTCTCCGCCTTTCCGTTGCATGCCGGAGCGCCTAAGCCCCTGAGCATGACCGAAATCATCTCAACGAACACGCTCATCCTCGGCGGCGGGCCCGGCGGCTATGTCGCGGGCATCCGCGCGGGGCAACTCGGCATCGACACGGTGCTGGTCGAGGCAGGGCCCCTTGGCGGCTGCTGCCTCAATGTCGGCTGTATCCCCTCCAAGGCCCTGATCCATGTGGCGGACGAGTTCCACAGGATCGGCGGCATGGCCGCGGCGAATGGCGAGCACAGCGTCGGCATCAAGGTCTCCGCGCCCAAGATCGAGCTGTCCAAGACCGTCGACTGGAAGGACGGCATCGTCCGCCGCCTGAATTCCGGCGTGGGCGGCCTTCTCAAACGGTCCAAAGTCCGGGTACTGAACGGCTGGGCGACCATGACCGACGGCAAGACGGCCGTGGTGAAGACGGATGAGGGCGAGGTCACGGTCAAGGCGAAGACCGTGATCCTCGCCAATGGCTCGGTCTCGGCGGGCCTGCCGGGCCTGCCCTTCGGCGAGGACATCCTGTCTTCGACCGAGGCGCTGTCGCTGGACGCGGTGCCGGAGCGCATGGCCGTCGTCGGCGGCGGCTATATCGGGATGGAACTCGGCATGGCCTTCGCCAAGCTCGGCGCCAAGGTGACGATCGTCGAGGCGACGGGCGCGGTGCTGCCCTCCTATGACAAGGACCTCGTCAAGCCGGTCCTCCAGCGGGCGAAATCGCTCGGCATCGACATCCGGCTGAGCACCTTCGCCAAGGGCTTCGAGAAGGGAAAGCTCAGTGTCGAAACGGACGGCAAGGCGGAGACGGTCGAGGCGGACAAGGTCCTCGTCACCGTCGGCCGCAAGCCGAACACGGAGGGCTGGGGCCTCGAAGAGCTCGGCCTCGACCGCGACGGGCCCTTCGTGAGAATCGACGAACAGTGCCGCACCTCGATGACCGGCGTCTACGCCATCGGCGACCTCACCGGGAACCCGATGCTGGCCCACAGGGCCATGGCGCAGGGCGAGATGGTGGCCGAGATCATCGCCGGAGAACGCCGCGAATGGGACAAGCGGGCGATCCCGGAAGTCTGCTTCACCGATCCGGAAGTCGTGCAGGTCGGCCTGTCCGAAGCCATGGCCAAGGAACAGGGCCATGAGGTCGTCACCGGTCTCTTTCCCTTCCAGGCCAATGGCCGCGCCATGACGATGGAGGACGAGAGCGGCTTCGTCCGCGCCATCGCGCGCAAGGACGATCACCTCATCCTGGGCCTTCAGGCAGTCGGCGCCGCCGTTTCCGAGCTGTCCGCGCAGTTCGGCACGCTGATCGAGATGGGCGCGCGCCTCGAAGACCTGGCGGGCACGGTCCACGCCCATCCGACCAAGTCAGAAGGCGTGCAGGAAGCCGCGCTGAAGGCGCTCGGCCACGCGCTGCACGTCTAGCCTCTGAGGGCGGTCCCGTAGGAGCGGTTGGGGAAGGGATCGGTCCCCAGCCGCCGGACCAGCGCCATCGCCTCGTCATGGTCCGGCGCCTCGATGCCGAGCGTGGCGGCGGGCAGTCCGCCCCCTTGCGTCATGGTGATCTCCGCCTCCGCCTCGCCGATCCGGTAGCGGCGGCGATGCTTGCGGACGGCGACGATCTTGAGCCCCTCCAGCGTCCCCGCATAGGCGAGAAGCGCCTCGGGCGAGCGCAGGCTCTCGGACGGCACGCCGGGCAGGACGCGATAGACATTCGCGCCCGAGACCGGGAAGGGAAGGGAGGTGTCCGCCCGCCACCGCTCCAGCCCGTCCCTGGTCTCGAGCAGGCGCTTCACCTCGAAGCGGGCATTCTCCCGCAGTTTCGGCAGAAGCGCGGGGTCGGGGCCGAGGAGATAGGTGTCGGTGCGGTATTCCGCCCCGATCTCCTCGCCCTCCCGCGCCAGCCGCTCCAGAGGCTCGGCCGGCCCGTCGAACCAGACGCGATGTTCCCAGCGGGTGCTTTCCATCTCGCTACGTCGCCTCCGCAGTGATCCGCCCGATCCTCCAAATGTTTGCGCAACCGAAAAATCCTTCGGGTACATTCGTCGGGTCTGGCCGCCATGTTGATGCCGGACGGCGGGAGGAACATCATAGGGAAGGACAGCGGGTGGGGGTAGACGAATGAGGGCGGCGATTGCAGCCGTAGTGGTCTCGGCCGGAGCATGGGCCGCGTTCATGCTGTTCGCTGGTATGCCGACGGACAGCATCGATGGGCCGCTGATCCGTATGTTCGGTCCAGGCCGAACGCCTGCAACCTGCGCAGCGCGTGCGGCCCGCTATATCCGCGACAACGAGGATATCCTCAACGAAATCGCCGAAGAGATTATCGTAAGCGATGAGAAGGTCGCAGTGGCGAGTGATCTGCCGCCATGGGCCCGGGTGACAAAGGAGGCGGCCCGTCTGCGCCAGCTTCATTCCGCCTTGCCCCAGAGCGTCTTCCGGCCTTGGATGATTGAGAATGATACGGAGAGAGAGTACGTCCTCGGCATGGCGCAGGGTCTGTGTGGACACTCGCCCCTAGAGTGGTTTCTCATCCGGCTGGGAGCTGTAACGCCGCTCCGTTTGCCGATGAGAGATCAGCCTGCCACCGACATCTTATATCATTTTCGAGCGCCGGACCTGACGGAGGCGCGGCGGAATCATCAGGACTGCTCTGCAGACATGTTCGTCCGACTGGCTGCGTATTGTGATGTTCCGGTAACGGAAGACTGGTCGGTCTCGCTGGAATGGTGGGATGTCGACCGGCCAGAAGATTTGGATGCCTTTCTCCGCAGCGGGGGCGATACGGAGAAAGGCGAACTCAGCGAACAATATCCCGATTAGGACGTCAGCTTGAACAGCTCCCGCCCGATCAGCATGCGGCGCACCTCCGACGTGCCCGCGCCGATTTCGTAGAGCTTCGCGTCGCGCAGGAGGCGGCCGGTCGGGTATTCGTTGATGTATCCGTTCCCGCCCAGAAGCTGGATCGCGTCGAGCGCGACCTGCGTCGCCTTCTCCGCGGCATAGAGAATGCAGCCGGCGGCGTCCTGCCGGGTCGTCTCGCCCCGGTCGCAGGCCGCATTGACCGTGTACACATAGGCCTTGCAGGCATTCATGGTCGAATACATGTCGGCGATCTTGCCCTGGACGAGCTGGAATTCGCCGATGGGTTTTCCGAACTGCTCGCGCTCGTGGATATAGGGATACACCACGTCCATGCAGGCCTGCATGATCCCCAAGGGACCCGCGGCCAGGACCGCGCGCTCGTAGTCGAGGCCGGACATCAGCACGCGGACGCCTTGCCCCAGGCCGCCCATGACCTGTTCCTTGGGCACGCGGCAATCCTCGAAGACGAGCTCGCAGGTGTTCGAGCCGCGCATGCCGAGCTTGTCGAGCTTCTGTGCGGTGGAGAAGCCCGTCATGCCCTTCTCGATGATGAAAGCGGTGATGCCGCGCGGGCCCGCCTCGGGGTCGGTCTTGGCATAGACGACCAGCGTGTCCGCATTGGGCCCGTTGGTGATCCACATCTTGTTGCCGTTGAGGAGGTAGTGGTCCCCCTTGTCCTCGGCGCGGAGCTTCATCGAGACGACGTCGGACCCCGCGCCCGGCTCGGACATGGCCAGCGCGCCGACATGCTCGCCGGAGATGAGCTTGGGCAGGTATTTCGCCTTCTGCTCATCGGAGCCGTTGAGCGAGATCTGGTTCACGCAGAGGTTCGAATGCGCGCCGTAGGACAGGCCGATCGAGGCCGAGCCGCGGCTGATCTCCTCCATGACGACGGCGTGGGCGAGATAGCCGAGCGCCGCACCGCCGTGCTCTTCGGGCGCGGTGATGCCGAGGAGGCCCATCTCGCCGAACTCTCCCCAGAGATGGGCGGGAAACTCGTTCTCCTCGTCGACCTTGGCCGCGATCGGCGCAATCCGGTCGGCAACGAAGCGCTGCACGCTGTCGCGGATTTCCTCGACCTCGTCGGGAAGGCCGAATTTCAGGCCCTGAAAGCTGTTCTGCATCATGATGCGTCTCCTCGTCGGATTTTGCGCCCGGCTTAGGCCTCAAGCCGGGCTTGACGCAACGCGGCCTCCTGTACCGCCGCGGCGGAACTCCCCCGGGCGCAGCCCTGTTACCGGACGGACTCGGCCCCTCCTCAAATATCGGATTTCCCATGGCAAAAGACGACGACCTCAAGCTCGACGAGACGGGCTCTCCGCGGCAGACCGCGCAGGATGGCTACGAGACGATGACGACCCAGCAGGGCATTCCCGTCTCAGACGACCAGAACCATCTGAAGGCCGGATCGCCCGGGCCGATGCTGATGGACGATTTCCACTTCCGCGAGAAGATGTTCCACTTCGACCATGAGCGCATTCCCGAGCGCGTGGTCCACGCCCGCGGATACGGCGCGCGCGGCGTCTTCGAGGCGACCGAGGACCTCTCCGAGTTCACGAGCGCCAGCGTCTTCGAGAAGGGCAAGAAGACTCCCGTCTTCACCCGCTTCTCGACCGTGGCGGGGAATAAGGGCTCGCCCGACGTCGCGCGCGACGTGCGCGGCTTCGCGGTCAAATTCTATACCGACGAAGGCAATTGGGACCTCGTCGGCAACAATATCCCGGTCTTCTTCATCCAGGACGCGGTCAAGTTTCCCGACCTCATCCATGCGGCGAAGCCCGCGCCCGACCGGGGCTTCCCCCAGGCGCAGACGGCGCATGACAATTTCTGGGACTTCATGTCCCTGTCGCCCGAGACCATGCACATGGCGATGTGGATCATGTCCGACCGGACGATCCCGCGCTCCTTCCGCTTCATGGAAGGCTTCGGCGTGCACACCTTCCGGCTGATCAACGCCGAAGGAAAGAGCACTTTCGTCAAGTTCCACTGGAAGCCCAAGCAGGGCATGCAATCGGTGGTCTGGAACGAGGCGCTCAAGCTCAACGGCGCCGATCCCGACTTCCACCGGCGCGATCTGTGGAGCGCGATCGAGGCGGGCGACTATCCCGAATGGGAGCTCGGCATGCAGCTCTTCGATCAGGACTTCGCCGACAAGTTTCCCTTCGACGTGCTCGATGCGACAAAGATCATTCCTGAAGAAGACGTTCCCGTGCGGATCGTCGGCAAGATGACGCTGAACGAGAATGTCGACAATTTCTTCGCCGAGACCGAGCAGGTGGCGTTCTGCACCCAGAACGTCGTTCCCGGCATCGGCTTCTCTGACGATCCGCTGCTTCAGGGCCGGAATTTCTCCTATCTCGACACGCAGCTCAAGCGCCTGGGCAGCCCCAATTTCACGCGCATTCCGGTGAACCAGCCGCGCTGCCCCGTGCACACCTTCCAGCAGGACGGGCACATGGCGATGATGAACCCCAAGGGCAGAGCCAATTACGAGCCGAATTCCTGGGGCACCGAAAAAGGCGGCCCGCGCGAGGATCACGAGCGGGGCTATAAGCACTATCCCGAAGAGATTTCGGGGCCGAAAACCTTCCACCGCTCCGAGACCTTCGCCGACCATTACAGCCAGGCGCGCCAGTTTTATGTCAGCCAGTCCGGCATCGAGCAGAAGCATATGGCCGACGCGCTGACCTTCGAGCTGTCCAAGGTCGAGCACGAGAAGATCCGCGCGCGCATGATCAGCCATCTTCTCAATATCGACGAGGATCTGGCAAAGACCGTCGCCAAGGGTCTGCGCCTCGACCTGCCCGAACCGGCCAAGCCCGCGAAGACGCCGATCACCGACCTTCCGCCCTCCGATCCGCTCAGCATCGTCAAGATGAACAAGGGCACGTTCAAGGGCCGCAAGCTCGGCATCTATGTCACCGACGGGGCCGATGCCGACCTGCTCTCCGCGCTGAAAGATGCGGTGAAGGCCGAGGGCGGCATGGTGGAACTCGTCGCGCCCATGGTGGGCGGGGTGAAGCTGTCGGACGGCAAGACGATGCAGGCCGACCAGAAGATCGATGGCGGTCCCTCCGTGCTCTATGACGCGGCGGTGCTTCTCTTCTCGAAAGAGGGTGCCGAGATGACCAAGAACGACGCGCCGAGCCGCGACTTCGCCGCCGACGCCTTCGCCCATGCCAAATTCGTCGGCTATACCGAGGCGGCCATGCCGCTCCTGCAGAAGGCGGGCATCGCCGAGGCGCTCGACGATGGCTGCGTCAGACTGGGCGACGCTGATGACGTGAAGAGCTTCGTCGGCATGCTGGGCAAGCTGCGGCACTGGGACCGCGAGCCCATGGTCGACCTCGACGGTTGAGCTGGACGCGATTGCGGGGCATGCCGTCCGGCATGTCCCGCTCGTCTTGAGCGGCCGAGAATGCCCTCGCGACAGAAGGGCGGGAAGGGGCGAAGCGCGTGCCGGTCATCCAGTCGAAACTCTCCACCACCTCCGAGGACTATAAGCGCCGCAAGGCCCAAATGGACGAGCTGGTCGCCGAGCTGCGCGAGCGCGCAGGGCAGGCGGCGCAAGGCGGCGGCCCGAAATATCAGGATCGGCACAAAGCACGCGGAAAGCTTCTTCCGCGCGAGCGGATCGAGCGGCTCCTCGATCCCGGCTCGCCCTTCCTCGAGATCGGACAGCTCGCCGCGAACGGCATGTATTCGGGCGACATCCATGCCGCAGGCCTGATCGCGGGGATCGGCAAGGTCTCGGGCACCCATTGCATGATCGCCGCCAACGATCCGACAGTGAAGGGCGGCACCTATCACCCGATGACGGTGAAGAAGCACCTGCGTGCCCAGGCCATCGCGGCGGAGAACAACCTGCCCTGCCTCTATCTCGTGGAATCGGGCGGCGCCTTCCTTCCCATGCAGGCCGAGGTCTTCCCCGACGCCGACGATTTCGGCCGGATCTTCTATAACCAGGCGAACATGTCGGCGGCCGGCATTCCGCAGATCTCGGTCGTCCACGGCTCCTGCACGGCCGGCGGGGCCTATGTTCCGGCCATGTCGGACGAGACGATCATCGTGAAGGAGCAGGGGACGATCTTCCTTGCGGGGCCGCCCCTCGTGAAAGCAGCCACCGGCGAGACGGTCTCCGCCGAGGACTTGGGCGGCGGCGACGTGCACACCCGCATCTCGGGCGTCTCGGACCATCTGGCCGAAGATGACGAGCACGCCCTCGCGCTCGCCCGCGACATCGTCTCGAACCTCAACCGGCGTGGGCCCGGCGAGCAGCTCAAGCGGACAGAGCCTCGCGCACCACTTTATGGTGCGGAGGAGCTGCGCGGCGTGCCCGCCCATGACCTCAAAAAGCCCTTCGAGATTCGCGAGATCATCGCGAGGATCGTGGATGGCTCGGAGTTCTCCGAGTTCAAGGCGCGCTACGGCACCACGCTGGTCTGCGGCTTCGCCCATATCGACGGCAAGTCGGTCGGCATTCTCGGGAATAACGGCGTCCTCTTCTCCGAAAGCGCGATGAAGGGCGCCCATTTCATCGAGCTCTGCTGCCAGCGCGGCATTCCGCTCCTCTTCCTGCAGAACATCACCGGCTTCATGGTCGGGCAGGGGGCCGAGCATGGCGGGATCGCCAAGCACGGCGCCAAGCTCGTCACCGCCGTCTCCTGCGCCAGCGTGCCCAAGATCACGGTGATCGTCGGCGGTTCCTATGGCGCGGGCAATTACGGAATGTGCGGCCGAGCCTATTCGCCGCGCTTCTTGTTCATGTGGCCCAATGCGCGGATCTCCGTCATGGGCGGCGAGGCGGCGGCGAACGTCCTCGCCACGGTCAAGGAAATGGGCATGAAGGAGGGCGAGAGCTGGTCCGAGGAGGAGCGCACGGCCTTCAAACGGCCGATCGAGGACAAGTATGAGGAAGAGGGCTCGCCCTATTACTCGACCGCCCGGCTCTGGGACGACGGCATCATCGACCCCGCCGACACGCGGCAGGTGGTCAGCCTCGCCCTCGATGCCAGCCTGAACGCCAAGATCGAAGAGACGAAGTTCGGCGTCTTCCGCATGTAACGGTCTCAGGCGGCTCTCTGGCGGACCTCCCGGATCGATTGCGCCGCCGCCCGCGTGATGGCGGGGCCGTCGAGCGCCGTCAGCCGTTGCCCGCGCTTGACGATCTTCCCATCTACCATGACCAGGACGACATTCTGCGGCTGGGCCGAATAGACGAGGAGGGCCGAAGGGTCCTCTTCGGGCGCGCCCATGTTCAGCGCATCGGGGTCGATCAGGATCAGGTCGGCCCGCTTGCCGGGCTCGACAGACCCGATCTCGTCGCCGAGCCCGACCGCTTCGGCGCCGCGGATCGTCGCATGCTCCAGCACCCTGCGGGGCAGGACGCTCAGCTCCTCGCCGCTTGCCCCTGCCTGAACGTTGTGCAGCATCTTCATGACCGCGAACATGTCCGGCGCGCCGCCGAGCGCGCCGTCGAGGCCGAGGCTGATCCGGGGCAGGGCAGGCGCGTATTCCGAAAAGAGCGTCAGGCCGAACCCGACCCGGTGTTCCGTGATCGGTGTCAGGACGACGCTGGCGCCTCGTTCGCGTACCGCCCGCAGCTGTTCCGGCACGGCACCCGTCGCATGGACGAGCAGCATGCCCTCGCCTAGCCAGCCCCGGTCGATCAGCGCCGCCATCTGGGCGGGGCCGTTCTCGCCGCTGATATGGCTCGACAGCGGCAGGCCGAGGTCCCGCGCGAAGGCGAGCTCCCGCGCTGCCCGTTCGAACGCGCTCTTCCCGCTGCCGGCAGGCGGCACTCGCCAGCCGAAGCCGAGACCGAGCAGGCCGCCCTTCGACCGCTGGCTCCAGCTCTCATGCAGCATCGCGATGTGATCGAGGTCGAGACTCTCTTCAGAAGGCAGGTCGTCATGGCCCGCATAGTAGAACCGGCTCCGAATACCCGATGCGGCGAGCGCATCGAGCGCCGCCTCCGCGCCCTCCCGGCCGCGGATATTGTCGCAATAGGCAAAGCTCGTCGTGATGCCTGCTTCCAGCGCGCCCGCGGCGCCGAACAGGGTTCCGGCATACATGTCCTCGGGCCGGTAGGCGGCGCCGAGGCGGGCGCTGAGCGGGAAATAGCGGGTCTCCTCGGATCGCCCGAACAGGCCGCGCATCTGCGACAGCCATAGATGATTATGCGTGCC
>JACLAD010015552.1_pt1 | contig 14372 bp, 20 predicted proteins | sample 8027901 | NCBI WGS metagenome assembly JACLAD01 (sample SAMN15725071, study PRJNA655200) | protist metagenome | isolation source: fluorescence activated cell sorting (FACS) single amplified genomes of... | place: Spain: Blaines Bay Microbial Observatory, Mediterranean Sea | collected 2016-07-05 | reverse complement strand
CGCCATGGGCCTCAAGGAGCACATCGTGTTCCCGGAGATCAACTTCGACAAGGTCGACGAGGTCTGGGGCATGGACATCGTCATCTGCACCACCGCGAAGACCGACGCGGAAGCGAAGGCGCTGTTGAAGCATTTCAACATGCCGTTCAACAGCTGATCCGCGGGAGGAAAAGAGAGATATGGCCAAGAAATCCATGATCGAACGCGAGAAGAAGCGCGAGCGTCTGGTGGCTCAGTATGCCGCCAAGCGCGCCGAGCTCAAGGCGATCGCGAACGACAAAGACAAGCCCGTGGAAGAGCGCTTCAAGGCGAACCTGAAGCTCGCGCAACTGCCGCGCAACAGCTCGCCCACCCGTCTTCACAACCGCTGCCAGCTGACGGGGCGTCCGCACGCCTATTACCGCAAGCTGAAACTCAGCCGGTGGTCGACTCATAGCCACGGATATAGCCTTCGTCGGCGAGGACTGGATCTCGCCGGTCTTGCCCTTGTCCTTGCCGGTCAGGACGACGACCTTGTCACCTTTGCGGAGTTTCGCAGCCATTACAGCACCTCCGGCGCGAGCGAGATGATCTTCATGAAGTTCTTCGCGCGCAGCTCGCGAACCACCGGCCCGAAGATACGGGTGCCGACCGGCTCGTTGTTGTTGTTGAGAATGACGGCCGCGTTGCGGTCGAAGCGGATCGAGGTGCCGTCTTCGCGGCGAACTTCCTTGGCGGTGCGCACGACGACGGCCTTGCGGACGTCACCTTTCTTCACGCGGCCACGGGGGATCGCTTCCTTGACGGACACCACGATGATGTCGCCGACCGACGCATAACGGCGGTGGGACCCGCCGAGGACCTTGATGCACTGCACCCGGCGTGCGCCGGAGTTGTCAGCGACATCCAGATTGGTCTGCATCTGGATCATGGGTTTCTCCCGACCTTTGGGGGGCTCGCAATGGCCTTCTCCCCAGGGTTTCGTACAAGCTGGAAGATGGGCGCCTTATTCGGCGATCACTTCCCAGCGCTTGGTCTTGGATTTCGGGGCGCACTCCTGGATGCGGACATTGTCGCCCACATTGAAGGTGTTCGCCTCGTCGTGAGCCCGGTACTTCTTGGACTTACGGATCGTCTTCTTCAGAACCGGATGCGTGAAGCGGCGCTCGACCGAGACGGTGACGGTCTGCGCGTTCTGGTTCGAGGTCACGACGCCTTGCAGGATGCGTTTGGGCATGGGCTCAGGCCTCCGTGCCGGCGGCTTCGGCCGCCTTCTGGTTCAGGATGGTGTGGATGCGGGCGACGTCGCGCTTGACGACGCGCATCCGCGCGGTGTTCTCGAGCTGGCCGGTGGCCTGCTGGAAGCGCAGGTTGAACGCTTCTTTCTTCAGATCGACGAGGGTCTCGCGGAGCTGGTCCGCGGACTTGTCGCGGAGTTCCTTGGCATGCAGCGCCATGGGCCTGTCCTTTCGACATCACCGGAAGGCCCCTTTCATCATCGAGAGGGTCACCCTGATTCCGGTGGATAGGTGAATGAGCGCTGTCCCTAGACGGAATGGGCCGGGGATGCAAACCCTTTCTCTCCCTGCCCCCGAAGCGCGGCGGGTCAGCGACGCGGACCCGGGCGCTCGCGGCCCACGCCGGGCGCGGCGCGATGCCGCCAGATTTCCGTATCGGGCCAGCGGGGGTGATGCCGCTCGAACCGCGCGCCCAGGCGGCGGGCGACGGCCTTCGAGCGGTGGTTGGCCGGGTCGATGTAGCTCACTGGTGGCGGCCAGCCCAAGGATTCGACGAGATCGCGCACCGCCATCGCCGCCTCCGTGGCAAAGCCCCTGCCCTCATGGCCCTCCCATAGAAGCCAGCCGATCTCGGCCTCGTCCCAGCCCTCGGGATGCCAGATCCCGGCGATCCCGACCGGGGTATCGTCTTGCAGCAAGGTATAATTGCCGAACCCCCTGATCTCCCACAGGCCCATTTCGAGGCAGAACTCCTTGAACGCCTCGGGCCGGTCCATCGGTCCGAGCGCCATGGCCGAACGCTCGGTCGCGAAAAAGCGGATGTAGGGTTCAAGATCGCAAGGCGCGGGGCGGCGCAGCAGCAGGCGCGGCGTCTCGAGCCGTTCGGGGATCAGCGGTCTTCGGCTGCCGGTCATGCGCCCTCCCCCGCCCGGACCATCCACTCGTGCGCGGCATGATACCAGAGCGGGCCGCGCGCGCCAAAGTGGGGGGACGCACAAACGAAAAGCCCCCGCCGATCGCTCGGCGGGGGCCTTCATCTCTTGAGCGGGACCTCGGAAGGTCCCTGCCCTTACCAGTCCTCGCGGACCACGGTGCGGGTCTTGATCGGCAGCTTCATCGCGGCGAGGCGCAGCGCCTCGCGGGCGACGCCTTCGCTGACGCCGTCGATCTCGAACATCACCCGGCCCGGCTTGACCTTGGCGGCCCAGAAATCGACCGAGCCCTTGCCCTTACCCATCCGGACTTCGGTGGGCTTGGAGGTCACGGGCGTGTCCGGGAAAATCCGGATCCAGACCCGGCCCTGACGCTTCATGTGGCGCGTCATGGCACGACGCGCGGCCTCGATCTGGCGCGCGGTGATGCGCTCGGGCTGCACGGCCTTGAGGCCGTAGGTGCCGAAATCGAGGTTGAAGCCGCCCTTGGCCTCACCGTGGATCCGGCCCTTGTGCTGCTTGCGGAACTTGGTGCGCTTCGGTTGAAGCATGTCTCAGCCCTCCCTTACCGGCGGCCGCCGGCGCCGCGAGGCACGGGGCCTTCCTGCAGCTCGGCCTGTTTGCGGTCACGCGCCTGCGGATCATGCTCCATGATCTCGCCCTTGAAGATCCAGACCTTGATCCCGATGATGCCATAGGGGGTCTCGGCTTCGGAGAGCGCGTAGTCGATGTCGGCGCGCAGCGTGTGCAGCGGCACCCGGCCCTCGCGGTACCATTCGGTCCGCGCGATCTCGGCGCCGCCGAGGCGGCCCGCGACGTTGACGCGGATGCCGAGCGCACCCATGCGCATCGCGTTCTGCACCGCGCGCTTCATGGCGCGACGGAACGAGACACGACGCTCGAGCTGCTGGGCGATGCTCTCGCCGACCAGGGCAGCGTCGAGCTCGGGCTTGCGGACCTCGACGATGTTGAGGTGCAGCTCCGAGGAGGTCAGATTCGACAACTTCTTGCGCAGGACTTCGATGTCCGCGCCTTTCTTGCCGATGATGACGCCCGGACGCGCGGCGTGGATCGTGACCCGGCACTTGCGGTGCGGGCGCTCGATGATCACGCGGCTGATGCCGGCCTGCTTGGCTTCCTTCTTGATGAAGTCCTTGATCTTGAGGTCTTCGAGAAGAAGATCGCCGTAGTCCTTGGTGTCGGCGTACCAGCGGCTGTCCCAGGTCCGGTTGACCTGGAGCCGCATGCCGACGGGATTGACCTTGTTACCCATTAGGCTTGCTCCTCGACCTGGCGGACCGTGATGGTGAGTTCCGAGAACGGCTTGACGATCTTGCCGAACCGGCCACGGGCGCGCGGACGGCCACGCTTCATGATCAGGTTCTTGCCGACCCAGGCCTCGGCGACGACCAGCTCGTCGACGTCGAGATTGTGGTTGTTCTCGGCGTTCGCGATCGCGGATTGCAGGCACTTCTTGACGTCGCCGGCGATGCGCTTCTTCGAGAAGGTCAGGTCCGTGAGGGCCTTCTCCACCTTCTTGCCGCGGATCATCGCGGCGACGAGGTTGAGCTTCTGCGGGCTGGTGCGCAGCATCCGGGTCTTGGCCATCGCCTCGTTGTCGGCGACGCGGCGGGGATTCTTGTCCTTGCTCATGGCTTACTTCCGCTTCGCTTTCTTGTCAGCGGCGTGACCGTGATAGGTGCGGCTCGGCGAATACTCACCGAACTTCTGACCGATCATGTCCTCGCTGACGTTGACGGGGATGTGCTTGCGACCGTTGTACACACCGAAGGTCAGCCCCACGAACTGGGGCAGGATCGTCGAACGGCGCGACCAGATCTTGATCACTTCGTTGCGGCCGGACTCGCGCGACGCTTCGGCTTTCTTGAGCACGTAAGCATCGACGAAAGGGCCTTTCCAAACAGAACGAGCCATGTGTTAACGGCCTTTCTTGCGAGCGTGGCGCGAGCGAAGGATGAGCTTCGACGACGCCTTGTTCTTGTCACGGGTGCGCGCACCCTTGGTCGGCTTGCCCCAGGGCGTCACCGGGTGACGGCCGCCCGAGGTCCGGCCCTCACCACCACCATGCGGGTGGTCGATCGGGTTCATCGCGACGCCGCGGACGGCGGGACGCTTGCCGAAGTGACGGTTGCGACCGGCCTTGCCGAGGTTCTGGTTCGAGTGGTCCGCGTTCGAGACCGCGCCGACCGTCGCCATGCACTCCTGGCGCACGAGACGCAGCTCGCCCGAGGAGAGACGGATCTGGGCGTAGCCGCCGTCACGACCGACGAACTGGGCATAGGTGCCCGCCGAACGCGCGATCTGGCCGCCCTTGCCGGGCTTCATCTCGATGTTGTGGACGATCGTGCCGATCGGCATGCCCGAGAAGGGCATCGCGTTGCCGGGCTTGACGTCGACCTTGGAGCCCGCGACGACCTTGTCACCGATCGAGACGCGCTGCGGCGCGAGGATATAGGCCTGCTCGCCGTCCTCGTACTGGACCAGCGCGATGAAGGCGGTGCGGTTGGGGTCGTATTCGATGCGGGCGATGACGGCCTGCATGTCGAACTTGTTGCGCTTGAAATCGACGATCCGGTAGAGGCGCTTGGCGCCACCACCACGACGACGCATCGTGATCCGTCCGGTGTTGTTCCGGCCGCCCGACTTGGTCAGACCCTCGGTGAGGGCCTTGACGGGGCGTCCTTTCCAAAGCTCCGAACGGTCGATCAGCACCAGCCCGCGCTGGCCCGGCGTCGTCGGCTTGTACGACTTGAGTGCCATGCTTTGTGTCTTCCGTTGCTTTGCGGGCGATCCCGAATGGATGGCCCGGTTGTGTTTAGGGCCCCGAAGGTCCCCGGCGTGTCGTAAAAGGAGCGGCCCCGGACGAATCCGGGGCCGCGCCGATGGGGTCACCTATTAGAGACCGGTCGAGACGTCAATGCTGTTGCCCTCTTCGAGCGTCACATAGGCCTTCTTGACGTCCTTGCGGGTGCCGGTCACGCCGCGGAAGCGCTTGACCTTGCCCTTGGTGACGACGGTGTTGACCGCCTTCACCTTGACCGAGAACAGCGCCTCGACGGCTTCCTTGATCTGCGGCTTGTTGGCGTCGATCGCCACCTCGAAGACCACCGCGTTGGCCTCGGAGGCCAGGGTCGCCTTCTCGGTGATGACCGGCTTGCGGATCACGTCGTAGTGTTCGGGTTTCGCGCTCATTTCAGGCGAGCCTCCAGGGCTTCGACAGCCGCCTTGGTGAGCACCAGCGTGTCACTGCGGAGGATGTCGTAGACGTTGGCGCCCATCGAGGGGAGCACGTCCAGGTTGGCGATGTTGCGCGCGGCCTGGGCGAAGCCCTCATTGACCTGCGCGCCGTCGATGACCAGCGCCCGCTTCCAGCCGAGGCTGGCGACCTGCTTTGCCAGGGCCGAGGTCTTGCCCTCGGTCTCGGCGGTCTCGATCACCACCAGCTCGCCGGCCTTGAGCTTCGCCGAGAGGGCGTGCTTGAGGCCGAGCTTGCGGAACTTCTTGGTCAGCTCGTGCTCGTGGCTGCGGGGCGTCGGGCCCTTGTAGGTGCCGCCGTGACGGAAGATCGGCGCGCCCTTGGAGCCGTGGCGTGCGCCGCCCGTGCCCTTCTGGCGATAGATCTTCTTGGTCGAGTAGCTGACCTCGGAGCGGCCCAGCGTCGAGTGGGTGCCCTGCTGGGCGCGCGCGCGCTGCCACCGCACGACGCGGTGCAGGATGTCGGTGCGCGGCTCGAGACCGAAGATGGTCTCGTCGAGATCGACGGAACCGGCGGAGCCGCCGTCCAGCTTGATCGCATCAGCCTTCATTGTTCTCATCCTTCTCAGCGGATTCGATCGCGGCCTGCTCGGCCTCGGCGGCAGCCTTCGCGGCGGCTTCCTCCTCGGCGGCGGCCTGGGCCGCGGCTTCGTCGGCAAGACGCTTGGCTTCGTCGGCATGGCTCTTCAGCCCGGCCGGGAAGACCACGGTGTCGAGCAGCGGCTTCTTCACGGCATCCTTGACCGTGACCCAGCCGCCCTTGCCGCCCGGCACCGCGCCCTTGACCATGATCAGGCCACGGTCGGCGTCGGTCTTGACGACCTGGAGGTTCTGGGTGGTCACGCGGGCGGCGCCCATGTGGCCGGCCATCTTCTTGCCCTTGAACACCTTGCCCGGGTCCTGACACTGGCCGGTGGAGCCGTGCGAACGGTGGCTGATCGACACGCCGTGCGTGGCGCGCAGGCCGCCGAAGTTGTGCCGCTTCATGGCACCGGCAAAGCCCTTGCCGATCGAGGTGCCCGAGACGTCGACATACTGGCCTTCGAAGTAATGCGCGGCGATGATCTCCTCGCCCACTTCGATCAGGTTCTCGGGCGCGACGCGGAACTCGGCGACCTTGCGCTTGGGCTCGACCTTGGCGGCGGCGAAATGGCCGCGCATCGGCGCGCTCACGCGCTTGGCCTTGGCGGTGCCGGCACCGAGCTGAACGGCGGTGTAGCCGTCACGCTCGACCGTGCGCTGCGCCACGACCTGCAGGTTGTCGAGTTGCAGCACGGTCACCGGGACCTGCTTGCCATCCTCGAGGAACAGGCGGGTCATGCCCACCTTCTTGGCGATGATTCCGGAACGCAACATCGTCACCCCCCTCACACCTTGATTTCGACGTCGACGCCGGCGGCGAGGTCGAGCTTCATCAGCGCGTCCACGGTCTGCGGGGTCGGGTCGACGATGTCGAGAAGACGCTTATGCGTGCGGATCTCGAACTGGTCGCGGGATTTCTTGTCGATGTGCGGGCCACGGAGAACCGTGAAGCGCTCGATCTTGTTCGGCAGCGGGATCGGCCCGCGGACCGAGGCGCCGGTGCGCTTGGCGGTGCTGACGATCTCCGCGGTGCTGGCATCCAGCACGCGGTAGTCGAAAGCCTTGAGCCGGATGCGGATATTCTGGCTTTGGGCGGCCATGACATTCCCCTTCAAGGGTTCGGGTTGAGAGGTCGGCCGGGCAGGATTGCCGGTCCACATCGAACCCGTCGTAAAAGTGGTGCGGGGCGGGCATTACACCCGCCCCGCGGCGACGTCCACTAGGGGGCGTCGTTACTCGACGATTTTCGACACCACGCCGGCGCCGACGGTGCGGCCGCCTTCGCGGATGGCGAAGCGCAGGCCGTCTTCCATCGCGATCGGGGCGATCAGCTCGACGTTGAACTTCAGGTTGTCGCCGGGCATCACCATCTCGGTGCCCTCGGGCAGGACGACCGTGCCGGTGACGTCGGTGGTGCGGAAGTAGAACTGCGGGCGGTAGTTCGCGAAGAACGGCGTGTGACGGCCACCCTCTTCCTTGGTCAGGATGTAGGCCTCGGCCTCGAACTTGGTGTGCGGCGAAACCGACTTGGGCTTGCACAGCACCTGGCCACGCTCGACGCCGTCACGGTCGATGCCGCGCAGCAGCACGCCGACGTTGTCGCCCGCCTCGCCGCGGTCGAGCAGCTTGCGGAACATCTCGACGCCGGTGCAGGTCGACTTCTTGGTGTCGCGGATGCCGACGATCTCGATCTCGTCGCCGACATTGATCACGCCACGCTCGACACGGCCCGTGACCACGGTGCCGCGGCCGGAGATCGAGAACACGTCCTCGATCGGCATCAGGAAGGGCAGGTCCACGGCGCGCGCGGGCGTCGGGATGTACTCGTCGACGGCCTTCAGCAGCTCGACGATGGAGTTCTTGCCGATCTCCTCGTCGCGCTCTTCCATGGCGGCCAGCGCCGAGCCCTTGACGATCGGGATGTCGTCGCCCGGGTAGTCGTAGGAGGACAGCAGCTCGCGGATTTCCATCTCGACGAGCTCGAGCAGCTCCTCGTCATCCACCTGATCGACCTTGTTCATGTAGACGACCATGTAGGGGATGCCCACCTGGCGGCCGAGCAGGATGTGCTCGCGGGTCTGCGGCATCGGGCCGTCGGCGGCGTTCACCACGAGGATCGCGCCGTCCATCTGGGCGGCACCGGTGATCATGTTCTTGACGTAGTCGGCGTGGCCGGGGCAGTCGACATGGGCGTAGTGACGGGTCTCGGTCTCGTACTCCACGTGGGCGGTCGAGATCGTGATGCCGCGGGCCTTCTCTTCGGGCGCGCCGTCGATCTGGTCGTAAGCCTGGAAATCACCGAAATACTTGGTGATCGCCGCGGTCAGGGTGGTCTTGCCGTGGTCCACGTGACCGATGGTCCCGATGTTCACGTGCGGTTTGGTGCGTTCGAACTTTGCCTTCGCCATGATTGGCTCCTTCAAATGTGTCTGGCGTCGTGAGGGCGGGGCCCGAAGGCCCCGCCGACCGTCACGCGTATTTCTTCTGGATCTCGTCCGAGATGTTCTGCGGCACGGGCTCGTAATGGTCGAACTGCATCGAGAACTGGGCGCGACCGGAGGTCATCGACCGCAGCGTGTTGATGTAGCCGAACATGTTGGCGAGCGGCACGAAGGCGTCGATCACGTTGGCGTTGCCGCGCGTGTCCTGACCCTGCACCTGGCCCCGACGCGAGGTCAGGTCGCCGATGACGCCACCGGTATACTCCTCGGGCGTCAGCACCTCGACCTTCATCATCGGCTCGAGCAGCTTGGCGCCGGCCTTGCGCAGACCTTCACGCATGCACATCCGCGAAGCGATCTCGAAGGCGAGAACCGAGGAGTCCACGTCGTGGAACTTGCCGTCCAGGAGCTCGACCTTGAAGTCGATCACCGGGAAGCCCGCCAACGGACCGGAGTCCATCACCGACTTGATGCCCTTCTCGACGCCCGGGATGTATTCCTTGGGCACCGCGCCGCCGACGATCTTCGATTCGAACGAGTAGCCCTCGCCCGGCTCGGTCGGCATGATCGACAGCTTCACCTCGGCGAACTGGCCCGAACCACCCGACTGCTTCTTGTGGGTGTAGGTGTGCTCCACGGCGTGACCGATGGTCTCGCGGTAGGCCACCTGCGGCGCGCCGATATTCGCCTCGACCTTGAACTCCCGCTTGAGGCGGTCGACCAGGATGTCGAGATGAAGCTCGCCCATGCCCTTCATGATCGTCTGGCCCGATTCGAGATCGGTCTCGACGCGGAAGGAGGGGTCCTCGGCTGCGAGACGCTGCAGGCCGGCGGACATCTTCTCCTGGTCGGCCTTGGTCTTGGGCTCGACCGCGATCTCGATCACCGGATCGGGGAAGGTCATCGTTTCGAGCACGACCTGCTTGTTGGGGTCGCACAGCGTGTCGCCGGTGGTGGTCTCTTTCAGACCGGCCAGCGCGATGATGTCGCCCGCATAGGCGTTCTCGATCTCTTCGCGGCTGATGGCGTGCATCATCATCATCCGACCGACACGCTCGCGCTTGCCCTTGGTCGAGTTCATCATGGTGTCGCCCTTGCTCACCACGCCCGAATAGATCCGGGTGAAGGTCAGCGAGCCCACGAAGGGGTCGTTCATGATCTTGAACGCCAGGCCCGAGAAGGGCTCGGAGTCGTCGGCATGACGCGGGATGTTGCGGGTCTCGGTCTCGTCGTCCGGCGAGAAGCCCATATAGGCGGGCACGTCGAGCGGCGAGGGCAGGAAGTCGATGACCGCGTTCAGCAGGGGCTGCACGCCCTTGTTCTTGAACGCGGAACCAGCGGCGACCGGCACGAAGGAGAGCGACAGCGTGCCCTTGCGGATCAGCTCGCGCAGCTTCGGCTCGTCGGGCTCCTGGCCTTCGAGATAGGCCTCCATCGCGTCATCGTCCTGCTCGACGGCATTCTCGATGAGCGTGGCGCGCCACTCGTCGGCGACGTCCTGAAGCTCGGCACGGATCGGCTGACGGACCCAGGACGCGCCCAGATCTTCACCCTTCCAGACCCACTCTTCCATCTTGATCAGGTCGACGATGCCCTCGAGCTTGTCCTCGGCGCCGATCGGCAGGGCGATCGGAACCGGGGTCGCCCCGGTGCGGTCCTTGATCATCTTCACGCAGTTGAAGAAATCGGCGCCGATCTTGTCCATCTTGTTGACGAAGACGATGCGCGGAACCTTGTAGCGGTCGGCCTGGCGCCAGACGGTCTCGGTCTGCGGCTCGACGCCGGCATTGGCGTCGAGCAGGCAGATCGCGCCGTCGAGCACGGCGAGCGAACGCTCGACCTCGATGGTGAAGTCGACGTGGCCGGGGGTGTCGATGATGTTGAAGCGGTACTTCGTGTCGGACGTGCCCTCGGCGGTCGGGTCTTCCTGGCGCTGCCAGAAGGTGGTGGTGGCGGCGGAGGTGATCGTGATGCCACGCTCCTGCTCCTGCTCCATCCAGTCCATGGTGGCGGCGCCGTCATGGACTTCGCCGAGCTTGTGGGACTTGCCGGTGTAGAACAGGATCCGCTCGGTCGTGGTGGTCTTGCCGGCATCGATGTGGGCCATGATGCCGAAATTGCGGTAACGCTGCAGAGGATAGTCGCGAGGCATATCGGTGCTCCTTCCGCTTACCAGCGGTAGTGGCTGAACGCTTTGTTGGCGTCGGCCATCTTGTGGGTGTCTTCGCGCTTCTTCACCGCGGTGCCGCGGCCGTTGACCGCATCGAGCAGCTCGCCGGCGAGACGCTCTTCCATGGTGTTCTCGTTGCGCTTGGCGCTGGCATCGATCAGCCAGCGGATCGCCAGCGCCTCGCGGCGCTCGGGGCGGACCTCGACGGGGACCTGGTAGGTCGCACCGCCGACGCGGCGCGAACGCACCTCGACCGACGGCTTGATGTTGTCGAGCGCCTCGTGGAACACCTCGACGGGCTCCTTCTTGAGGCGGCTCTCGACCCGGTCGAACGCATTGTAGACGATGCGCTCGGCGACGGCTTTCTTGCCGTCGATCATCAGGTTGTTCATGAACTTGGTGAGAACCCGGTCGCCGAACTTGGCATCGGGCAGGATCTCACGTTTCTCGGCGGCGTGACGACGCGACATGGCGCTCTCTCTCCTTACTTCGGACGCTTCGCGCCGTACTTCGAGCGGCGCTGCTTGCGGTTCTTGACCCCTTGGGTGTCAAGCACGCCGCGGAGGATGTGGTAACGGACGCCCGGAAGGTCTTTGACCCGGCCGCCACGGATCAGGACCACCGAGTGCTCCTGAAGGTTGTGGCTTTCGCCCGGGATGTAGCTGATGACCTCGAAGCCATTGGTCAGGCGCACCTTGGCGACCTTCCGCATGGCCGAGTTCGGCTTCTTCGGCGTCGTGGTATACACCCGGGTGCACACGCCACGCTTTTGCGGGCAGGACTCGAGGTGCTGCGACTTGGACTTGGTGACTTTCGGCTGCCGCGGCTTGCGGATCAGCTGCTGGATCGTTGGCATTGGGCGTCTTTCCCCGTTTCCTGCACATGTGTCACGGACCGGACGGCCCGCCGATTTCGATTCCTCGCACTTCACGCGTCCGTAAAGCACAAAAACCCGCGAACGCGCCCCTCTTCCGGACACGATGCGGTGGGTCTCCAGAGGATCGGGGCACTTGGCCCGGATCGTGACCACTTCAGCTCTGATATCAGGGCGGAAAGCGGACTGCCCCCTGCCCAAGTGGTGGCCGTATAGGGGGAGTCGCGCGAGGTGTCAACTGCGCCTGCCCGGCCCCGCGCGGCAAGCCCTGCTGACACCGCCCCTGCCCCGTGATAGCCCTGTCGCCATGACCGTTACGCAGGATCCGAAAGGGGCCGCGCGGAGGCTGTGCGTGGTGCTGGGGCGACGCCCGGGCCATCCCTTCGCCAAGGCCTATGACTGGTGGCCGCCGCCCCGGCGCGCCGAGCCGTCCCTTTCTGCCTGACATAACGGAGATTTCCATGACCGACATGGCCACACCGCGCCTCGAAGCGCGGCACCTTCTGCTCGACTGGGCCGATGGCGAAAGCCACGCCTTCCCCTATATCTGGCTGCGCGACACCGACCCGGCGGGGTTTCACCCGGCCACCGGAGAGCGGGTCTTCGACCTGACCTCGGTGCCGCTCGACCTTGCGCCCGAGGCGGCGCGGATCGAGGGCGCGGCCCTCGTGATCGACTGGCAGGGCGGCGCCGGGACCAGCCGCTTCGACCTCGGCTGGCTGCGCGAGAATCGCCCCGGCGCGGCGCGGCCCGACCCGGCGGCCGTGCCTGCCACCCCGTGGCGCGGCGATCTCGGGGCGGGCGGCGTGCCGCGCGCCCGCGCGGGCGAGGTGCTGCGCGACGACGCGGCGCTGGCGGACTGGCTCTGCCGCAGCAAGGCCTATGGCCTGTCGATCGTCGAGGGGCTCGATGACGACACGGAGGCGGGCTGCGCGGTCGCGCGCCGGATCGGCTTCCTGCGCGAGACCAATTTCGGCCTGACCTTCGAGGTCGTCTCCAAGCCCGATCCCAACAACCTCGCCTATACCTCCGAGGCGCTGCCGCTGCACACCGACCTCACCAACCAGGAGCTGCCGCCGGGCTGGCAGTTCCTGCATTGCCTGGCCAACGAGGCCGAGGGCGGCGGTTCGGTCTTTTGCGACGGGGTCGCGGTGGCCGAGGATCTCGCCCGCGAGGACCCCGACGCCTTCGAGCTTCTGGCCACGGTGGACATCCCGTTTCGCTTCCACGACGCCGGAACCGACATCCGCGCGCGCAAGACGGTGATCCGGCGCGGGCGCGACGGCCGGGTGGAGGAGATCTGCTTCAACGCCCATCTCGCCGACATCCTCGACATCGACCCGGCGATCATGCCGGACTACTACGCCGCCTATCGCCGGCTGATGCAGATGACGCGCGATCCGGCCTATCTGGTGACGCTGAAGCTGAAGGCGGGCGAGATGGTGGTGTTCGACAACCGCCGCGTGCTGCATGGCCGCGCCGCCTTCGACCCCTCCACCGGCTTTCGCCACCTGTGCGGCTGCTATGTCGACCGCGGCGAACTCGACAGCCGCCTGCGGGTGCTGGCGCGTGCCGCCGCGCGGGCCGACGCCGCCCGAGACGACGCCGCCTGAGACCATGGCGGGAGGGCGCCTCGCGCCCTCCCCCCCCGGCGCGGGATGGACGATGCCCGGCAATGCCTGCATCATCGCCCCATGACAGACCACGCCGAACGCTTTCTCGTCTTCGCCGGCATGCGCAACGAGGGCGCGTTCCTGGTCGAATGGATCTCGTGGTACCGGATGATGGGCTTCGAGATCCTGGTGGGCGTCAATGACTGCACCGACCGCTCCCCCGCCCTGCTCGACGCCTTTGCCAGGGCCGGCTGGCTCGAATGGTTCGAGCATCGCCCGCCCGACGGCATGCCGCCCAAGCAATCGGCCCATGCCCATGCGCGCCGCCACCCCGCCACCGCGCGCACCGACTGGCTGCTGATCTGCGATGTCGACGAGTTTCTCGTGCTGCATCGGGGCGATGGGACGATCTCCTCCTATCTCGACGATCTGGGCCGCGGTTTCCTCGGCGTGGCGTTTCACTGGCAATGCTTCGGCACCGGCGGCTGGAAGCGCTACCAGCCCGGCCTCGTGCATCGGCAGTTCCGCCGCAGGGGGCCGTCGGCCCGGCCCGTCAATGTCATGGTCAAGACGCTGTTTCGCACGCCGCACCGCTTCGGGCGCTGGAGCGACCACATGCCGTGGGAGTTCGACGGCACATGGGACCGCGGCGCCAACCGCATCGTCGACAGCGAGGGGCGGATCGTCGAGAAGCTGCTCACCGAACCGCATCCGGTGCGCTACACCGATGTCGGGCAGGTCACGCATCGCTACGCGCAGATGAACCACTACGTGCTGCGCTCGCACGAGCAATACGACATGAAGCGCGGCACGCTCTCGGCCACCGCCGCCAAGGACCGCTACACCCAGACCTTCTTCGAGCGGCGCGACCGCAACGGGCGGCGCGATCTGGCCGCGCTTGCCCATGCCGCGGCCTTCGACCGGGTCCATGCAGAGGCGATGGCACTGCCCGGCGTCGCGCGGCTGCACCATCTGTGCTGCGCCGATCTGGTGGCGCGGCTCTGCGCGCATCAGGGGCGCGCGCCGCGCGAGGATCCGCGCTGGCAGGCCGCGATCGAGGCGGCGGAGGCCGCGGGCTGAGACCTCAGGGAATGTGGTTGCCCAGCCAGTTGCCATGCGCCCAGCCCAGCCGGTCGCGGGGGCCGAAGGAAATGGCGTACCAGCCGCCGACGCCGCCATAGGTGCCGACGCGGTCGCCATTATGGATCCTGGCGATCATCGGATACTGCGTCCCCGGCCCGGTGCGCACGGCGAGAAAGCCGTCGCC
>JACLAD010010386.1_pt1 | contig 14376 bp, 13 predicted proteins | sample 8027901 | NCBI WGS metagenome assembly JACLAD01 (sample SAMN15725071, study PRJNA655200) | protist metagenome | isolation source: fluorescence activated cell sorting (FACS) single amplified genomes of... | place: Spain: Blaines Bay Microbial Observatory, Mediterranean Sea | collected 2016-07-05 | reverse complement strand
AGTTGATACTGTGTAAAGCAGTAGATTCGAGTATCTAGGGAAGTAAGAAGAGGATATAATAGAAATAGGGATACATATACATATTTAGTGGTAGCAATGGAGGTTCAAGATAGGTTAGAGGTGAAAATCTTGGAAGGGAAGGACATCTCGTTTGAGGGGGCTAGACCCAATTGCTTCGTAGAACTTTCGGTTGGTCCAGATAAGAGAAGGTCATCCGTCATCCCTGAAGGTAATTTCTATATCCTGTCGTACCTCTGTATGTGTTTGAGTGTATATATGTATGTATGTATGTACGTATAACACCAAACCTACTGAGCTGTCCCCACCCTTATCCTAACATTACTTCATTCATTTTTAATATGTGATTTACAGATAGCACGCCACATTGGAAATCGCCTCCATACATATTCAACTCAGTGCTTGCAAACGATGTTGAAACAATTGTTGTCAAACTATTCCATAGGAACAACTTTTCCGGTGTCGATATGGGTACGTATATGCATACATCACCACATACAATACATAAGTACACTATATCTCGTAGCCACTATTCTTTCCCTCTCTCCCTATTCTTTTTCGGTCCCTTTCTCTTATTCATTTAATCATTCGTTCATTTATACATCCCTTCATAGATATTGGAAAGATACTGATCCCCATGGATACCTACTTCAATGCTCCCAAGACAGAATTTAACGATTGGTTTGAGATTAAAGCAACTGAGAACATGATACCAGATGATGCGGAAGTTGAAATGAATTCAGATTTGGGTATTTATATATGAACATTACTAGCCATTCTAATAACCTACTCGTTGCCCTTATTCCTCTTTTCTTGTTTCCATGTACTTATGCGACTATACCTTTCCTATGAATACACGCACTCACACTCATATATATACTTATAATTGTACATACATTGACCTATCATAGGTTTTTTGCGTTTAGCAATAACATTTTTCAATGAGCCAGATCCTGCTGTTGTGATGCGATCGTTCATACCTGATGGTAATGCAGCAGCCCCGAATCTACTGAAAGTAAGGGTACTTCGAGGTAAGTTGCGCCAATGTGACATATGTACATTGCCATGAAAGCTCTTGCTCATATCTATGGACAACAAATATGATAACTTACATGGTAATTGCTTTCGTATGTATCTAGGTAAAGGAATTGGTGGGGCTCGATCAAGTGTTGATGCATCAGTGGTTATTCAAGTGGGTGAAACGAAAAGTGAGACAAAGACCATAAAAGGCACCTTAAATCCTTCTTGGAATGAAGAAGTATCTGTACCTATAGAGGACTCATCAGAATTTATAGAGATATCTTTATATCACAACGGTTTGGTTAGTCGGACATTCCTAGGGTATGTATAGTAATTGCCTCCATCGATCATTTATCATTGCTTTCATTGTATCCACTTTGTATGATAGAAAGGTATATCATTCCTTTTACATTACTCACATCATGAATTGTGTTACTCATTCAAAGGCGGATACGTATGTCGATAGTTGAAGTTGCTGCACATGGAGACCGGGGTATAGTCAATACACCCTTTGAAATTCTGAATGAGAATTTAGAATTCGATGGTGTTAATAGGGGTACAGTTTATATGGAAATGAAATGGGTATACGATGAGGAAACGGCTCAAACTTTAGCAGCTCAAAAAGCCGTGACATCAAGAAAAAGTGTATTTTCAGGCATATGGCCCTTTGCTAAAAAGAAGGGCTCGACAGATAACGAGGAAGAGAAAAAAAAGCAGGAAGAGGAAAATGATAACATGGGGAAGGAAACAAAAGTGATGCGTGATGACGACGAGGAAAATGATGAACATCTCAACAATGCGCTTCATATGACGCCGTATGAGCTAGCAGTATATTTGGAAGAACAGAGACAAAAGCGGAAAGATGATATAGATAGATACATGGAAGCTGTAAGCAATGAGGTATTCGATGCCAAGGAAGGAGACTACACAGTCCAAGTACATGTATTAGAGTGTAAAAATTTGCGGGCAAAAGATGCCAATGGGGTATCAGATCCTCAAGTAATTGTAGAGGTACAACTTGGTGAGAAACAAACGAAATTCACCCGTATTCAGAGAAGGAACTTATCGCCATTTTACGATGAATCTTTCTTTTTTAATTTCAAAAATGTAACTAAAGACCAATTGAACTCAGGAAAATTAGGTGACAAATGACTTTTATTTTATCTTTTCTGTTGCATTGTTATCATTATTATGTCTCTTGTACTCATGAGAGCTTCTATCCCCTAACTTTGCGACTAATTCTTGTACTTTGTATTTTTCACATTAGTCTTGCGGGTAAATGACGCGGGAGGGATCGTAAGTATTCCCAATGTTGCTGATTTCGCTTTATTTAATGAACTTATCGGTAGTTATTCAGTGGATTTAATGACAATTTATAAGAAAAAATTCCACGAAATGTGGAAACACTGGGGTATTTTGTACAACTCTGTAGATGCTGATGACGTTGATCAACAGGGGAAAATTAAGTTCAGTGTAAGTGTATTAGGCCCTGGGGATAACCAATTGATGCATGATGCTTCTAAGGAGGTCGACGATGAAGATGATGAAGATGCTGAAGATGCAGACATAGGTAAAATAAATTATTAGACATTTGCATGTAGTTTGTCTTCTCCGTATTTTGATATCTTTGATATGTTTTTGAATAATTGTGATCGTTGAAATTCAATGTATAGGGGACGTTGAGCAAACACTCCAATTTCTTGTATGTAATGTAATGAAGGCAACCGGTTTGCCGGGCTTTAAAAGTTGGACGGGAATGGGTGGTAAAGGTTTGTTTTGTTCGTGTATCATGGAGTTCGGGGGTAATGTGCCTGCGAGGACATCAAAAGTCACAGTCTCTGGAGATAAGGATTTGACAATCCAATTTGATGAAGAACTATGGATGCCTGTGTGGTATCCATGTGCTTCAGAGACAGTCAAACTCACAATAGTACATAGTGAGTTCGCAACCTTTAGAACAGTGGTACTAGCAGTAGCTCATATTGACTTCAGTAGTATTCCACGAAGAGATGGAGAACAGTTCATCTACGATTGGACTGGTAAAAAGTATGATGGTCCTAAATTGAAGTGGATTCATTTTTATGGTGCTAATCCTGAAGTAAAGGTTGGAAAGAGAGCTAATCTAATGAATAAAAATCCATCACAAGGCATTGCATATAGGGGAGGCTTATTAGTGGGGATAAGACGTTTGTGTAGTATGCACAATGCACCTGAAAATGTCCATACAAAGAGTATCAATTATGGGATTCCAAAGGCAAAAATGCCTGTAATGGGTAGCTATTTTCTAAGGGTCATGTTTTTTACGGGGAATGATTTCGAGAAAGGGCGCTTTAATAAGTGGAGAGCTTGCATTTCTATCGGTCAATATCAATTATACACAACGTTTAAGCCATACTCAGGTAAGCAATCTTTTTTCTACATGTTGTCATATATATATATATATATATATATATATGCATCTTCAACATAACGAATTATCACATCATTTGATTTGTTTTTTATATGATATGTAGGAGACGGAGTCACTTGGTTAGAAGTACAAGAACAGGACCATATTGAACTGCCGTTTGAGTTGGAACAATTACCTGACGCTATCATTACAATTGTTAAAGGAAACGAAAATTCATGGACTACTGCTGGTTATTGTCGGTTGCCATCTGCTAAATTACTTTTGAATGGAGTTGACAGCCCTCCTCAATGGTTTGAAATGCATCATGATGTCAGTAAAGATAGACTAGGTGGGTAGATGCTTCACAGCATTTCGTGTTTGTTTATTTGTTTGTTGTGATGATCACATACTCATATTTTCTCCATTTGATTACAGTGTCTGGATTACCTAACGGTTATCCGGGATCCGTATTGATCAAGGTAGCATTTGCTAGCAGTGATGACGTCACACAAATTGAAGATTGGGACAAGTACGTATATATACGTATACCTTAGTGTCCATATTATTATGCTTACCTTACTTTCTTTTTTTTTTTCCTCTTTTTCCCTCATCTAATCAACTTTGTTGACATTTACTCCTGGCCATACACTACTGTCACAGTTTGCGTAAAAAAATGAATGCCGCCAGTCCTGTATTTTTGAGGATCTTCGTATACTCATGTCGTAATCTTCCATCTATCGACGAGAATGGGTTGATGGATCCGTACGTTAAGGTGCGTTTCAATGGACAGAAGGGTAAAACAAAGGTCGTGGAAGAAACAAAAAATCCATGTTTCTATGAAACGATTACTTTTGATACGTCGTTGTCATCAGATATAAATCTATGTCCAAATGTGATACTTGAAGTATGGGATAAGAATGGCTTAGGTCAATCCAATATACCCGTCGGTTCTTTAAGATTTAATGTTGCTGACGCTCAAATGAGTAAAAGCATCAACGACAATCTCGGTATTACCTCACTTTATCTATTATTAGTACATATCTTTCTCCACTTCTTCGATTTTGTAATTGTGTTGTGATTTTTATCTGTTGTGAATAATCCTGGTTAAACAAAATTTTATTGTCTTTTTTAATGATGCAGATACGCCCAAGTGGTATGATTTGCGAGGAATTGATGGTAATGGGAAATTTGGAGAAATTTTACTTGGAGTTCAAGTAGTTACCAAAACTGAGGACATGAAAAATATCCCAAGTGCTCCTCATATCGTGCCACCGTGTCGAAATGCATGGATTGATTGTCATCTAGTTGGTATACGTAATCTTTTGAAAATTGGATCTTTTCCAATACACAGACCATACATCAAATTGAATGTTTACGATACAAAGAAAGAAGAAATGTATTGGGCTCAAACAGTCAATATACGTACACCGAATCCTACAAATCCAAATTTTCTGGATCGACAAATTCTTGATATTAGTTTACCAGAAGATCCACTTTTCACCCCAGCACTAGAGATAACTGTATGGGATCAAGGCATTAGTGGTCGTGCCAAAATGCTTGGAAGCTACGCATTGAATCTTCATAATAAATTACCATGGAATCCACAAGAGTATAGATTGCCGAGATCTCATCAGATTTTAGAGGATGCAGTTAAAGAAAGGTTAGAAAAAAATAAAGGCATAGTTAAAAAATCTGCAAGCGGTAATGACATGGAGGAAGAAGATGCCGAAGGAGATGAAAGTGAAAATATCACCCAAGGTAAAATTGACAGGAAGAATGACACAGGTTATGGTGTATTTCCTTTATTGCCGGGCAAAGCCCCAATGAGTCAATACATTGAACTTCCCGATATCACTGATAGAGATGAGGAGGAGCATTTACATCATAGACATCATAGGAAGAATAAGGTTGGTTATGACGAAGAGGCAGACCATAGCGGTGGAGGTGATACGGGTCATAAAAGGCACCAAGAAGAATGGAAAAAGTATGCTGACTTTCCACCCGGTTGGGCTGATCAGTCCTTTATGAAAGGTAGAGAATGGTTAACCAAAGAGTGTCACGAGAAAGGAAGTTCTGATGAAACTGTTGAGGGTTACCTAAAGACTAGCGCATTTGAAAACTATAGGTTGAGTAGAGGACACATCTCATTTAATCGCCGAGGGAAAAGGAAAGACACTATGCAATTTGTTGGCTTTCTAAGAGCCGTATTTCGTGTCTGTGTGACAAATCCGAAGAATGATACACCATACAACAAATTTTTTAACTCTTTGAGGAACCCTACTAAAGTAGCTGTGCGTTTGTATGTGATCAGAGCTTCACAATTGCAACCAAAAGATTTTGGTGGTACTTCTGATCCTTACGTAGTGGCAAGTTTAGCGGATCGTCAAATTAAAGACATTCAGCATGTAATAGAGAAAGACTTAAATCCTGAGATCTTTAGAAGGTATGATTTCGAATCATCACTACCAGGTCCATCTGCCTTGAAAGTTGCAATTTGGGATAAAAACAATTATAAAAGTGACGAGCTAATTGGAGAGACAACAATTGATCTCGAGGATAGATGGTTTCATCCTGATTGGGTGAAAATTGATAAAAGAAAAACGCCCATAGAAAATCGACCATTACGATTAGTCAAAGGGTCCCAGGTAGCACAGGGTACTGTTCAACTTTGGGTAGATATCATGAACATTGCAGAAGCACAAAAGTATAAAGCAATTGATATTGCTGGACCCGACAAGAAAACTTTTGAGGTACGTATTGTATGTTATAGAGCAATGGATATTCCACTTGTCGATGGTGATGTGACGGATGCATATGTAAAGTTTTGGATGGAGGGCTCGTCACGTGTAAACAAAACTGATACCCATCTTCGATGCAAAGATGGCCGTCCTGCTTGGAACTGGCGTATCAAATTTAATATGGAACTTCCAATTAAGGATAGAGCATATGGAAGATTGAAATTACAATGCTGGGACTGGTAAGTATGAACATTTACATATATACTATATATACATGATTGTATATTATGTACATATGTATGCATGAAATAAAGTTAATTGAAGCATCTCACGGATGCTACCAGCTACCATTTTTTGTTCTTTTACATTATCTTAAAATATTCATACTTTTCATTGCATTTATCTTCCTCGAATTACTGTTATCAATACACAGGGATATTTTTGGTGATGGAGATATGATAGGAGAAGCTACTTATGATATGTATGATTGGTTGCTGAAAGCATATCACACCAAAGAAGGCGCTGCTTCTGTAAGGTAAGCCTTGCATTTACAAAAAACATATCATACATATGTATATATATATGTATACATGAATGCATATGGATATATCTACACCAAAGCAGTCGTCATTTACTAATCACAACGACATTACTTGAATCGCTAGGCCTTTTAAGGAAATGAAAGATATCAAACATCGATTGGAGGATAATACTGATCATCGTTCAGAATATGATAAATTCTTGGATAGTTTGGGAATGGGTCCCACCAAACCTCCCAAAGAGGAGGAACCTTCTGATGCTGCCACTGAGAATGACGAAGAGAACGAAGATGATGAAGGTATCATAATGCTATATTTGCTCCATGTCACTGTATGTATGCATGTATGTATGTATGTATGTATGTATGATTGCGCATAATTCGTGGTATTTTCATCTGTATACATATGAAAGGAGATGGCGGCATGGAGAGTAAAGATGATGGTCCAGGTAATGCTAAAAAACCAACAAATGAAGCTGATGCTGCACAGCCATTGATGGGGAAAACTCAACAACAGCTGGAAGGTATATCGATGCTGTAGAAATAGCTCAATATTCATCTGCTTTGTTGATAATCTTTTTCACCTCCGTACTTTTTTCTCGTTAGATGAAGAAGAGGAAAAGAATGCAATTAATAAGAAAAAGAAGTCCAAAAAGGTACCAGCAAGAGAGCTTAGTTTGATGGAGAAGACGTATGAGCAGTTGGGTTGGGGTGATTTCATAGCAGAGGTATGTATTCCTCACCATATCACAATTATGCACTTTACTGTATGTGAACCATCACTCATATTTTATCTCTATGCTCTTCTGTTTACATCGTCTGTATTCGATTATCACCAACTTGGTTCCTTATCTTCCACTATGGTATTCATTAATATTTCGAAAACTTATGAAAGGATGCTGAGTGGGTCAGCCTGTACAGCATGAATCAGGACACCAAAATATCAGAGTACAAAGGTAAAATCGCATTTTCTATCGAAATTATAAGCGAAGAGGAAGCCAAGTTAAAAAAAGTAGGTTTTGGTAGGAGTGCACCAAATGAAGATCCACAACTCGCTTATCCTCCAGGACGCCTTAATTTCATGTCACTCATGTTGAATCCATTCGCACTGATATATGAATTTTTTGGTATTACTGGGATCATTTGCTGTATTTGTATCATATGCATCCTAATTGGAGCCCTTTTTGCCACTATTCTATCGGGTGTGATGTCTTTCATATCTGCAGTTGTAATGATCCAGCAAAGCATCGAAACCAATCAAAGAGTAGCGGACGAGATGACAAAGAATGCGACGGATGTAGCTGAGAAGGCTGGTGTAGACATTCCTACACAGCCACCAGTGCCAAGCGTTCCGGGTATAGGATAAATGTAGGAATGTGTAAATTCCAACTTATTGTATAAGATTTGTTGTGACGAACTTCCAATCTAGTTTGTAATTATATATATTTCACGGTCCACAGCAATTTACTATACTACGAAGTAGGAAGTAGACCGTAGTAGGATGTAGTATTGTAGTATCCATGCATTAGAATTAGCTAGTAGAAGTAGAAGTGTTTCACGTTTTATTTCTACACAGCTTCTAGTTTTAGCTTCGAAGTAGCTTCTATTTCTACTACTTCGAAGTATTTCTATTCTTCTACTTCTACTTTCTACTTTCTACTTCTATCTTCTACTTCTACCTATTTCTAGTTTCTAGTTTCTAGCTATGTGCATGTAAACTTCTACATAGCTTGTAGTAGGAAGTTCTAGTTCTAGTTCTAGTTCTACTGAAGTAGGTAGTATGAGTATGAGTATAATTTTTGAGCTAGCTAGTTAAGCGTCCTACAACTTCATATTCATACTTCATCAAGTTCTAGTATGAGTATGAGTACTTTAGATTTTAGAAGTTCGAAGAAGTGCGTAGAGCCAAGTAGCAAATAGCAAATAGACAAAGTATGTACTGTTTTACACGTAGCAGTAGCATGTGTAGTCTAGGCGTCTAGGCCAGCATCAGCAATTAGCTACCGTAGCATTAGCATAGCATTGCATTACCTAGCATCTAGCATCTAACTAGCTCTATTCTAATTCTAGCATTTTAGATTTTAGCATGAAGCTAGGCATGTGGTGTGGAAGTGGAAGTATGTAGGTACTTCATACTTCATATGTAGTATTAGGTAGAAGTAGAAGGTCGCAGAAGAAGTAGCTACGTACAAAGTACTGATACTGATAGCTGATAGCTACTGATGACTGATGACTGATACTGATACCTCATGTACTCATACTGAAACTGAAATCTGAAATCGGACACATGCATCACCTACACATGAACCTCTAATTTGAAGTGCTTTGTACTTCATATTTAAATAAGCATAAAAGTAAAAGTACTTCTAGATTCTACTAAGTACTTCTAGTTCTGGTTGTTAAAATCATTCAACTTTCTACTCATCGTAGCACTCTCGCTACTCCGTCTTCAATCTCCAGTTCACATCCTGGTTCCTGCATTTATTCAAATAATAAAAAAAAATTAGATCCATTACATTCTAAAAGATATTATTGCAAAAATAAATGGAGTAGACAAGTGAAAAAGAGAAAACAAGATGTATTCACAGTTACCGCATCCTCTGGAATCTTAACCAGGATTCTACGTCCACGTGGAGTATCTACTGGTTGCATACCTCCAGGTATTGCATCTAAAGGAAGTTGTACTCTGTAAATATTGGCGAGTGGAAGTGCTACCACCTCGCGGATTTGTTGCTGACTTGGGCTTGATGGGGCATGAGCGGTTGTATTTACATTAAGGTTGGAACCGATACCCATAGATGACAAAGGGTTACTGATGGATGATGACGGCATTGTTGATGACGATGATGACGACGATGGAGATGAAGCAAGTGATGGTCTCGACGTAAGCCAAGTATGTAGGGATGAATCTAACTGAACTAGAGAACAGGGATATGCAAGAGATGCTTTAAAAACATTATACTCGAAAGCTGTCGTACTGTACCGAACATCTCCAGTAAAGTACTGTCGCAACACCTGAATTTTGATAAACAAATAAAGAAGTAATCAAAGGAGTCTGCAGACAATGAAGGATATGAATGGGATATGAATGTGGTGTAACGGTAGTGATGATACGGGGTTTATAAGAGATATTTGACCTCTTTGCGTAGAACGAATGCTGCTGCTGGACCATACAAGCATGGACTAAGCATAAGCACCGCAGGTGTGCTACAGCATAACACTATCGACCCACTATATACATCCTCGTTGTGAAGTCTTGTATAGATACTACTGGCATAACAGCATGGAAACAGACAGGCAAGCATGAGGTGGAGACAGTAAGATCTGCAGTCAATTTGCTCCCAAGCAACACCTCTGCAGTTTCTTACATGCTGCTCTGTTGTCGTGTTGGACATATCCTTAGATAATCTTTAACGGCATGCGGCCAATGCTGGTCCAGATCCGGCGGAGCAGAGTGTGTCGATGTAATGAACAGATGCAAAGATGCAATGCATGCATGATGATTGATCCAAGTCACATCATCATTTATGTATGCCTTCCATAATAAGTATGTTTTTTCGAGTTTCAAAATACCTAATCCGCCGGAGGAGGTGCCCACACTTTTTGGAGTATGTATTAAAACTACGAATAAAAAAAGGTAGGGTTAGCCGTAGACAGAAGAGTGTGCATCAGCAGAGCAGCCATTTGGCGCTCAGCTACCTAATATGTATGCAGTCAGCAGGTGCGGTGTCGGTACGATGAATACATCCAATATCTTTTACGCGGACAACCTTCTTTCCACAATAAGAGTACCAACTAAAAGAACCCTTTGTTAGTGAGAGAATATTAATTTGTTCACTTGCTTTTCTCTACTGGTGAACTCCTAAATTACTGAGGTACCTAGTTAATTAGTTTTCCTCGTGTGTTCTCGAGGGAATCCAGATAGATCAATAATTACCTACTTATCAACCAAAACACTGGAAAAAGGATAGATAGATAGATAGACAGAGATATCTACCACCCATTATATTCTTTGTCTATTGTTGTCAATAAAAAGAACATCCTTCAGATAATAATTACAATAACCATGAGCATGGAAACTTTGACTGAGGATCATTTGATCTATCACATTGCTTCCTATCTGCGTGTCCATGAAATGATACATTTTGTGTATACAAGTAAACGTTACAATATGCTTCTTAATTCCAACGATAAATTATGGATGGATGGGGGAGCATGTAAGCTCTGGCCATGGCGTGCTTTGAAAATCACCAAATCGGACATGTGGGGAAAAAAATCTGCTTTGGATGCATACAAAACATCTAGTACCCCTTATCGTGACCTTTATAGGCATTTAACTGTATCAGAACATGAGTTTATCAGAGCTTATTTAAGTTTATTTGCTTCAACGCCCGCTAGCAGTAGTGGTAATGGTAGAAGTGATAACATCGATAATGATGCTCTATATGAATGGTCCATCATGATAGATGGTATGATCTTCTCAGCTGATGTTACTGCTCTAAGAATGTATCATAAAATTCTTGTTTATTTCAATTATCGTCAAAGGGGTATTGAAGACAACTTCAGATCTGATGCTCTTTTTTACTCTGAGCGTATTTTGCGTATAATTGAAAAATTCAATCTCAAAGGTCATTTCGACCACTTTTTGCATAGAGCTAGATTGAGTAGCGCATGCTTGACACGTCACTTATCTCTGATCAGCTATTCTAAGAACAGGATTGGTTGGATGACTGAAACCATGAGAGGCGAACAGAACGAGATTGATCCTCTTGCAATTATGAGAGGTCAAAATATGAACATCTTGTATATACACTCATCTACCTGTTCATCTATTCGCCCAAAATCTATTCATCTATTTATCTATCTATTTATCTATCTATCTATATTTATTTATCTATTTTATTACCTCAGTCATTCCATTGAAACTTCTCATATATATATATATATGTATATATATATATTGATTGCATCATACTCAGGCTTGCTTATTCTCTCAAGTCTATATCTTCATGTATGCCCAAGGAATGAAATGTTGTCGGACATATACAATGATCCTGACGAGATATTTCATGTCCTTTCATCAATGCGTCAAAATGTCTTCAGAGCAGTTGGTGTAAACACTAGTGAAGATGAGGTTGAGAAATGTCTTGCTGTTCGTCGTATGGACAAAATGAAAGTACTTCGGGCTATTAATAAAATCTTTTTTGAGCAATTTGCTTTCAAGCCTGTCGCTAATGATAACTACTACAAAATCGAAAATTCTTTCATTCACTTGGTAGTGAAGAGAAGAACAGGTAGTTCATAAAAAGCATAAAATAATGATTATACTAAGTTGTTAGATTTTTATTGTATTGCTCTGGTCCCTGTGGTGTTCAGAATGATTGTCTCCGTATTATACTATACACTCTTTTGGAATCGTATGTACTTACGTATGTATACACATATATATATATATATATGCGAATTTCATGACATAGGTATCCCACTGACTTTATGTGCACTATATGCCTGGCTGGGTCATAGCCTTGGTATGAGGAATATGTGTGTATGTGGATTACCTGGCCATGTGGTTTGTTTGGTCGATATGAGAGGTATCACTTATTGGATCATCTATTAAAAATACGAATTAATGTGTATGATTTGACGTACTATGTATCTACCTACCTATATACTTCACACTCTTATGTATATGATCGAAAGTACTTCGCATATCATTACTATCATGCAAACTTTGTGACCGATATTTTTTCTTTTCTTTTATCTATTCAATACAGATGAGGGTCATGAGGAATATGTAGATGTTGTATACATTGATGTCTTCAATAAGGGTGAATTTTTTTCACACTATCAAGCAATGCAAATGGTTGCTATGCGTGTACCTGACCCTACCGAACAAAAGTATTACAATCCTACCACTGCGTTAAACATGTGGGAGAGATGTGTGAATAACATGGGACTATGTATAAATAGAATGGGAGCATCTACCCCTTATATGGAGCTTATGCAAATGATGTTGCAACAACAAAAATTGCAGTTCATGATGTTTCGTGAAGATATAAGCATCAAGACACCTGATGATTGCTTTTATTATGGAAATATGCTACATAGTGCTTGTCAAATAGCAATATATGATGTTGGATGTAAAACAATTGTACAACATAATTTGAAATTTTATGATCAATTGATCGCAGCTGTTGAAGAATGTGCCAAGGAACACAGTGGTGCTCTTCGTGTTGTAGACATGCTTAAAAATAAGCTCAAACCTGATGCAGAGAATGATCTTGAAGATAAGTGTCAAGATGCATTCCTTTTACGCATTTCTGAGAGGATGTTGGCTCCAGATGTGATTGAAGGCCAAGCTAGTGTCATTGTTTCCAATAGTAGTGCACATGATGATGATGAAGACCTTTTGAATGATGAGAATTTGGACTTCGTGGCAAGTAGTAATATTTATGACTAGAAGCTGTAGTAGGTAGGTAGGTAGGTAGGTGTTCGGTGTTCGTACGTACCTACCTACCTACCTACCTACCTGCCTACCCATGTGTGCGTGTATCGATTTCATGTTGGATATATCGTCATAATCTCCCAAAACTGAACAGTGGTTTAAATATGGAACACTTTCGCCGTATTTCATAAAGCAGACCAAATGAAAGTGACGCGGTCGCCGCCCTTCCATCTTCGTTCCTGCTACAGCTTCACCGACTCAAGCTTCAAGTGCTTGCCTACAACTATCACTATTTTTTGAAAATTTTGTTTGATAATGCGCTGATGATATGTTCAGAAAGGGATAAAATGAAACTAGGTGGTATGTTGAAAAACCATCCATTGCTGTTCCACTTCAACAGAGCACTGTGGCCAATTCTGTTTGTCACGTGTCAACTAAAAGGTCTAATACCGTTCCGATACGAGTTCGACAATCCAAGACATATGAAGTCTTTCAAATTACTGTTGTCACAACAAGAAGACCAAGTAATGGAGGCGTTAAGAAGTTAAGAAGGACTTACCGATTTGGTTGATGAGTAAGTCCTTTTTAACGCCTCCATTGCTTGGTCTTCTTGTTGCGACAACAGTAATTTGAAGGATTTCATGTGTCTTGGATTGTCGAACTCGTATCGGAACGGCATTAGACCTTTTAGTTGACACGTGACAAACAGAATTGGCCACAGTGCTCTGTTGAAATGGCATATGTATTTTCATCTGAATCCTGAACAAGAATTAGGAGGAAGTAGAAAGTGCTGGACGTTGTACCTACCTAGTTGTAACAAGTTGTAGAGTTGTAGTCGCACCCAAGTATAAGTACATAGACTATCTAAATATGTACCTACCTACCTAGTTGCGGCTTCGCTGTGGCAGGAGGAATAGGAATACTGTAGCTACCTACGCACCTACCTAAAACTAGGCCCCACGCACTTTTTTTTCAAAATTAGAATTCGGACCCGAGTTATCAAAGTAGCAGTGGGCATGTTATTTCGCACCTTGCTCACAGATCTTCGATGATCGCATGGTTGGTGCTGCGGGGAGAGAAAAATAGAGAAAATCCATTTTTTTTGGACAATTAGAAGTGCGTGGGGCCTACTAAAACTATGATGGGCACCCATTAGCAAAATGGGCTCGTTAGCATGCCGTTAGGTTAGCAGAGTGCTAACGCTAATTGCTAATGAGCTATTTTTAAA
>JACLAD010004827.1_pt1 | contig 14382 bp, 14 predicted proteins | sample 8027901 | NCBI WGS metagenome assembly JACLAD01 (sample SAMN15725071, study PRJNA655200) | protist metagenome | isolation source: fluorescence activated cell sorting (FACS) single amplified genomes of... | place: Spain: Blaines Bay Microbial Observatory, Mediterranean Sea | collected 2016-07-05 | reverse complement strand
ATAAATTTGGGCAGCTGTGTCTGCTGGAAGCACGCCACGTTCTCTATTTCATGTAAGATATTCTTCGCATAATTTGCCCTATAGCACATGTAGCGACAACAGATTTGTAGAAGACGCAGTTCGTTTGGGGTGAGGAAAGGGCCACCAAAAATTATAAAATTGCAAACCCACGACCGAACTACATGTTTTTCCTCCAACCACTCTTTTTGAACGCCTACACTTTCTTCTTTGTTCGCATTTCCACCTCCTATTTGACTTCGCTTCCTTTTCTTCTTCTGGTATGCTCTGTGTTTTAAATGGTCCTGTCCATCTACGTACAAAAGATCTGCCATACGTCGGAAACCACCAATTTGTTGCGAATTCATATCAATTTCTTCTTTGCCCGACATTTCTTGCACCACAGCTAAGGGCCGTTGACTGGCAAAAATGTTCGCAAACTTTTCAACATCTGTCTCCCTTCCTGCTATTGGCGTAGCTGCTTTTTGAATTTGAATCTTGTCTATGTTCGTATCTATATTCAAAATACGCACCAGTTCTGGAGGCACCCCGTCATCCGGCAGCGCCTTTGCCTTTGCCCGCACCAAATCCTCATTGACATGCATATATGCTTTATGGCCACGTGCTTTTGCTTGCAGAATATGTTCGACTACAATGTGTCTTCGCACTCGTGCCTGGTGAATATATTTTTCCAATTTTTTCCCCAACTCACCATCACTGGACTTCAACATTATCTGTACCACATTTGCTAAATCTGCACCTGTCTTTGGAACATCTGGAGCCTTGCCCATGCAAGCCTCTGCTTCCAATTCCTGTAAAGCTGTTAACAATGGAATCCATGGCATTGGAAAGCTTGTTGTGTTGCCACGTGCGCCAACGCGATGGCGCTGCATGTGCAAAACTGTATCAAACATGTTGCCATATTTCACTTCCATGGAAAAACAAATCATCGATGTAATACACACACTGGCACATATCATTTCCATAATTGTGAGACGTTGCTCATAAACACCTTCTGGCGCGTAGTATATCATCATGTCATTGGCCAAGCATCCCGCAGGCATAATTGGCTTAGCTTTCAACACATCTTGTCCGCAAGAACCACAAATAGGGACGCGAAATTTCACACAAAAATGTTCCTGACTATTGTGCAATTCGCCATCACAAAGTACATCCTCAGGACAACACAAAATCTTTTCCGCACCGTCAACAAAATCAATTTCAACAGTCCAAGAGTCAAACTCCTCATTGGGGATCTTTTGGATACGTGTCTTCCCAGCCACGAAACCATACCTTTGCTTGAAAACATCCAAACCAAATATTGACGCCACTGTGGCACGATCCATTCCCAAAAATTGTTTAAACTTGGTACCTTCACACTCCTTCGCTTTACACACATCGTACCACTCAATTTCATTTCCTGCAGTTCCTTCAATTCTTGGATATGAGCAAGCGCAGAAAAAACATATGGGTTCCTCGATATTGTTGTTACCACGCGCCTTTGCATAATTCAATAGGCAGCGCCTATCTTTAGCCACACACGCTAACGGCGCACCCTCCCGACATTTCATGGCCAAACTCTCCGCATAGATGCTAAACACCCGTTCTTGCAATGGATAACACTCCGGCAGCAATGACGCAACAGGATTCAGAATGTCGCCATGTCTTTTTTCCAAATGCATCCGCAATTCTGATTCATTGGTCCCTGCCCATGCGCACCCTGCAAAAGCACAATGTTTTGGCGGCAACAATATAGCAGTGTCAGTTGCCAAACCGAGACGCAATGGTTGACATGCATCCGTTGCATCTGCTGGCAAAACAGGCTCCTCACGAATACATGCGGACACGGCATGAAGACAACTTTCCAAAGTAGCACGTGGATCTGGCGATGTCTCCGCCGGCATGCATCCAATATGCTCATACAATTCATTACTTGTGATTTGTTCACACAAGGCCTTGCTCTTGCCGTCTGTTTCCAAACCTACGTTGCCAGAAACATCGCTTTCTTGCATATTCTTGTTAGCAATGCGTCCCTTGTTTTCAATTGACTGGAAATCTTGGTCTTCTACTTGCGAATGTCCATGAACACCACGCTGCAACAATGAAACATCACTTTTGCCCTCACCTTCTTCGAAACTTTTACCAAACCCACAATTTTCGGTGCAAGTCACGGTCAACATCTCAACGTCCACATTGCTTAGACATGGCTTGCACAACGTGTCATCGTCGTCAACTGCAGTGTCCAAATGAACACTGCTCAAAATATGATTTTCCTGTATTCTAATTTGAGATGATGTGGAACCTGTGCATCTGTCAGAAAGGACACCCCCCATTTCACTTGCATTGATGTGTTTTACACTTCTCGCCTGCGCCACTGATTCTTTTGATGTATCGTCTTTGCTGCTTCGCGTGGAAGCACTTCCGTTCGCACTAACTTCATCTACCTTTTTTGCTTTAGTTTTCTCTTTTCTTTCTTGCATATACTTATCTGTCTGTTCTCTATATGCACTTGTTGTTTCCATGTCTTCATAAAGACATGGCTTGCACAACGTATCATTGTCGTCATAACCAGTGTCCAAATTAGCACCGCGCAAAACTTCATTTTCCTCTGGCCCGTTTCTGACTTGAAATGATGTGAAATTTGCACACGTGTCAACAAGGACGCCCCCCAGGTTACTTGCAGTGTTGTCTTTGACCTGTCTTGCCTTGGCCACTGATTCTTTTGATATATCGTCTTTGCTGCTTCGTGCCGAAGCGTTTCCATTCGCACTCACATCATCTACTCTTTTTGCTTCAGTCTTCTCTGTTGCTTCTTGCATATACTCTTCTCTATGTTCTCTACATGCATTCGCGGTTTGGATTTTTTCATAAAAACAAATGTATGATTTTTGGCATGCACTTGTCAACATTTCATCTCCACGCGCTAGGCGTCTAGTTGTGTCATCATACAGCCACCATTCGCCAGAAGTGGTTTTGTGTCGCGCATACGTCATATAATGACCATGCTCAGGACTAGCCCCAATTTGTACCACGACACTGTGTAACTCATACTTTGCACCTGCAAAAATTACAGTCTCCGATGGCACAACTCGAGTATCCAACATTGAAAGGACCCGCTGTCCATTCTGCATCAATACATCTTTCCACCGCACCAATTGAACTGCAAGCACTTTGGGCATTAACAAAAAACGGTGACATTTCTGTGGTGCATCACTTGTACCACAACTCAGGTTGCTACATTCAAACCTAAATTCCTTGTCAATGATTTCTGGCTCCAAATACATATCCAATGCTTCTTGCACCGAACTTGCGTATTGGTTTTTTCTTTCACTCGGTATTTGTAAAAACGTGGCCTGCTCAACACCCTCTGCAGCAACCGGTGTTACATGTTTACACCTCGAGCATATTAAATTAGGATGGTCGATGCTTGTCAACATCTGAGCTAGATTTGGTGCCTCTTCAGGGTCAAACATCTGCAACAAAAACTCGTGCACGTCTTCTTGCAAGCCATGGTAGTAATCGTTTGACAACATGTTAGCCAGCATAGCTTCGTAGTTGGGTTTCTCCGATGCTTTTTGGTATGTCATTGCCAGGCTCTCTTCATTATTGTATGTTAAAGTTTCTTGCATGTCTGCATGCAAATTGCCCAAGGAATATTCAATAGTTTTGAGTTTTTGCCTTTTGTCATCATTCATATTGCGACATGTCCATTGCAACAATTCTCGCAATGCAGGCACCGCAAAAATGCTTTGTAAAGATGCGTTCAGCCAGCATCGATTTCTTCCATTAATCATGGGTCGTGTTTGTGAATCTTGCCTTTGACTGCTCGACATCGTTTGTAAACAATGACTTCCAATGTCTTCAGAATTATTTTGGAGTAAACTGTTGCTACCTTTGCCACCACCATACAAACCACTACCTTTTTGTTACCCAAGATGTGTTTTCACTTGCGGTCTTGGCATCTAAATTCTCTAGTCCATGATCTGCGCCTGTGGTGGGTACAATAAAGGTTGCATCTTCCAGAATGACATGATTGTTTCTTGTGCTCTTCTTGTCTGGAGGTGCCTTCATTGCGCCTAACATTTCCTCGCTGTTGCAAAACTGACGGACATGCAACGTTCCTTGACCAGCATTGCCTTTTTTATACCTCACAGTGTCAGAACTTGCATTGTTTTCATCAACAGTAACAATTTTCTTTCCTATGACAGTTTTATTTCTTACCTTTGCTTTCCTTGTCTTTTTAACAAAAACTTCTATCTGCTTCACGCATCTGCCAACACGCCAATACGACGCAAGCATGGCCGACCACTTGACGTCACCAAATCCATATTTTCGGTGTAACACTTGTGTGTACAGCCTTTGCCATGACTTTTGTTTAACACGTTTCTCGTACATGTTAAATCCCTCAACTCTCATTGGCACACCCACAAGAGTAACCCATGTCACAAAACCAAGACTACAACCATGCACAACAAGCTGCTGCTCAACGCTTGGACATGCAATGAAAATGCACCATGTTATAAAGGTCAGCGCATTGAACTGTGACATGTTCCTGGAAGATTCCACCACATAATTCAAGCGATTGCGTGTAAGACATCCCAAATGGCACAGATGTCCTGATTCATTACATATTTTTCCATAGATTTCCTCGCCACATACAACGCAGTTAATGACATTGTCATAATCCATGCCAATGCCTGTACATTTTGGTGCAAACTGTTCCACACTCTGACGCTGCAAACGTTTTTGCGAGCAATCATTTTTCTTCAAATGCCCTAATTTTGAAGGCCGCGTCCGGATTATGCCCCATGGGTTCTGCCAATCGCGAAAGATCTGGCACAGCTCTACAAAATCTTCAGTGCAACTTGCACTCGCACAGTCTGAGGCGTTCTTTGAGGTGCAGCCCACATAATTGTTCCTGCCTTTCCATCCATTTGGGTTATTTTCAATACACGCATTTTGGCAACGCTTTTGCTCCACACCTATTACGATAACATCCTTTTGGTTTGTTGATTTTGACCTATTGCCTTGCTCACATACACATGATAACAACCCACCACCGGAACCGACATCCGATGAAGTGTTTGCTAACTTTCGCTGTGACCATTGCACACCAACTGCTGTGCTGCATTGCAACATACGTTCTAAACCATTTGCCCGACGCGCAACGCCAATTGAATTGCAAATGCTGTCACACGACATGATCCGTTCCAATCGGATGATGCCACGATCACTAGTTTTGCCACTCAGCCGCCACGCCTTACCAAAAACATATGCCGACAAACAAAAACAGCTGGTACAAGATATATATAAGTATAATTGAAATGAGTATTCATGTATGGGACCAATAGCACACATACTACATCTGAAACTGCGTGCAAAGGCAATTGCGAAACATTCGCCGCATGCCACCACCAATTGCAACATCACTCACTCATGCTCTTCTCCGGGAATGTCTGCCACCTGCATAACACTAAAAATACAGCATCCATGATCTATGAGTTTTGTGCATAGCATTTCCATGCAGTGATCATACCAACCCATGCCCACCCCTCAGTTTTTTCACACATATTCCATATTTATCCCTACAATCCTGTTGGATGAACCCAATCTTCTTGTAAAATTCACTGGGCTTTCAAGCTTTCAGGCCCAAGGCGTGTGAGATCCTCCGAGCGTTTTCTTCATTGGCATTCAGGGGGAAGGGCGGGGATGCTCACGCCACCTCCCAAACAACGCAAGGCAAAGCTTTGAAAAAGTGGCTGTGGCCACAGATAGGGCAAACAATTCCCGGGCGCCTCTTGGGGCTCCTGGGACCTTCGAGAGCGCCTTTCGACCTCATCTTGGGATGTTTTCCCCTCCATCTGGTCCCCCTTGGGTAAGCCCAAACCCCGTTTCAAACCATTCTGGAACCATTTCCATAATTTTGAAACCATTATTCTTGTTATTAACAATATTGTTACTAACGTCATGCATGTTATCATTGCGTGTGTGACATGTCCACCCCTGCAACCCACTTGCATCTGCATGTTCTTTTCGCGCCATCTTGGAGGCTTCTTGGTGCAATTAGCTTTTAAAAAATTCAAACACTCGGAAAATTCAAAGATTTCAACACAATGCCCCTCTTCCCCCAGACCATGAATACAAAAACAAGATTTGCATGTTATTCCGCACATTTTGGGTGGAAGTGCCTAGTAAAACACACACGCGGGGACGAAGGTCTGGGCAAGTGGGTCTCCCGCAGGGATTCCAATACATACCATTTCCTCCATTTTCCGTTCCCCACCTCCTTCAAGTTCTGCTGCACATGCCGTTTCCAAACGACGTATTCTCCAAAATATGCGCTGGCTGCAGCCACATGTTGCTGTTGATTTCCACGCACAACTTCAGAGCGATGATGCGCAAACGTGCAGAAGTCATTCGTGCAACGCCAGCTCCGTGGGCACAGATGCTGCCTGAAACAGCAAATATTCTTACTTGTAACTCCATGGGCAAGGTCTGCAGCCAACTGTGCAGCTTTGTTGAAGATGCGCCCTGCATCATTTTGAGTTGTTGACCTGTCGATATGGACATGTTTGGTTCCACCTATATCAGTTGTAACGCCATCTTCACAAACCCAACGCCATGTCAAATTGATGCGGATTCCCTTCAAGAAATCCTCTTTAGGCACACGGTGAAGGTAATGCTTCTGCATCATTCCGTCCATGCACAGGACGTCTCCATGTCCCAATTTCACCTCCCAGGCCATATGTTAACCCAAAACTACATACATTAATTCATAAATACAAATCTGCAATTGATGGCATACCATGGGCTCCCGTTCGTAATATTTGAACAAGCATACCAAGTTTGCATCACGCTGTCCCCAGCTCAACACACAAATCTGAAGTCATTTCTAAGATCAAATATCGACCCATATCCTAATTTCGACACGTACAACCTTGTGACCCAAAACAATTCATCTCTACGGTGGTATCTGATCACCACAAATACAAACTTCTCAGCTTCGCTAGGAACATATATGAGGCCATGACAATCATTAAAAAAAGACTGCCTATATTGATATATCAATGTTTCAAGCATCACCTCAGCTAAGATACCTGCACCACCCTTTGCCATAATCTGGAAGTTTCTTTCCGCCCCGAGTGACATGGACACAACGGCTGTTTGACCTTCATTGTCCCGGGTCTCCGTTGCATCGTCGTCATGCCATCCGCAAGAATCCCCATTGTCCCGATACAGATTGCCGTAACAAAAATTTGCAAATTGATGCCAACACTGTTCATGACTTTGCCTGTCAGCTCATTGAACGTCTCATCCCATTCCTCTATGAAGTACTAATGCATATACACATGCAAATCACCATACGCAAACAAATAGAAACAACCTCAATGGATTTTCACCTCACTCCAAAATTACCACAATGCGCACACAATCAACGCAAAGACTAGTATGAACACCCTGCACCCAGATCTGCCAAAAATTGCGCATAACCGTCATACACCTAAACCTGAACATCTATCATTTGTTTTGAATTGGCTGGTTGTTGGTCATTTTTTCCCCAATCACCTCACTGGTGTTTGGCACGCCAGAGTATTCATAGTGCACCACGAAGCCCGGTCGAGAAAAACTTTTGACCAAACGTGGCAATACTTTGACCCCATCTCTTTTCTCTTCCCAAGCAGTGTCATTCAGCAAGAAATTGTAATAATAATGTGCAAGATGTGGCTTCATTGGGGGCATCTTGTAACAAAAGCTGGACGTCGTTTCATCATCAAGGATGTACTCCTTCTGCATGACATTGTCATCTGCAATCTCCCAGTCCATCACCTACACATTTTTTCCAACCTCCAGGCCCGATGTTCAACAATGACCAACAAAAATACGTTTCATCGTTTTTCTTTATAATTGTTATGTTTTCCTGTCGATTTTTCAATTTTCATGTGGGGTTATCTTACATTGCTCCGCGTGACTAAAAGAAACACGATTTGGCTTGTTTTTTCATACATTACGGTTGGAAGTGCTTAGTAAAACGCGCGTTAGGGAACATTTTTTGGTGAAATGTTCACCGTTCGCACGTTTTTACGCAGTTTGGGAAAAGGCCGACCCGCATCGTGCTCGGCACTTTCCTGAACTGCGTTAAAACGCGCGAACGGTGAACATTTCACCAAAAAACGTTCCCGAACGCGTATTTTACTAAGCACTTCCAGCCGGAATGCATCAAAAGAGACACAAAATCGTGTTTCTTGTAGTAACTCGGAACAATGGAAGCTAACCCCAATAAACCAGACTTGAACATTTTCCTCTCCTGCCTTCCACCAACTTATGGTACCAACTCTCAACAAATGCATTATTCACCTCTGCTTCATCCCATTCCAGCCACTCCAGCGATACACACGCATCATCATCATCATCATCATCAACGAGTTCAAATACTTCCTCTTCATCATCACAATCAACGATTTCAAATATCTGCTCTTCAATGAACTCGAAATCCAATTTGATCGCACCTTCAGAACGTGTATTTTCCTCATCCACCACTCCCTCCTCATCTGCTGCATCTCCAATCACTGGCATGCATGCTACCATGCGTCGAAGAAAAATCGCAAACAAGTTGAACATCACCAGAGAGCACGCTCACCTGCCAAACAGTAGCAAACGTTGCAGATGGTGTGTCGTTCAATAAGTGCAGAACAACTCAGTGATCCTGCACAGAACTTGAGCCAGGTCAACACAAAGTGAATATATGCATATATATATATATGTATATATATATATATGAATAATATATGTATATCAATATATATGTATATATATTTATAGATCTGATTTGATTTTGCTAAGTAACGGTACCATTAAAGGAACTGTCAATTGTACCATTAATGGTACCGTTGATGATTAATGGTGTCATTAATGGACGATTAATGGTAAATTGAATCTACCATCAATGGAAACATTAATGGTACCAGTGCAGGTATCCTTCATGGTCCCATTGATGGTGCCATTAATAGTAATAACATTTGTAGCATTCCTCTAGGAATAATTCATGGAACCTGCTATTCCTCGCGGAATCATGCATGAAACCTAGTATTCCGCGAGGAAACAATTCATGAAAGCCAGTACCGTTAATGCAACCAAGATTGGTACCATTCATGGTACTGTTAATAGTAAAACCGCCATACCATCGCAACTCTATGATTAATGGTACCATTAATGGTACTGTTAACGGTACCATTCATACTATCATGAATGGAGCCATTGATAGGAGAATTTTTACTTGGGGCACATTTTAAAAGACAATTAAAGAGGTTGGGAGGATTTTGAGGTAGGGAGGAGTTTACAGAGAAATTGAAAGAGTTACGGAGACTTTTGAATCAAGAAGGATTTTAAGGAGAAATCAAAAAAAATCAGGCAGTATTTTCAATTAGGGAGAATTTGAAAGAGAAATTAAAAGAGTTAGGGAGAATTTTGCCTTGGGGAGGATTTTGAAGAGAAATTAAAACAGTTAGGGAGGATTCTGAATTAGGGAGGATTTTGAAGACAAAGTGAAAGACTTAGGTGGGATTTTGAGTTAGGGAGGAGTTTAAAAGAAATTAAAAGAATTGGGGAGGATTTTGAATTAGGAAGGATTTTGAAGAGAAATCAAACGAGTTAAGGAGGATTTTGAGTTAGGGAGGACTTTAAATCGAAATTCAAACCCATTCTTCTTCAATGAATGGTACCATTGATGGCACCGTTAATAGTACCACTCATGGGGCCATTAATGGTACCATTATCGATAGCACTAATGGAACCATTAATGGTCCCATCAATGGTATAAGAATATAAAGTGATTGATACGTACACCCAACTCAATCAATTGTCGACGGACTATTAGTTCCCAAAACTATTAGACTATTCCTCAAGTGCAAAAACAATTTCATACGAAAAAACAAAAAAACACGTTCTTTGCGTCCGAATTGGGCCCGGTTGGCGCGAACAAATCGATTTCGACAACAGCGCTTTGATGGGAAAACATTTTTTTAATGGGATGTGTAGTTTTTCAAACGAAAACATGCATTTTTCATTAAAAATCACGTTTTTTGTAACAAAATATGGAAGGGAAAACACGTTTTTTGTTGGAATTTTGATTTGTTCACGCGAACAAATACATTTCCGACGAAAAAACACATTTTTTGTGTCAGAATAAGGCCCAGTTTCGAATCTTGTTCAAAAAATGGTAAATAGTCCTCATCTTTTAGAGTAGACAAAACTCGCAGCCTCAAATCCTGAAACTGGTATAACAAATAGTCTATTTAGCGAATTGGGTGTATATATACTTTCAAAAATATTTCTTTATAAATTGATACTCATATATATATATATATACATATATGTAGGTGTGTTTGTTTCTGTCTTGTTTCGACCTTGTGTTAGACATACGTACTCTTACATGCAGTAGCTCCAGAAGAACCCACCCCATGGGTTCAAATTATGAAATGGCTGGCACGCATCCCAGCCAGTGCACGCCGAAGTCTCAAGGCGGCCACTCACGCTCCTCCAAGCAGGCTCTGGCTAAGAAGACGGCGGCGCTTGCAGACGCTACATTGAATGGCAGGGGTGCCTGCGCGGCCACCTGATCCAGCTGCAAGCCAGACAGCCTTGCGTTTAGCACATGCCGACTTGGTGCAGGCCGGCACATCTTGGTACGTGTCCTTACATGGCTTCCACCAACGCGCCTTCTCACACTCAGAACACTGTAGCTTGTAGTGGCGCAGTCCTGTCACAACAGATATGCGCGTATCTCGAATTGACATGACGGCGTTGGCACAGCAGACATGTTGCAAAATGGCACTATTTAAAGGCACATGCGCCCGCACAGAGGCCACACTGGGTGGGAGCCCCGCTTGGGATCGTTTGTGTTCACATCCTTGCACCTGCGTGTCATAGCACGTCAGGCACTGTAGCGCAGCGAAACGCACCGCAGCCTTCACACCAATCGGGCTCTGAGCAGAGGTGATGACTACGTTCACTGCCTTGGTGAGCTCCCTGATGGCATGCAGCCCTTCTAGCTGATGGATAAGGCCAGACCTGTGAGCAAATTGAACGCCCCAACTCTTCATCATATCGAATGGACCAATTCCTACAATTGTGTACTCGGCTACCGGCACGATGTTGTCATCGACATGAAGCCCAATCGCGCCATAGAAATACTTGGACCAATATTGTAAGGAATACCCTGGAAGCTTCGGCACATGCTTGGTGACGAACTCCTTGTGGAAAGTTTCCGCATCCATGCCGTCCACGATTGCTGTTGCGATGCTGCTGGCTACACCATACCACGCTGGAATTGCAGCCTCCACTAATTGTCTGTAGGTCCGGCTGTTTCCATCATCGGCCTTGCCTGTGCCCCGGCGCCCATCGCCTTTGCTAAACAAGAAGGATGGTGCCTGCCCACTACCTTTAGCAGCTTGGTGCACCGCTGCGATGCAGGCCCTGAACTTCTCAAGGCCGACATTGCCGGCGCACAACGCTCCCAGTGTTCGGAACAGCACTTTCGAACCATCTGTGGTATTGTAATAGCAATACATGATCAGACCGAACAGCTGGTTCGTGACCTTCTGGTGCCTGCTTTGTCCTTGGGACTTCTTTTTGCAGAAGTCAGCTATTTCTTGTCTCTCAGTCGTACGCGGGCGCTGCCACGCGTTAGGGCGCGGTGCCGTCTTCGTCTGCACATTGTAGCCCTCAGGCGGGGCCAATTCAAAGGTCGCAAAGGATGCAAAGACTAAATGGCGGCACAAATCCGCCACTGGGCCAGCATATTTTGCACCGATGTATTTGTTGCCACTCAAGACTGGCTTCAAAATAGCCATGATGGTTGCACGGTCCTGTGTCCAACCCATGATGCCCAGCAGCTTGACAAATTAGATGAAGACGTGGAGCATTTAACATACAAGAAAGCCTGCCCATATAGCAGATGTATGCATGCATTATGCAGTGTCACATTGAGTTGATTTTATTGTGCGAATGGGGTGTGCTGCTTGGCGCAGACGTTATTCGGACACATCTTAAACCTTCATTGGAAACCTTCACTTCAAACCTTCCCTTCCCAAATTCCTTTCAACTCTTCCGCACTCCCTGCGTTACAATGCGAGCTTATCGATGTACAGTAAAATGAACTTATGTAGTTTTAACTGATTGTAGAATAATTGACTTAATCCGCCAGCCCAGATCCCTAATCTGGAGCGGAGTCAGCAAGTGAACCACTGATTGTTTGGATCAATCTAGTTAGGACGTATATCAGGAGATACTTTAAGTTGGCTTTGAGATGATTGTAGAATAGTTCTATGACCATTTTGCAATGATTGCAAAACACGTTGGGGCAGACCTTTAGGTTGATTGTGGGATCAAATTGGAATCAGAAACGATAGCGAAAACACGCAACTAGTGACGCTGAGTTAATTTTATTGTGGGGATGGGGTGTGCTGCTTGGAGCGGAGGTTTTGGGGACAAATGTCATCCACATACCACATGTATTTATGAAGCATGCTAAGATGCAGTTTAGGTCGGCTTTGGGCGTAGCAGTATGTAGGGCGTTATAGGACGTCTGGAAGCGTCTTGGAGCGTCTGGAAGTGTTCTGGAGCGTCTGGAGTATCCTGGAGTGATCTGGATTCATTTCTTATTGGTTTTTCCTAGGTTCTAGTTGTGGGGATGGGGTGTGCTGCTTGGGGCGTATGTTTTTGGGACAAACGTCAACCATATACCACATGTATTTATGAAGCATGTTAGGATGCAGCAGATGTATGGGTGCATTATGCAGAGTCACGCTGAATTAATTTTACTCTGCGCATGGGGTGTGCTGCTTGGGGCGGACGTTATTTGGACACATCTTAACCTCACACCAGATGTATTAAGGAAGACTGCCTGAATGCAGTTTGAATATTTATGAAGCATGCTACGATGCAGTTTAGGTCGGCTTTGGGCGTAGCAGTATGTAGGGCGTTATAGGACGTCTGGAAGCGTCTTGGAGTGTCTGGAAGTGTTCTGGAGCGTCTGGAGTATCCTGGAGTGATCTGGATTCATTTTTTATTGGTTTGTCCTAGATTCTAGTTGTGGGGATCGGGTGTGCTGCTTATGCACCCGTTTATTGATTTATATACACTCCGAAAGAAATATAGTACGTTTAGAATTTGGCTGCATTTATCCATCACAATTCCAAAAAATTGGCCGCGTAGGCCTACTTTAATTACGAAGTATAGTGTATTAATTATAATGGTAGCCTTTTCGATAGTTCAAAGGTGTCAATGAAGGGCTATTAGGGGCCATTAAGGGCTATTATGTATCACTGTTTATCTCAAATTGATCCCAAATGGATGCCAAGTTGATGCCAACTTGATCCCAAAGTGATCCAACGTTGACCCACAATTGATCCAAAATTGATCCCAAAATCACAACACAAATAATAACATATCATACCAAAATCCATCCAAAAACCATCAACAAATCATACCAACAAAATGTTTAAACATGACTACAAAAATCGATAGAACACATTAAAAGATAAGGTTCAAAAGTCATCAACCAATCATCCCAAAAGTCATTCAACAAATCATCATAAAGCCATAAAACATCATCAACATATCATCACAAAAAACATAACAAAACATATAAAAAATAACAAATCATCATCAACAACATTGAGAAAAAGTCCGCGGAAAAAAAGGGACCTTGATAGGCAAACCAAAACGGCTTAATAGGCCTTAATAGACCTTAATAGGCCTCGATAGCTTATTAAGGGCTATTAGGGGCTATTCTTAAGGTCTTATTCAGGGCTACTAAGAGCTATTATGGGCTCTCAAGGATTACTTAGGGCTATTGAGGGCCATTGAGGGCTCTTGGATATATCCATGGATATATATCCGAGGATATATCCATGGATATACCGATGGATATATGCATGTATATATCCATGGATATATTCATGGAATCCATGAATGTATCCATGGATATGTCCAGGGATATATCCACAGATGTATCTATGGATACATCCTTGGATATATCCATGGATATATGCATGGATATATCCATGGATACATCCATGGATACATCCATGGATATCTCCATGGATATATCCATGGATATATCCATGCACATATCCATGGATATATCTATGGAAATATCCGTGCACATATCAATGGATATATCCCTTCCCCGTCCCCGTCCCCCTCCTGTCCCAAGATGTGTTTCTCAGTAGTCCTTGATAAACCTTAATAGACACTAATAGCGGAAAAGTAATCCAGCTCTTGACCATTGGAGGCTCCCATTTTAATTAACATAACCCTGCCCCACACCCAATCCACCCCACCAAATGTACCTACCGCTTTGTACCGCCTTGTACCGCCGCCTTA